>Ga0181418_1000104_pt1 | contig 24967 bp, 17 predicted proteins | sample 41SPOviralmetaG_FD_130143 | JGI IMG/M metagenome (GOLD analysis project Ga0181418, IMG submission 130143) | Marine viral communities from the oligotrophic San Pedro Time Series (SPOT) site, San Pedro Channel, CA, USA - 41 SPOT_SRF_2013-03-13 | ecosystem: Environmental > Aquatic > Marine > Strait...
AAAAAAAAATTACAACCGAATAAATTGAAGTAATTTCGTAATTTGATAAATACTACTTCGATTTACCCCATAAATTGGAATCTTTTTTTGATCTGCTAACTTTTGAAGTTTTAAATTTTGATTTAAGTGTTTTTTTAAACCAATAATTAAACTAGCTTTTTTAAGTTCTTTTGTTAAAGTAATGTTTAAATTTAATTTTGTAACTACTTCTTTTAATAAATTAAAAGAAAGAGAATATGAATAAATAACGAGAGTAGTGTGTTGACGATTCCGAAACGGGGTTGGAATATTATTATTAACTACAGACCAACTTTCTGAATTTTTAAATATATCAGAAGTATGTAAATTATTAAAAAGTGTAGTACTTTGAAAATTTTTATACTTAATTGAGGTTTTTTGATTTTGAATAAATACCCGATTTTGTGTTACAATAAATTGGCCTCTTAAGAGTAAATCTATAGATTCTTGTACATTTTCATGAATAGTCCAGGAATTTTCTTCATTAATTTCAATAGCAATTTGAAACGCAGGGTATCCTTTTCGTTCTAAAATACTTTTTTGGGTTTTCCGACGTTTTGCTTCTTCATCACTTAACGTTACATATTGAATTCCTCCAATTAAGTCAGTTAATGGGGGATTTTTAATTAAATTCTCAAGGCAATGACCATGTGTTGTACCAACAAGCTGAACACCCTTTTCAGCAATAGTTCGAGCTGCTAAAGCTTCTAATTCGGTTCCAATTTCATCAATAATAATAACTTGTGGCATATGATTTTCAACAGCTTCAATCATTACTTGATGCTGAAGATCAGTTTGTGCAACCTGCATTCGCCGAGCTCTCCCAATTCCAGGATGAGGAATATCACTATTTCCTGCAATTTCATTTGACGTATCCACAATAATTACACGTTTTCCCATTTCATCAGAGAGAACACGAGCAATTTCACGAATAATTGTAGTTTTCCCGACTCCTGGTTTCCCTAAAATTAAAATCGATTGACCTGATTCTAATAAATCGCGTGCTAATGAAATAGTCCCAAAAATGGCTCTTCCGATCCTACAAGTTAATCCTGTAATTAAAAATTGGCGATTTCTTATGCAACTAATACGATGTAAAGTTCTTTCAATGCCAGCTCGATTTTCATTATTAAATTTACTAATTCGTTTTGTTGTATACTCCAGGTCTTGCCATGAAATAAGTTTTTGAGATAAATATTCCGGACCAATACTAAACCGTGCTTCAGGTCGACGACCTAAATCCATTACAATTTCAATAATTTTATCTTTATATATATGCTGACTAATATATTGATGAATAAAAAAAGGGAAAGTTTCAAGTAATTTATCTAAATCTTCATCTCGAGTCATAGCCTAAAAATTCTATTTTAATATTTAAAATTTATTATACTTGAGTATTGGAAAAAATAAATAACATTGAATAGATAATCAAATCTTGTTAATTAAAAATAAAAAAATCAAGTATCAAACTTAATTTGAAAAATTAAGTTTGATAATTCTTGTTATTTTAAAAGTTTACCAAAAACCTAAAGATACAGCTTTATCAATTGGTAAACAAGCACCAATACCAAACCAAACAGCAAACATGAAACCAGTAATAAATACTAAACTTGCAATTGGTCGACGGAATGGATTTTGGAATTTATTTACATTTTCAATAAATGGTACTGTGATTAAACCAGCCGGTACAGCCGCCATGGCTAATACACCTAGTAATTTATTCGGTAAAACACGTAATAAATTAAATGTTGGGAAGAAATACCATTCTGGTAAAATTTCTAATGGTGTATTAAATGGATCAGCAGGTTCACCTAACTGTGTAGGAGCCATTACACCTAAACCAATACAACAAGCAAATGTACCTAAAATACATACAGGGAATACATATAATAAATCATTTGGCCATGCGGGCTCACCGTAATAATTGTGGCCCATACCCTTAGCTAATTTCGCACGTAATTTAGGATCTGATAAATCCGGTTTTTTGATTACTGACATAATTATTCCTTGTTAAAAGATTAATATTAATTTGAAGGTATGATTTTTAAAGTTAAAGAGGACCTGAGATACCTTGTTTTCTAATCATTAAGAAATGTGTTAACATTAACACAGCAGCAGCTAATGGTAAAACAAAAGTATGAGCACTATAAAAACGAGTTAATGTACTTTGTCCTACACTTTCACCACCCCGTAACACTAATACTAAAGGTTCACCTACAATAGGAACAGCAGCAGGAACCCCTGTTACAATTTTACATGCCCAGAATCCTACTTGATCCCATGGTAAAGAATAGCCTGTTACACCAAACGAAACTGTAACTACCGCTAAAATAACACCCGTTACCCATGTTAACTCACGTGGTTTTTTAAACCCACCAGTTAAATATACACGGAAAACGTGTAACACCATCATCATAACCATCATACTAGCAGACCAACGGTGTACTGAACGAATTAACCAACCAAAGTTTACACTTGTCATAATGTACTCTACCGAAGCAAAGGCATCAACTACACTTGGACGGTAATAAAATGTCATAGCAAAACCTGTTGCTACTTGAACTAAAAAACACGTAAATACAATACCACCGAAACAATAGAAAATGTTAACGTGAGGTGGAACATATTTACTTGAAATATCATCAGCAATTGCTTGTACTTCTAAACGTTCTTCAAACCAATCGTATACTTTACTCATAAAGAATTATTATAAAGAATAAAACACGGTTAAGCACAGTCTTATAATAAAACTATAAAAAGGCGAGAGTGGGATTCGAACCCACGGAATCCGTAAAGATTCATCTGATTTCAAATCAGACGCAATCGACCAACTCTGCCATCTCGCCAAAAGATTAGTTTTAGAACTAATCTTAAATATAAATTAACTTTCGTAAGTAGTAGTTCCACTAAATTTAATTGAAGCTGGGTTTGGATTTTTACCAATTGAAAAATCACGACTATTTACAGATGTTCGCCCTGGGTTAACTTTTTCAGGAACTACACCATCTTTCGGATGTAAATACTGAACCTCACCACTCGGGAAAATTCGATAAATTTTATAGTCATTAATTTTAAAAGTTCGTAACTGAGTACCTAAAGCAAGACATTGCTCTTTACGAGCTAAGTACAATAAGTTTTCACCGTTACGCATAATAGCGGCTCCACCAGTCGGCATTTCAAATATTTGTTCTTTCTTGCTTGTCCAAGTAATAGCATATTTTTCTTCTACTTCAGCAGCACGGAGCCAGCCACCTGTACTTCCGCCAAATGTTGGAAATGGTGTTTGTAAATTTAATGTCATAAGTAAAACCTTATTAATATTTAACGTTCACTATAATATTCTAATAAAAAAAAGATTTTTTTTACGTTAATTTATAATTTTTTTCTAGCGGAGAATGGATTTGAACCATTGACCTTCGGGTTATGAGCCCAACGAGCTACCAGACTGCTCTACTCCGCGAGTTAAATACCTATACTACTAGAAATATTTTACTTTATTAAAAGTAGAAAATCACTGGTTGTAAAAAAATCGCATATTATATTAAAAATAATTATTAGAAATAATTATTTTTAATATGACTGGATTTTTAATTACTGAATTGAGATCCACTATTAATACTATCAGTTAATGATTTTAAAATTAATTTAATTGATCGTACTGCATCATCATTACCAGGAATTGGAATATCTACTAAATCAGGATCGCAATTTGTATCTATAATAGAAATAATAGGAATACCTAATTTACGGCATTCACGGATAGCAGTCATTTCACGTTTTTGATCAACGATAATAGCTACATCAGGTAAACGTGGCATCGTTTTAACCCCATTTAAGTGTTTCCGTAATTTTTCTAATTCTTTTAAACGTAATGAAGCTTCTTTTTTAGGTAATAAATTAAACACTTGATCTGCTTCTTCTTTTTCAAGAGTTTTTAAACGTTCAATTCTACTTTTTAATGTAACCCAATTTGTTAACATCCCACCTAACCAACGGTGATTTACATAATATGAATTACATCGTTTTGCTTCTTGTGCAATTAAGCTACTAGCTTGACGTTTTGTTCCAATAAATAAAAATATCTTTTCATTTGAAGCTTCAGATTTAACATATGCATTTGCTTCTTTCAACAATTGAGCAGATTGAACTAAATCTAAAATATGAATATTATTTCGTTCTGTATAAATATACGGAAACATTTTTGGATTCCAACGGTACGCTTTATGTCCAAAATGAACGCCAGCATCTAGTAATTGGGCTAAAGTAATATCAGCCATAAAATTTTTTCGCTCCTTAGAATTTAATTTAATAATTAATTAATATTAACATTACCAAAATATAAATCAACGCGTCTAGTTTTTATTTTAAACTTTTTCAAATACTGGTTGAAGTTCTTGAATTTGCTTAGGGGATACTAAATTTTTTCCGAAACAATTTTGATAATTTTGTGATCCAGTTCCAGCAGGAATTAAATGACCAATAATAATATTTTCTTTTAAACCTCGTAGCCAATCAACTCTACCTTCAATTGCAGCTTTTGTTAAAACTCGTGTAGTTTCTTGGAAACTCGCAGCTGAAATAAAACTTGGATTATTTAAGGCAGCTTTAGTAATCCCTAATAATAATGGAACATAAAACGCTGTCTGTTTTTTATTTTTATGAACAATATCATTAATATATTGAATATGATATAAGTCAATTACTTCTCGGGGTAATAAAGGAGTTTCTCCTTCGTGGGTGATTAAAACTTTAGTAGTCATTTGCTTAATAATTACTTCTAAATGTTTGTCAGCAATTCCAACGCCTTGTGAATCATAAACAGATTGAACAGAATTTAAAATTAATGATTGAACCTTTTTAAAGCTTCTATAACTTGCCTCATAATTATTTGTTAATTGATACGATGTTAGCGTTTCTGTTCGGTCACAAAAGAAATTTTTAATTAATCCATAATAATTAAAATAAACTTTTAATAAATTATGCGGATTAATTTTTTCAGTTTCATTAATAGTGGTACCTAATTTCCTAAATTCAAAACTTGAGTCCAGACTTGTTTTTCGGATTAAAAGCCCTTTTTTCTGATTTGTTGAAAGATTTTTACTAATCTGACGTTTTTTTCGTGCTTCAAGCAACTCTTCAATACGTGGTAAACCCTGAACAATATCCCCTGTAATTTCTTTTTCAAAATTAAGTAAACCTAGTGTTTGACCGTCAGCAACAAACTCACCATTTTTACAGAAAACGCTATTAATTTCTTGCTCAAAATAATCTTCTGTAATCGAATGAATTCCTAAAGATTTGGAAAAAGGGTAGCCGTAAAATTGAACACGAATTAAACTTTTTGAAACCGGACTTTTTAATCGATTTGTAATTAATTCAGAATTTTTTAAAAAGACTGGGTAATGCGTTTTACGTTTTTTATTCCATGGGATTTGTTTTTTTCCTATAACATCTAAAACTGTAGAATCACCCATATTTATTTTAGACATAACAGAAAAATTCTGTACAAAAATAGGAATTGGTGAACTATATAAATTCCCATTTTTTTGAATAAACATTTTGGGTAACTCAAGTTTTAATCCTTTTGAAAAGGAATCTAAACTAAATGGATTTATTTTTTTCGTTAAAACTTTTTTGGTAATATCATAATAATTTAATGAAACCTGACGTTTAGTATTTATCGTATTAGAAAAAGGCAATAAATTTTCAGAAATTATTTTATATGAAATAGCCTGATCGTTTTTTGTATTTTGTGACTGACAATTCGGGAAAAAATAAGGACGACCCTTCTGAATTGTTAAAAACTGACCATTATCAATTATAATTTTCCCAATTTGATTTACATTAATATTTTTAATTATTAAGTCATTTACCGATTTATTTGGGATTGTAGTTTTTGCAATTGTTAAACAATCATCATTAGAAATTAATAAAATTTGACGATTTTCTTTATATTTAGATTTTAATTTTACAATCTCTAATGACTGTGGGCTTATTGTTTCAAAATACCCTAACGTTGTATAAGCATCAATAAATTGATTCGATTTAACTAAAAGACAAGATTCAATATTTGTGTATTTTAAATGTGCTGGTAAATAATTAGGAAAATGAATTGTTTCCGAAAGTAAAAATTTCAAATGAGATTTTTTCTGATTATATTGGAATTGAATAGTGATATTATTTTCACTAGAAGTTTTTAAATCCCGATCTAAAACCTGAGAAATTAATGTCAGACCTTTTGAACTTTTAATTTTTTGATTTGATTTATATAAGTATTGAGTACTATTTTTTAGGCTAAAACCAGATTGTAACCAAGAATTTTTACCTAATAGTTTTTCAATGACTTTTGGTTTTGATACTTCATAAATATCTAACGGTCGAATCAAAAGTTGATCAGTTATTTTCCCAACAATATGTTGGCATAATGAAGGACGATTGATTTTAATATTTTCAAAAATAATCTCACCAGGATAATACACTTTATTCGCAAAAGTTGTAAATTTTTTTCCCTGATAAACTAATCCAGATTTAATTGAAATCTCTGAAATTAAATTATTTTGATAAGTCATAATAACAATACCTGCTTGTTTTGAAAATAAGCCAGGAATAATTTCAAAATTTTCACAAATAAAGCTCCCATGTTCAACAAGAGCCATATTTTTATCACAATTTAATTTATAGGTTTCTTCAGGTAACCAAATTAAAGAGCGAGAGCTAATTTGGAAAGGAGTTTTAATGAAATGTTGCGGATTTAATAACGGATTTCCAATAGTTCCTAAGTTGCTAGAAGAATTTAAATTTTTAATAAAGGAGATTAAATTTAAACTACAAAGCGATTTTTTTTTAATTCTTTGATCGTAATAAGGAATACCACCAATTTGTGTGATAAATTTATTAGAGAGTAAACTTCCAAAATAATTTGTTGAAATCGGGTTTAATTCTAATATTGAATTTTTATTTTTTAAATTTAGCCAATACTGATTATTTTTATAGTCTAGAATATATCGATACTTGTCATTAGAAAGATTTAGTTGACTAATCGTTGAATTAAATAAATGATATTGATTGCTTACAATATGTAGTGTGCGTTCAAAAAGATTTGATTTAGTATTAACAATTTTTACAAAGCCAGGAAATTGATTCACAATTTTTGTTCGAAAAATAAAACTATTTTTATTAATTTTATGATCCGTATAAAAATTTAAAAAAGAATTTGTTGGGGCTTGATAAACTTGACCAGATAAAATCCATAAAAGTTTGTTTTTGTTTAAAAAATTTACTTTGTTTTTTAAACGTGGCATAAAAACTTCACCTGACGAAGTACTAAGAATAGGTTTGATCTCTGTTCGTGTTTGCTTTGCAGTATTTGATAATTCTCCAAGAATCATACCTTGTCGAATATACTGATTATTTTTTGCAAATAAAATTGTATTTGGTAATACTTCAACCTGAATTAGTTCTGTATTTACCGCTTCCGGAACAAGAACTACGGCGCCAGAATTCTTTGTTAATAAAACATCTTCTCCACGATTTGTTCGTAAAGTAATTGTTTTTAAAATTTTAGAAAATTTAATTATCCCGTTTACAGAACTAATAATCTGTTGTCTAGCCTCGGAAGTAAAAATACCACCGGTATGAAACGTTCGCATGGTTAATTGTGTACCTGGTTCTCCAATAGATTGACCGGCAATAATACCAACAGCTTCACCAATATCAACAACATTTTCATTTGCTAAATCCCAGCCATAACATTTTTGACAAATTGAACGATATAAACTACAAGTTAATGGCGAACGTACATAAAATTGTTTAATCCCAATTTTCGTAAACGTATCAATTAAAGTAGGAGTTAATTGAGTATTAGCTTTAGTAACAATTTGATTTGTTTTTGGGTTATATATCGGTTTACTTAAAAAGCGACCTAGGATTTGATCATTCCGTGTAAAATTTGATACTAAACACGAATGCTGTGTTTGACAATCGCGTTCTCGAATAATAATATCTTGAGCAACATCAATTAAACGCCGTGTTAAATACCCAGAATTAGCTGTTTTTAGAGCAGTATCTACAATACCCTTTCGAGCACCATAACCAGACATTAAATAATCGGTAATGGTTAATCCTTCACGGAAATTCTTTTTAATGGGTAATTGTAAAATTTCTCCACTAGGATCTGACATTAAACCTCGCATACCAACTAATTGACGCACTTGTGATAAATTCCCACGTGCACCAGAAAAAGCCATAATATAAACAGAATTTAACGGATCATAACTTTTAAAGTATGAAACAACTTCATCTTTTAATGACTCACTTGTAATACTCCATGTATCAATAATTTTTTGAAAGCGTTCTACATCTGTAATTTTCCCTTTTAAACAGATCTTTTCAGCATTTAAAATTTCTTGATGAGCGCTGTCTAACATTTGATTTTTAATAAAAGGTACTTTTAAATCTTCAATACTAATTGAAATACCTGCTTGACTTGCGTATTTAAAACCTAAATATTTTAATTCATCAGCTAATGAGCAAGCTTGCATAGAGTTATATTGTGTAAAACTCCATGCAAGTAATTGCTTTAATTGTTTTTTATTAATAAGATTATTCTGATATATATAATTTTTCATAAAATCTTTATTGGTATCTTTATATCATTTAAGCAACTAACTTTAACGTTTTCTGAATTGTATAATTAAAAATTACTCGTCCAGTTGTTGTTTGTATATATTGCACTAAAGGTTGATGGGCGATATCTTTTCGAATTTGAATATTTTCAAAATATTCGATATAAGTATTATCTTGTAATTTAATTTTTTTAATAAAATTACCAGGATCTAATACAGGATCTTTGTACCGAACCCAAATTGAGGTATGCAATTCAATTTGATCTTGTGAATAAGCTAAAACAACGTCATTTAAATCGGCAAAATAATGATTTGACCCTAATAATCCTTTAATATTATTAACTGTTAGATAATAACATCCCAAAACCATATCTTGGCTTGGCATAATAATCGGTTCTCCATTAGCTGGCGACAAAAAATTATACGGAGCAAGCATAAGCATATAACATTCAGCCTGCGATTCTAATGACAACGGAATATGAACAGCCATTTGATCTCCATCAAAGTCAGCATTAAAAGCCGAACAAACTAAGGGGTGTAATTTGATAGCACGACCTTGTACTAAAATTGGTTCAAAAGCTTGAATTCCTAAACGATGCAATGTAGGTGCACGATTTAAGAAAATGGGATGATTAGATAATACTTTTTCCAAAACAGGATCAATAGCAGCCTCATTCTGTTGAATTAAATTTTTTGCAACTTTCATATTACTAGCTAATCCTTGATTAATCAATTCGCGAATAATAAAAGGTTGAAATAATTCAACAGCCATTTCATACGGTAATCCACATTGATTTAATTTTAAACTTGGACCAACTACAATTACTGATCTACCAGAATAATCAACCCGTTTTCCTAAAAGGTTTTGACGGAATCGACCATGTTTCCCTTTGATAATATCCGATAAAGATTTTAAAGGTCGATTATTAGCACTTAAAGCAACTTTTCCACGTTTTCCATTATCAATTAATGTATCAACTGCTTCCTGTAACATGCGTTTTTCATTTCTAATAATCAATTGTGGAGCATCAATTTCTAATAATCGAAGAAGTCGATTGTTTCGAGTAATAATCCGACGATATAATTCATTTAAATCCGAAGTCGCAAACCGACCACCTTCTAATTGAATCATCGGTCTTAATGCTGGGGGAATCACCGGTAAAATTGTAATTACCATCCAGGATGGATTAGATCCAGTAGCCTGTAAATTCTCTAAAATTCGAATTCGTTTAATAGACTGATCACGTAATTTGTAAATACGTTGATATTCCCATTTTCGGAACCATTTTGAACCGTTATAGATAGGTTGGTCTTTATGTAAAACTTTACTACAAATAGTAATAAATTTACGTGTTTTCAATATTTCAAGATTAATATTTAGTTTTTCAAGTTCTTTTTTAATTAAAACTGCACCAATTAAATAATTGGGTGTTGTTCGTAATAAATATTTAGGCGTATTTCTCCGACGATTTTGTGGATTAGGTTTTGGATATGGTTTTAATGGGTAACCAGTAAAACCAAGCTCTCTACTTCGACGATATTGTTGTAAATCCCAATGAAGTCCATAAAAAGAAATTTCATCTTCCGCAATAAAATAGGCTAATGAAGCTAATTTTATTCGTTTGATACGATTATCTCGTAAATTTACTTTCCCTGATTTAATTGCAAACTTTTTTTGATACTCTTGTTGAAACGTTTTAGCTAACAACTGTTGGGAAGTAGTATCAGACCGAAACATTTTAATTAAATGTTTTAACTTTTTTTTAACTTTTGTTAATTTTAATGTTGAATCATTTAATAAACGCTGATCACTATAGCGATTACGATTAATTTTTGTATATAAAATGTCACGTTTTAATTTTTCCGAATTCTCTTTAAATATCAAGTCACTTGGTAACCAAGTTATCAAACCTTTTTGTTTAATGATTTCATCAATAAGTTCTTTAATTTCTGGACTCTTTCCAAATTCTAAATTTGTATTTATTAATGTAAATAAATCTGGAAAAGAATATAATAAACCAGTATCAAGTCGTTTTTCACATTGCTCAACCTCTAACAATAAAGCCATATAATTAGGCCTACTATTTGTATACCAAACATGTGTTACAGGATAAATTAAATTAATATGACCCATTCTATGACGCCTAACTCGGGATTCAGTTAATTCAACTCCACAACGTTCACAAATTAATCCATCATAACGAACCCGTTTATATTTTCCACAAGCGCATTCTAAACTTTTACTTGGCCCAAAAATTCGTTCACAAAATAAACCATCCATTTCAGGTTTAAAAGTCCGATAATTAATTGTTTCAGATTTTTGAACCTCACCAATGAATTGACCATTTGGCAATCGTCTATGAGACCATTGCAAAATACGAAGAGGTGAAGCTAATTTAATTTTTATATAATCAAACTCTTTTGCAGTTCTTACCATATTTTTTTACGAAAACTTATTAAAAAGCAATACTATTTATATTTGAAGTTGGAGGGAATGTTTTTGTTAAAGGATCATATTTTTCAATTAAATTCACTTCCATTTCATAAGTATTACTTGTATTAAACTGTTCAATACTATATGTACTCATATCTAAACCAATGGAACGTAATTCTTGTAATAAAACTTTAAATGATTCAGGAATTCCAGAAGTTGGAATTTGTTGACCTTTAACAATTGCATTTAATGTTTCATTCCTTCCTTCCATATCATCTGATTTAATAGTCAATAATTCTTTTAATACAAAGGCTGCACCAAAACCTTCAAGAGCCCAAACTTCCATTTCTCCAAACCGTTGTCCACCGTGCTGCGCTTTACCACCTAAAGGTTGCTGGGTAACTAATGAATATGGCCCAGTAGCTCGTGCATGCATTTTGTCATCAACTAAATGAATCAATTTCAACATATACCCATTTCCAACTGTAATTGGATTTTCAAATTCGGTACCTGTTCGTCCGTCAATTAAAACCATTTTCCCCGGCGAATATGGGTTAAAAAGCCAAGCTTCATCTTTTTCAATTGACGCTTGACGCAATTTTTTATTAATTAAAATTCGTGAGACCTCAGGCCCATACATTTCATCAAACGGTAAAATTTTAAATCGACGATCTAATTTATGACCAGCTAAACCTAATAAACATTCATATAATTGACCTACATTCATCCGGGATGGTACACCTAAAGGATTTAAAATAATGTCAATAGGAGTCCCATCGGGTAAAAATGGCATATCTTGTCGTGGTAAAATACGAGAAATAATTCCTTTATTACCATGGCGACCAGCAATTTTATCACCAACTTGGATTTTCCGAATTTGCGCAATAAAAATTTGAATTTTTTCAAATTTATAAGCTAATTTTGTTCGTCGATTAAATGTCAAAGTTTCAATCACACGACCATATTCACCTTCCGGCATTCTGAATGACGTATCTCGGACACCTTTTGCTTTTGCACCAAAAATTGCTCTTAATAATTTTGCTTCTGGTAATTGTTCGGAGTCATCTTTTTCAATAACTTTTCCAACTAAAATATCTCCTGGACGAACAAACGTACCTATAGAAACAATCCCATCATCATTTAAATGTTGAATTTCATAAAAATTTAAATTTGGAATATTTTTAGTAGTTTTTTCACAAACTTCAGCTGTTTGATCAATTTCAATCTCATACCGTTCAATATGAATTGAGGTAAAGATATCTTCATAAACTAATCGTTCATTAATTAAAATTGCATCTTCGAAATTATACCCTTGCCAGGGCATATAAGCAATTAAAACATTTTGTCCTAAAGCTAGTTCTCCAGTATTAATACCTGGACCATCTGTTAACATTTGTCCTGAGAAAATATGTTCACCTTTCCAAACAATCGGACGATGATTAATACACGTTTCTTGATTCGACCGTTGATATTTTTGAAGTGGATACTTATATTCTGTACCATTATCTTGTTTAATGGTGATTTGATCAGATGTTACAGATTGAACAACCCCACTTTTATGTGCATTCAAAGTGGCTCCTGAATCAATAGCGATTTGATTTTCTAAGCCTGTTCCAATAATAGGTTTCTGCGATAAAATTAATGGAACAGATTGTCGTTGCATATTTGATCCCATTAAAGCCCGATTAGCATCATCATGTTCAAAAAAAGGAATCAAGGATGCAGCAACCGAAACTACTTGAACAGTAGAAATAGCAATGAATTCTACTTCAAATGGAGTAACAGTAATAAAATCCTGTTTGTATCGAACTGGAATTAAATTCTGCATTAAATAATTTTGCTCATTAGTAGCAATATCAGCGGGAGCAATTTTATAAAAATCTTCAATATCTGCCGTTAGATAAATAGGATTACCTGTTTTAATGACTTTCCCATTGATTACACGCCAAAATGGGGTTTCAATAAACCCAGACTTATTAACTCTCGCGCAAGTTGTTAATGATGCAATTAGACCAACATTTTGGCCTTCTGGTGTTTCAATTGGACAAATACGACCATAATGACTAGGATGAATATCACGAACAGCAAAACTAATCCGATCACGATCAAAACCACCCGGACCTAATCCACTAATCCTACGCCGATGAGTTAACGATGACAAAGGATTTGTTTGATCCATATATTGCGATAATTGACTTGAACCAAAAAACTCTCGAATTGTTGCTCCAACAATATTAAAAGTTGAAAGTTGACTTGAACCAATTTTATTAGTCTGACTACGAAGTTTTCGCAATAATCGTTGAAACCCGATTCTAAATAAATTTTGAAGCAATTCACCAACGGAACGGACCCGTCGATTCTTTAAATGATCAATATCATCACCAATTGTTTTTGAAATAGATAAAGTAATTAACGAATCAATAATTGCAAAAATATCTGCATAAGTAATTGTTTGAATTTGACTATTTAATTTAAGATTTAAACGATTATTAATTTTAAAACGACCAATTTTTCCTAATCGATAGTAGCGTACATCAAAAATCCGTGAAAATTCTGAAATATTTTTATAATAATCTAATTTTAAATTAAACCGTAATAAAGGTTGAGCAGAAATTGAAGAATTAGTAATTAAGGGTTTATTAAAATAAAAGAAATTTGCATGTTGTAAATTTTGGCAAATTTCATAATCTGTTAAGCCCATCTCCTTTAATAAATGGATAATAGGTTTTTGTGTAAATTTATCTAATTGAATTACAACCTCATCTTCTTGATTTTTAATTGGATATTTATATTTATTAATTTCTGTATTTTTTTGGAAACTAAAACGAAGCCAAGAACCAGATTCAGTAATTAAAATTGCTGTATAGAAATCTTTTGTTTGATATTTTTGTTTATAGGTGTCTTGAATCTCATGATAATCTTTATATTGAATAATTTCTGACCGAGATTTTAAATAATTTAATTTGTTTTGATTTTCAGTAATCTCATATTTATACTCAACAGCACCTTGAACTAATTGATTAGTTTGGACTTCATAAATTTGTTGAGCCGTTAAATCAAACTTGGAATCTAACCCAATTTTAATCGCTTCAGAATCCTTAGTTTTTTTCTTTTTTTGTTTATATTTAAAAAGTTCTTTTAATGTTGTAGAAAAATAAAAAGTGGGTTTAAATGTTTTAGTTTTTGTATCAAGAACTATTTTTTCAACTTTTTCACTACTCAATAGTAGTGTATTTTTTAAAAATTTAAATTGATTAATGTATTTTACTTTGGTTTCTGTGCCAACTAATAAAACTAATAATTTATGTACAAAATTTAACTGCGTAATTTTATTATAATACGAGAAAATTGAAGAATCATCTAACGTTCGTCGATTTACCCTAGTTTTATTTAGATGATTTATCCATTGATTGTCCATTTCAACAAAATCAGTACTGGAAGAATGTTGAACCAATTCATATTTAATTAATGATTTAAGTAAATTATTCCAATCGTTAACTAAATTATTTGTTTTAGATGAATAAGGTAAGTGTAATTCTGTAAATTGTTTGTTTTTTATATCAAGCCAATGTAAAAAAACTTTAATTTGGTCAAACTTTTTATTTGAATGAATTGCTTTTGAAATAATATGATATATTTTGAAAGAATCTAAAAAATAAAAATAAAAATGATTTTCACTTTTTTTTAGTTCTGTAAAGGAGTATTGAAAAAAGCTTTGATTGTATGTTATTGGAAAAAATGAGAGAATTTGTTCAGAAATAAATGGCTCTCCTAAAGGTACAAAAGATTTTAATTTATTAATATCACTTGAAACTTTACGTTTGATAATCTTTCGTTTTTTTTGATTTTTATTTTTCTCAAAGTAAATACCAGGACTACGAATAATTTGACTAACAATGACTCGTTCACATCCATTAATAATAAAAGTGGCCGAGGTTGTCATTAATGGTAAATTAATAATTGGAAATTGATTATGATAGCGAATGCTATTTAATTTTTTATTTCTGATTTCTAAGGGAATGACTAATTGGGCTGCATAATTTGCTGTATATTTTTTTGCTCTAATAATGTTATAAATGGGTTTTACTAAACTATACTCATGACCAAATAATACATATTCTGTATTATAACTAAAATCATGAATTCTTGAAAACACAGCTAACTCTTCATTTAACCCTTGCGCAATAAACCAACAAAAACTAACTCTTTGCATTTCCATAAAATCTGGCAAAGCAGTTATATAATTCATCGATTGTTTCATAATTTTTGAAAATAATTATTTTTAAATTTTTATGATACCAAAAAGTAGAAATGTTAAGAAAATTTAAAAATAATTATAAAATTTCCTTAACTCCACATTTAGCTTATTTCAAATTAATTGAAAAATCGTAATCTTAAATTTCTTTTAAACGAGCTACTAATTTAGCTTTTTTTCGAGCTGCATTATTTTTATGAAAAACGTTTTTTTTGGTTCCTTTATCAATTAAACTATAAATAGAGTTTAAAATAGTCTGAGCTTTTTCTTTATTTTCACTTGTTTGATCTGTTTTATAAACTTCTACACTATTTAAAAACATTTTAGTTAAAGTACGTACAGAAGTTTTATAAAATCGATTTTGTAAACGATTTCGTTTGTTAATTAAAATACGTTTTTTTGCAGATTTGTTATTAGCCATAATTACTTATAAATCCTTTGATTTTTTAATAGAATATTTGCATTTACTCAAATATTAATATATTCATTATAAAATTGGAAGTTTTTGTTGGAAAAAATTTTTATCTTCTGAAAGTTTTTATAAAACCTTGATAAGATAAAAATTTTTAGGTAGTGTAAAGATAATATAAATATTGTTAAAAATTAATTAATTTTATAATAAATCTTTATGGCAAAAAATAAAGGTACTCGCATTTTAATTACCTTAGAATGTACTGAATGTCGTTCAAATACAAACAAACGCTCAGCAGGTGTTTCACGCTATACAACTCAAAAAAATCGTCGAAATAACCCAGAAAGAATTGAATTAAAAAAATATTGCCGTCATTGTAATAAACCGACTAATCACAAAGAAATTAAATAAACTATGTTAGCACAAAAACAAAAATTATCACCCTTAAGTATTAATCAAAAAATTGATTATAAAGATATTGATTTATTAAAATTATTTATTACTGAACAAGGAAAGATTTTACCCCGACGTGCAACAGGAGTTACCGTTCAACAACAGCGTCAAATTGCCAAAGCAATTAAACGAGCACGTGTATTATCATTATTACCCTTTGTAGCGCAAAACTCTATTTAAAATATTAATTTAATATTTTAAATAGTGTTAGTAAATAAATTAAAAAACAATATATAATAATATGTTGAAAACTCATATTTACTAAATAGACGTTTAAAAACTATTTTTTATTTTTTATGAGAGTTTCATAGATTTTCGTCTCCCAAAAGGAGAAAGTCAATGGCAATAAGCTCAACGGAGCGTCGTGCAAAAAATGTTGAAATTTTTGTAGAAAAAGACGCTGTGGAAACTCGTTTCGAAAAATGGGCTCAACCTGGTCATTTTTCACGAACTTTAGCTAAAGGTCCAAAAACAACTACTTGGATTTGGAACTTACATGCTGATGCACATGATTTTGATAGCCAAACTAATTCATTAGAAGAAGTTTCTCGTAAAATTTTTAGTGCACATTTCGGCCAATTAGCAGCAATTTTCTTATGGATTAGTGGTATGCATTTCCACGGTGCATATTTTTCAAATTACTCTGCTTGGTTATCAGATCCAATTGGTATTAAACAAAGTTCACAAGTTGTTTGGCCAATTGTAGGACAAGAAATTTTAAACGCCGATGTTGGTGGAAACTTCCAAGGTGTTCAAACAACATCAGGTTGGTTCCAAATGTGGCGTGCAGAAGGTATTACTAGTGAAGTAGAACTATACTGGATTGCAATCGGTGGTTTAATAATGTCAGCATTAATGTTATTTGCTGGCTGGTTCCATTACCACAAAGCTGCTCCTAAATTAGAATGGTTCCAAAATGCTGAATCAATGATGAATCACCATTTAGCTGGTTTATTAGGTTTAGGCTGTTTATCATGGTCAGGTCACCAAATTCATATTGCGTTACCAATTAATAAATTGTTAGACGCGGGTGTGTCACCACAAGAAATTCCATTACCTCATGAATTTTTAATTAATCGTGAATTAATGGCTCAATTATACCCAAGTTTTGGTAAAGGATTAGCACCATTCTTTAGTGGTCATTGGGGTGAATACTCAGACTTTTTAACCTTTAAAGGTGGTTTAAATCCGGTAACTGGTGGTTTATGGTTAAGCGATATTGCACATCACCACTTAGCGTTAGCTGTTTTATTTATTATTGCAGGTCATATGTACCGTACTAATTGGGGTATTGGTCATAGTATGAAAGAAATTTTAGAAGCTCATAAAGGTCCTTTCACAGGTGAAGGTCATAAAGGTTTATATGAAATTTTAACAACTTCATGGCATGCACAGTTAGCTATTAACTTAGCGATGATGGGGTCATTAAGCATTATTGTAGCACATCATATGTATGCAATGCCACCATATCCTTATATTGCAACTGATTATGCTACACAATTATCATTATTTACACACCATATGTGGATTGGTGGATTCTGTGTAGTTGGTGGTGCAGCACATGGTGCTATTTTTATGGTACGTGATTATACACCAGCAAATAATTATAACAATTTATTAGACCGTGTATTACGTCATCGTGATGCTATTATTTCACATTTAAATTGGGTTTGTATTTTCTTAGGTTGTCATGCCTTTGGATTCTATATTCACAATGATACAATGCGAGCATTAGGTCTTCCGCAAGATATGTTCTCTGATAAAGCAATTCAGTTACAACCTATTTTTGCACAATGGATTCAAAACATTCATTTATTAGCACCAGGGACAACAGCTCCGAATGCATTAGCAACGACAAGTTATGCTTTTGGTGGGGATGTTGTTGAAATTGGTGGTAAAATTGCAATGATGCCAATTAAATTAGGTACTGCTGATTTTATGGTACACCATATCCATGCTTTTACTATTCACGTAACAGTATTAATTTTATTGAAAGGTGTGTTATATGCACGAAGCTCAAAATTAATTCCTGATAAAGCAAATTTAGGTTTCCGTTTCCCTTGTGATGGTCCTGGTCGTGGTGGTACTTGTCAAAGTTCTAGTTGGGATCATGTATTCTTAGGTTTATTCTGGATGTACAACTCAATTTCTGTTGTAATTTTCCACTTTAGTTGGAAAATGCAATCTGATGTATGGGGGACAGTAACACCGGATGGTAGTATTTCACATATTACTGGTGGAAATTTTGCGCAAAGTTCTATTACTATTAATGGTTGGTTACGTGACTTCTTATGGTCACAAGCTTCGCAAGTAATTCAATCATACGGTTCAGCTTCGTCAGCATATGGTTTAATTTTCTTAGGTGCACATTTCATTTGGGCATTTAGTTTAATGTTCTTATTTAGTGGTCGTGGCTACTGGCAAGAATTAATTGAATCAATTGTATGGGCACATAATAAATTAAACTTTGCACCAGCAATTCAGCCACGTGCATTAAGTATTACACAAGGTCGTGCTGTTGGTTTAGCTCACTACTTATTAGGTGGTATTGGTACTACTTGGGCGTTCTTCTTAGCACGTTCATTATCTATTACTTAATTGTAAAAGAATATTAAGTCTTTTCCAATTTACATTTTATTCACAATTATAAATTATATAAAAAGGCATCTGAAGATTATGGCAACTAAATTTCCAAAGTTTAGCCAAGCCCTTGCACAAGATCCAGCAACTCGAAGAATTTGGTATGGTATAGCTACTGCCCATGATTTAGAGGCACATGATGGTATGACTGAAGAGAATTTATATCAAAAAATCTTCGCATCTCATTTTGGCCATTTAGCTATTATTTTCCTTTGGACAGCTGGAAATTTATTTCATGTAGCATGGCAAGGAAACTTCGAACAATGGGTGGTTAAACCATTAAAAACAAAACCAATTGCACATTCAATTTGGGACCCACATTTTGGTGAATCAGCATTAAAAGCATTTAGTAAAGGTAATACATATCCTGTAAATATTGCATATTCTGGTGTTTACCAATGGTGGTATACAATTGGATTTAGAACAAATCAAGAACTTTATGTAGGTTCTATTGGTTTATTAATGTTATCTTGTGTTTTATTATTCGCTGGATGGTTACATTTACAACCAAAATTTAGACCGAGTTTATCTTGGTTTAAAAATAATGAATCACGATTAAATCACCATTTATCAGGTTTATTAGGGGTTAGTTCGTTAGCTTGGACGGGTCACATTGTTCACGTGGCAATTCCAGCATCACGAGGTGTACATGTTGGTTGGGATAATTTCTTAACAACACCACCACACCCGGCTGGATTAACACCATTTTTCACAGGTAACTGGACTGTATACGCAGAAAATCCAGATAGTGCATCACACGTTTATGGGACTAGTCAAGGAGCTGGAACAGCAATCTTAACATTTTTAGGTGGATTCCATCCGCAAACTCAATCGTTATGGTTAACGGATATTGCTCACCATCAATTAGCAATTGCTGTTGTATTTATTATTGCTGGTCACATGTACCGAACAAATTTCGGTATCGGTCATAATATGAAAGAAATTTTAGATGCACACCGTCCTCCTGGTGGTCGCTTAGGTGCTGGTCATGTTGGTTTATTTGAAACGATTACAAATTCGTTACATATGCAACTAGGTTTAGCTTTAGCATCGTTAGGTGTAGCTACATCATTAACAGCCCAACACATGTATGCGTTAACACCGTATGCATATTTATCAAAAGATTTCACAACAGAAGCAGCATTATACACACACCATCAATATATTGCTGGTTTCTTAATGGTAGGTGCTTTTGCTCATGGAGCAATTTTCTTTGTTCGAGACTATGATCCCGAATTAAACAAAAATAATGTTTTAGCACGTATGTTAGAACATAAAGAAGCTATTATCTCACATTTAAGTTGGGTTTCGTTATTTTTAGGTTTCCACACTTTAGGCTTATATATTCATAATGATACTGTTGTTGCTTTCGGCCAACCAGAAAAACAAATTTTATTTGAACCGGTATTCGCTGAATATATTCAAGCAGCCTCTGGAAAAGCAGTATATCAATTTAACGTTTTATTATCATCACCAACAAGTCCGGCTACAGCAGCTGGTAATCAAGTTTGGTTACCTGGGTGGCTAGAAGCGATTAATAATCCGAAAAATGATTTATTCCTAAAAATCGGCCCGGGTGATTTCTTAGTTCATCATGCAATCGCATTAGGATTACATGTAACAGCTTTAATTTTAGTAAAAGGTGCATTAGATGCACGTGGTTCTAAGTTAATGCCAGATAAAAAAGACTTTGGTTACAGTTTCCCTTGTGATGGTCCAGGTCGTGGTGGTACATGTGATATCTCAGCATGGGATGCTTTCTATCTAGCAATGTTCTGGATGTTAAATACTATTGGTTGGGTAACATTCTACTGGCACTGGAAACATATGACAATTTGGGGTGGTAATCCTGGTTTATTTGATGAATCTTCAAATTATATTATGGGTTGGTTACGTGATTACTTATGGTTAAATTCATCTCCATTAATTAATGGTTATAACCCATTTGGTATGAATAACTTATCAGTTTGGGCGTGGACATTCCTATTTGGTCATTTAATTTGGGCAACAGGTTTCATGTTCTTAATTTCATGGCGTGGTTATTGGCAAGAATTAATTGAAACATTAGTATGGGCACATGAACGTACACCATTAGCGAATTTAATTCGTTGGCGTGATAAGCCTGTAGCGTTATCAATTGTTCAAGCTCGTTTAGTTGGTTTAGTCCACTTCTCAGTTGGGTATATTTTAACTTATGCAGCATTTGTAATTGCATCAACTTCAGGTAAATACGGTTAATTTTAACTTTAGTTACCAAAATAATTTAGTAATAAATATTCTTTATTACTAAATTATACAAGTCGTTGGTCTAGGAGATGCCATATAAATTTTTTCGAAAACATTGCTTTTTCTTTCGCTTATTACTAGAATTATTTAAAAAAGGTATGCTTATTTAAATAATTTTAACTAAATTAGTAATCTAATTAATTTTGCTGGTGTAGCTCAACGGTAGAGCAACGGATTTGTAATCCGTAGGTTGGGGGTTCAAATCCCTTCACCAGCTTTTCAATTAACTAATTAGACAAAGATTTAGATTCTAGCTATACCAAAATTAAAATATCAATTATAATTATTCTAAAAAATGTTCATGATGAGAAATAAATATTAAAATTTTTATCTTTGAAATTTAAAGGAGTTTTTTATGGGAAATTTTATCGATAAAACCTTTACTGTAATTGCTGATATTTTATTAAAAGTATTACCTGCTAGTAAGCAAGAAAAACAGGCTTTTTCTTATTATCGTGCCGGTATGTCTGCACAATCAAGCGGCAAATACGCGGAAGCTTTGGAAAATTATTATGAGGCTTTACAGGTTGAAGAAGATCCATATGATCGAAGTTATACTCTTTATAATATTGGATTAATTTATGGAAATATTGGAAATAATTCACAAGCTTTGGAGTACTACCATCAAGCTTTAGAACTAAACTCAAATTTACCACAAGCATTAAATAATATTGCAGTAATTTATCATTCCTCTGGTTTAAATACGTTAAGTATGATTAATTCAGAAATCGATGATATTCAACAAGCTGAATATCGTGCGTTAGCAACAGAATTTTTTGATAAGGCGGGAGAGTATTGGCGACAGGCATTAAAACTGGCCCCAGATAACTACCCAGGTGCAAGAAATTGGTTAAAAGTAAGTGGGCGATTATTCGAAGATGATTAATCTATTACGATAAGATATTAGAAATTCAACTCAATATTTTATTCAAGAATAATCGTTATTTTGTTGTACAATGATACATAGTTAATTAATTTTAAATTTATTATTCTTTGCAATAAGAAAATAAATTTCGAAAGTATATTTATTCTTATATATTTAAATATGTTAAGTCAAAATGGTACAAACTGAAAAAAATACAGGTCTCGTTAGTCAAATCATTGGTCCAGTATTAGATATTGAATTCACAAATGGAAATTTACCGCCAATCTACAGTGCAATTAAAATTGAAACAGAAGATGGTATTGGAACTATCGTAGAAGTACAACAATTATTAGGTGATAATAAAGTACGAGCAGTTTCTATGCGTTCAACAGACGGTTTAAAACGTGGTGTTGAAGCTGTTGATTTAGGAACTCCAATTTGTGTTCCTGTTGGTACAACAACGTTAGGTCGAATTTTCAATGTTATTGGTGAACCTATTGATGAACAAGGTGATGTTTCATACGACGAAACTTTACCAATTCACCGTGACGCTCCTGCGTTTACTGAATTAGAAACAAAACCATCAATTTTTGAAACTGGTATTAAGGTTGTAGATTTATTAGCTCCGTACCGTCGTGGTGGAAAAATTGGATTATTTGGTGGTGCTGGTGTAGGTAAAACAGTATTAATTATGGAATTAATTAATAACATTGCTAAAGCACACGGTGGTGTATCAGTATTTGGTGGTGTAGGTGAACGTACTCGTGAAGGTAATGATTTATACGAAGAAATGAAAGAATCAGGTGTAATTAACGAAAGTAATTTCGCTGAATCTAAAGTAGCTTTAGTATATGGTCAAATGAATGAACCTCCAGGAGCACGAATGCGTGTAGGTTTAACAGCATTAACGATGGCTGAATACTTCCGTGATGTAAACAAACAAGATGTTTTATTATTTATTGATAATATTTTCCGTTTTACACAAGCGGGTTCAGAAGTATCTGCTTTATTAGGTCGTATGCCATCAGCTGTAGGTTACCAACCAACCTTAGCTACTGAAATGGGTGCATTACAAGAACGAATTACTTCAACTACACAAGGTTCAATTACTTCAATTCAAGCAGTATATGTACCTGCCGATGATTTAACGGATCCAGCACCAGCTACAACGTTTGCTCACTTAGATGCAACGACTGTATTATCACGTAATTTAGCCGCAAAAGGTATTTACCCTGCAGTAGATCCATTAGATTCAACATCAACAATGTTACAACCAAACATTGTAAGTGCAGAACACTATGAAATGGCTGAAACAGTAAAAGAAACTTTACAACGTTATAAAGAGTTACAAGATATCATTGCTATTTTAGGTATTGATGAATTATCTGAAGAAGATAGATTAACAGTTGCTCGTGCACGTAAAGTTGAACGTTTCTTATCTCAACCATTCTTCGTAGCAGAAATCTTTACAGGGTCACCTGGTAAATATGTAAGTTTAGAACAAACTATTAAAGGTTTTTCAATGGTACTAGCTGGTGAATTAGATGAGTTACCAGAACAAGCGTTCTATCTTGTAGGGGATATTGACGAAGCAATTGCAAAAGCAGAAACTCTAAAATAAAGGAGTAAAAATTTTATGGTTCTAAATATTCGCGTACTTACTCCAGATAGAGTAATCTGTTCAACAACAGCTGATGAAGTTGTTTTACCTGGTTTAACTGGTCAAGTCGGTGTATTAGATGGTCATGCTGCTTTAATTACAGCTTTAGATACAGGTTTACTAAGAATTAAATTAAATAATAAATGGACTCCTATTATTTTATGTGGGGGTTTAGCAGAAATCGATCGAAATCGAGTTACTGTTTTAGTAAATGATGTTGAAGAACTTGCGTCAGTAGAACTAAGTCAAGCGACACAAGAATTAGAGAAAGCAACAGTAGCAGTAGAAAATGCTGAAACAAGTAAAGCAAAACTTGACGCATCAATTGAATTAAAAAAAGCAACAGCTCGTGTTGAAGCTATCAATTATTTATCATAAAAAAATATAAAACTAAATTAATTTTAATTTAGTTTTATATTTTTTTAATAAGTTATGTATAGATTTTGACGTACTTAAAAAACTACAAGTTTTTAAACTGTAATCAAAAATTTTAAAGATTCAAAATCCAAATATATGATAACAAATTCTGATTTTAATTTTCAAAAAAATGAAGCGGTCATGTTAGAATTACCATTTTCTGAACATATTGAAGAATTACGGCAACGTATTTTTCATATTATTTGGATTATTTTATTATTAACATGTATTGCATTATTTGAAGTTAAATTTTTAGTTAAAATATTAGAACTTCCAGTTAGTAATGTAAAATTTTTTCAATCAGCACCTGGTGAATATTTTGTCTCTACGGTAAAAATTTCTTTTTATACAGGACTGTTATTTGGTGGTCCATTTGCGATAGGACAATTAATTCTATTTCTATTACCTGGACTCACAAAAAAAGAAACAAAAATTATCTTACCACTATTACTAAGTTCTTTATGTCTCTTCGGGTTGGGACTAGTCTTTTCGTATTATGCTTTAATTCCTGCAGCTTTAAATTTCTTTTTAAGTTACAGTGATGAAGTTATTGAACCACTTTGGTCATTTGATCAATATTTTGAATTTATCCTAGTTTTATTTTATAGTACTGGGATAGCTTTTCAAATTCCAGTTATTCAAATTTTATTGGGATTACTAAATATTGTTTCAGCGCAACAAATGTTAGATTCATGGCGGTACGTTATTTTAGTTTCAACGATTATTGGAGCAGTTTTAACACCTTCTACTGATCCACTTACACAAGTATTGCTTTCATCAGCAATATTATTGTTATATTTTTCTGGAGTAGGGATCCTGCTTTTAATAAAAAATTAATTTATATATATACTTAAAAAGTATTTAATCCATGGCAACTAACAAGTTTTTTAAAAGTCTTTTATT
>Ga0181418_1000107_pt1 | contig 24775 bp, 21 predicted proteins | sample 41SPOviralmetaG_FD_130143 | JGI IMG/M metagenome (GOLD analysis project Ga0181418, IMG submission 130143) | Marine viral communities from the oligotrophic San Pedro Time Series (SPOT) site, San Pedro Channel, CA, USA - 41 SPOT_SRF_2013-03-13 | ecosystem: Environmental > Aquatic > Marine > Strait...
AAGGTATTTGGTGGTGATGTAGATGAAGATCCACTAAATCCTGTAGGTAGTGATGATGATATTGAAGAGGAGGAAGATGCTCCTGTACCAAAAAAGGTAGTAAAAAAAAAGAAGAAGAAATTAAAAATTAAAAGAGGAATTAAATTCAAGAAAAAAACTGAAATAATTGCTAGTTCTGGACCGAAATCAAAAATGGCGATTGAGGCAGAAAAGAACTGTAAAATGATGCCCGAAAAAAAGAAGCAACAACAATATACTACAACTGATGGTAAGGTTCATTTCTTAGATTTCTGTTAAAGAAAAAACTTTAAATTTTATTATATAATGTTATTGTATAATAAAATGAAACTCCTTGAACTATTTAGTGGAACTCAAAGCGTAGGTAAAGTAGCGAAAGAGCTAGGCTATTCAGTAGTATCTGTAGATATTAATGATTATCATGGTAGATTTATTCCAACACATAAAACCGATATAATGGATTTTAATTATCAACAATACGCCCATGATGAATTTGATGTTATTTGGGCTAGTCCACCATGTTTATATTATTCAACATTACAATATTGCTGGTATGGTAGAGAAAAGAAAGGACCAGATGGAATGTATACATACAGTAGAGAAATACATAATCAAGACATGATAACTGCTGATGGTTGGGTAAATAAAGCACTAGACATGATTAATTATTTTGAACCTAGTAAATGGATTATTGAAAATCCTAAGACCGGACTGTTAAAAACTAGAGATTTTATGAAGGATCTACCTTTTGTAGATGTAGATTATTGTAGATATACAGATTGGGGATATAGAAAACAGACTAGATTGTGGACTAATGTTCCATTTATTGGTAAAACATGTAATAAAAATTGTGGAAACATGAAGGCTGTTGGTAAAGGTCATAAAGTAGATATGGCTAAAACAGTTATCACTACCGATAGGTATAGAGTTCCACCACTATTAATCAGAGAAATATTAGAATACTAATTATAAGATTTTCATTAAATGTTATAATTATTCTCATGTCTCAAGTTTTGAGACACTTTTTTTTAGAGCTAGGATATTTCCACAGAAATATCTGGTGCTGAAGCAAAATCATTTTTAGGCAAGTCAGTTTTGGAACTTGAGAGTTTGAGATTATGAGATTTTTGAGAATTTTCATCAACTTTTTCAACTATTTCTAGAGATTTATCTATAACACATTTACTACCTTTTAATAAACAGATTAAGCCATCTATTAAACCATTACTTTTAGTTTTCTTGATAAGAGGTAATACCTCACTCACTATAAAGAGGACGCCTAATGCTATTGTTAAATAATCATTACTGAATGATTGACTTGTTGGAGATATGGAAGAAGAGTTCATATTTACTATATAAGTATATAAGAATTTTAAACATGATATTAAATTAATCTTTAGTTTTTTTTAGAACCTTTTTTAGGTTTTTTGTAATTACAGAAAATACATTCTGGTTTAGTTTCTTGAGCCATGATTTTCTTTTGATAATCATTATGTGTTTTGATGATTCTAGATTGAGAGATTTTAGTCTGAGTTCCTTTACAAGGTTTAGACTTGGTAAGTTTGTTAACGACGAAAGTATCCATTTAATTATTAATTAGAAAAAAAAATAATCTTTACTAATTATAAATGAGTTTAATTGTGCTGAATAGTCAAGGACAAGACCCCGCCGAATTTGAAAATCACTTTGGAAGAGGATTGAAACTACCAAAAAATGCTGAAATCTGTCTCTGTGGTGTAAATCTTAATAGATGGGAGAAATCTGTAGGTGCTTCCATAGTTCAAGATATTAATGATGCTTTTATAGTAGCATACGGTAGAGATAGAGATTACTTACCAGTAGCTCCTTATATGGTAAAACTTAAGAGTGGAAATTATACTGCTTCACAATTGGGATCACAGTTAGCTAATGCTCTAGCTGTAGGAAATTACTATACATCATATACTGACGGAAATTTTCAAGACATTCCAGTAAGTCCATTTTTGAATGGTGGATTATTAGGAGTTTATGATACTGCTAACCAAAAGATGAAATTTACAGTTAGAAGAAGTTATGTAGCTAGAGAACAACTAGCTTTTGATTTATATAATGAAGAAACAGAATGGTTAGGAACATGTGGGACACAACCTAATAGCGGACAATTAGTAGTAGTTCCACCAGGATTAGGTGGAGAAAGTGTTAATATTGGAACTACAGCTGGTGTAGACCAAAAAATAACACCTTTTGCTGAAGATCCAACTTATGCTGCGTGGCTTCCTACAGCAGGAACTAAAGCTATGTTGAAAGCTGAACCTCTATGGATATGTAGTAATGGAGCTGGTATTTTACAACCATCACCAGGAGTATTAGGGACAGGTAATCCTAATCAGATTACACCACCTCCAGAGTTTGGATACTCATGGGCTTTTAATCTTGGAGATGATATGCCTGTTAACTATATGCTAGGCATGAGAGGTGGTATCTTCAGAGACCAAAAGAACGGAATAGTAAATACTGCTAATGGAATAGATACTTATGGTGAAGCCAATAATAGACAAGATTTGAGAACTAATTGGAGTGTAGGTGGTAATAAATATGATTTATGGTGGGAAGTAGAAAGCTTCGTTCAAGGAGGAGCAACACCACAAAGTGGAAGTTATACTTTTGGTGTTTACTATATGCCTACTAAAAAAGTAGGAGATATATCATGGAAAAGGTCTGACGCTGTAAAATGTGGTGAAGGAAGATGGGCTACAGGAACTGGACCATGTGGAAGTCCAACATCTAACTTTTGTTGTATTAATTTTAGACCAGTAGATGGTACAGGAGGAACAGATGCTAATGCTCCAGTAGCAACAGTAGCTACTGATAGAGATAAAATGTGTATTGATTTTAGATTTTCTAGAGGATCACCATTATCCGGTCTTGTAGCAGGAGGAGGAGGAGTAGCAGGAACGATTAATAATGCTAATGGAGGCGGAACACCAGGATATATTCAGATAACAGATGGTGGTGTATTTGATTTATATAAAGGAGCTCCAATCTTCATGGGTGCTTCCTTTAGCGAACAAAAATCTAGAGGATTTCCTCTTAATACATTAATTGACGGACAAGGAATATTAATGAAAGGAATTCAACATAGAACAGGACCAGCTAATCTCCAACAGATGAACGCTATTAATGGAGACGCTCAATATGTAAGTGGTGGTTCTGTTATTGCTGAAATGGAATTCGCATTTCTACCAGTTAATTTCGCATTCTCTCCATTATTGGAATCATTAAGTGCTCCATTTGTAAAATCAGAATTAATGACCGCAGCCAATAGATATTCTAATATAGCAGCAACTATAGGATTTGAAGAAGGAGTAGTTAATGTATTATCAAGTACAGCTTCAGCCACAGGATTATCATCAACATTTACAACTGATGGTTGGAATGATAAGGAGACAGTTTGTGTAGTCCAACTTCCTAATATACCTATTGATGGAGAACTAGGAGGGGGTAGTGGTAATTTTGGAGGTGCTAATACAGCCCAGATTTTAGGAGTAATAGGATTAGCTGCTACTCAGAATGAGACAACAGGTCATGTTTATCGTGAACCTTTCATGGAGAATTGGATAAAAGTTAAGAATTTAGGTTGCGACGCATTAAATCAGATTAAGGTAAAACTAACAGATACTACTGGTAGAAAATTAAAATGCTTAGTTCCAGAATCTACAATATGGCTTAAAATGCGAGAATGTAAGAATGACGGTGGAGTTCGTACAGGTGGAGTAAATCCAGTTAATAAACCTCAAAGTATGTTAGATAGAGGATATAATAGTTTTTACTAGAATAATCACAAAAATCACAAAATATTATTTTTAACAGTAAATAATATTTTTAGTATAAGAATTTTTACACAAAATACACAAAATTAATTGAATTTTTACACAAAATTATTTTCTTTTATACTATTATATAAAAGATGTCGCAACCAGTATTTGATGAAAACATTTCTGGATTACCAGATTTAGAATTAAAAGTAGACCCAGCACTCATGGTTAAAGCAGATCAGACCACAGACCAAAAAGAAGGAGATGAATTAATATTACCAGATGAACCTAATACACCAACCAATCCATATAGCATGAAGACAAGTGAAATATTTGTAATGAGGAAAAAACAGTTGAAAGAAAAACAAAGATTAGAAAAGATAGATGAGAGAGTGAGAATTGAGATAGATGAACCAGAAATAATAGATGATGGAATTAGTAAAGAAGTAGAACATGATGATTTACAATTTAAGATGGACGAAGAAATACCGAAAACTAAGAGAGGTAAACGAGGAAATGATAAAAAACCACGAAAGAAAAGAGTAATGACTGAAAAACAAAAGGAAAATTTAAGAAAAGCTAGAGAAAAATCACTAGCAGTTAGAAGGGCGAAAAAAGCAGAGAAATTAGCGAAGAAAAATGGAGGGAAATCTCAAGTTCTCAAGCAAGAAAAGAAAGAAGTAGAAACTATGGCTAAACCTGTACCAATTCCATCAGTAGCTAATCAAGCACCCATGAGCTTTGATTATTTTTGTGATCTTATGGATAGATATGAGGAAAGAACTAAAAAGAAGCATAGCACTACACAAGAGCCACACCCTAACAAAAAGATACCACATCAAGCTAAACCAAGACCACCAGTTCAGAAAGTTCAGAGGAATATAGTAAATGTTAGACAACCACCACCAGATAATTTTGACCCTTATTCAATATTACAAAATAATAGAACAGGAGCTGGTAGCCTTTTCGGAAGTGCTTTCGGTTATTAAATTTGAATTTTGTAAATAATTGAAACAGATTTTTATGTTAATATTAGATGTAATATTAAGATAATAATGCCTGTGAAATACGCCAAAATCATAACACCACAACAATTGTATCAGAAAACATATCTACAAGGAAATCTACCAGATGACTATGAAGATAAAGTAGCATATTGGAGGGAATATTTTATAGCCATGAATACAGATGGAACATTTAAAATCATTTATACACATGAAGGCTGGAGAGAAATTAATACAAAAGATGAATTAGTAAACATAATACATGATTATCCATTTCGTTTGTATGATTATCCACCTAATTATTTTAATCAAAACGAACAATAAATTTACCATCATCAGTTAATTCGTAATTATTAAACTTATTTTTATAAGGAGGAGTAATCTGCTGAACCTTATCACTCTTATTATGTCTATTACATTTTTTAACTACAACATTAGGTAAATGGTCTTTTAGTTTAAAATAATAATCAAAATATCCATCTTGTGAACTCATGGTAGTCATTTTGTAAAAGGTATTTTTATTGTAATTTAGTGTAGATGATACTTCATAATCATAAGATATTGCTGATCCTTCCACAACATGACGCCTTTTATTTTTGTAATAATAAAATCTGGTCCAGTCTTTAGGTTTTTGTTGTTTGTGTTTATACTTTGTGATGATGCTAGGAGGACAATAGATTTTAAGATTTTTCAATAATTCCTCATCGGTTTTATTCATTAATATAAGGTTAGAAAATAAATATAAGAATAAATTAATTTCTCACCTATAATTAAATGGATAAAGACTTGACTATATTACCTATTCAACCGCCAGAGAGTGAAAAAAAAGCTAGGAAAAAATTACACCCTAACCTACCCGATATTTATAAGGGACAACTGATAGTGTGTGCTGCTCCAATTAGGTCTGGTAAATCTGTACTTTGGAATAATTTTTTACACAATCCTAATTTTTATGCTGATTGTTTTCAAGATGTGGATATAATTAGTAATACAATATTTAATGATGCTACCTCACGCTTTAGTGCTTCTAAATGGAAAAATACATCGCATGAGATGTATAGTGATGAAATAATAAACAATATAGTAAAACGCCAAAAAGATAAAAAGAAAGCAGAAGGAGATTCTAGTTTTGCTTTGATATTAGATGATATATGTGGTGATTTAAATAGACATGGAAGAAAAGGAGGAAAAGCTATACATTTTGCGACTAGATTTCGTCATGCTGTAAATAAAGGAGATCCTGTGATGTTCTTTTATGCTAATCAAAAATATAATGATGTTGCTACAATAATTAGAAATAACATGACGGGATTATTTTTAAGTGGAAATATTAAATCTCAGAAAGAATTACAATCAATTAAAGATGATGTTGCTGATACATTTGGTGGAAGTAAAGCTTTTGATAGTTATATGGAAAGGGCTCAAGAAAAACCTTTCTCATGGTTATATTTTAGGATAGATAGCACACCACCAGAAGTATACTTGGATTTTAAGGAGAAATTGTTTCCAGTAAAATATCTTAAAAATTAATAATCTAAAAATTAATTAACTTTAATTTTTTTTCCTAGTATATAATAAATGAATAACCCGTTTAATCTACAGAACGATTTGAATGGTTTTCGTGCTTCAGTTGGAAACCAAGTCGCAGCCTACGACCATAATGTAGCTATTTTAAATACTGGTGTTTTGCGAAAAAAAGCAGAAGCTATACGAGCAGCTAAAGAAACTCTAGATAAAGGAGCAGAACTTTTAAGAACTGGTTTAGAAACCGAAGGAGCTATTGTTGGAGGTAAAGCAATAGGAAAAGCTGGAAAAGCTATTTATAATAAAGTCATGGGAAACAAGACAGCTAAAGCATCTAATGAAAGTAAAGCCGGTGATGATACTGAAGGAGGTTCTACTCCAGAAGATACAGGTGGTGATTTAGGTGGAGGAGCTAATCAATCACAAGAAATAGAGATGACTGATAGGTCATCATCTAATGCTCCATCACAACAGACAAGAACTATTGAAAGTGATGATAATGTTTCTAGACCTACTAATGCTAGACCAGGTGAAGGAGGAGGAGAACAAGGAGAAGGATTAGAAATGACTGATAGGTCTCAAGGAAGAATTGGAAGAGCTAGTGATGGGGAAACTAAAACAAGTGATGATCTAGAAGAAACTAAGGAAGGTGATATTGGTGATTTAGGTGAAGATTTAGCTGAAGACGCAAGTGATGCCGTCCAAGCTGGTACAGAAGCAGCAGAAGGAGCATCATCAGCTATAACTGGAGCAGGAGATGCCTTAGCTGGAGCAGCTAGTGGTGTTGGAGATGCCTTAGCTGGTGGAATGGCTGCTGAAAGTTCATTAGCAGAAGCAGCAGCTGCTACATCATGGATACCTTTTGTTGGAGAAGTGCTAGGAGGAATAGCAGCCGTTGGTGGTTTAGTAGCTGCTGGAGTAGGTGTATACGAAGATGTAGTAGGAGGAGACCAACAAAAGAAAGCAGATGAAATGGCGAATAAAATAGCTCAAAATCCTCAGATACAAGTAGCAGGAACATATACAGCACCATTAGCTTCTTCTGTAGCTGTCTAATCTTTACTACAAAAATTAATTAATTAATAGTTTAAAAATTAATTTTTCTGAAATAAATTTTCTTTACTAATATATAAATGACTACGCCAACTATCGCAAAAAGTGTGCTTACGGATAGAAATTCGGTTTATAAAGCCCGTGATGTAATTGAGATTTTCATTCCTCCAGAAGATGTTCCTCTCTTAAATCCTAACGAAACATATTTAAAAGCTATTATTCAGTTATCGGGAAATTGTCTCCATCAACCAGACGAAAGAGCTGGAGTTCATAGTTTAATTAGGGAAGTACAGATTTACGACGGACAAAATCAACAACTTTTAGAGCAATTGGAAAATTATAATAATTGGACGGCTCAAAAATTTCATTATGATAAGACACCAGGTCTTACCAATCTTAGAGCTCTCATGGAAGGACAATCACGAGTTCAAGGAAATTTCCTCACATCTCTTTATTGGGAAGGAAATGCTGTTCCAGGAACTGTAGCATATCGTCCTGTAGAAGTGTGTATTCCTTTACACATGAGCGGAATTTTAAGTGGATCTAAAGTATTTCCTTGTATTTTGACGAATGGACTTAGAATTAGAATTTCATTAGCACCTCAAGCTGAAGCATTAGTTGCTTTTACTCAGATAGGTTGTATTACCAACACTCCTCCTGCTATTGATAGTCCTACAGCTGGTGTTGAAGTTCCTGTACCAACTGAGATGAATAATGGTGTTGGTGGTGCTGGATATTTTGAAAGTGCTGTCGCTATAGCAGCAGCAGCTACAGGAACTCTTACACTTAGAGGAGCAGGTGCTACAGCTCCTAATATTAACGCTACAGCTGATAATGTTCCATTTAGGAAAGGTCAACAGGTAGGTTATCTTGATACAGCAGGTAAAATATTTAATGCTGGTATTGTTGATACTATCGCTGTTGCGGGTGCTAATATTGTCGTGACTCTAACAGCCAATTTCACACCAGGTGCTGCTGATATTGCTGCTATAGGAGCTCCTATTTTCGCATTTACTGATTCATTTACAGCAGATTATGAAGTTCAAAATGTAGACATGATTTGTAGTGTGGTTCAAGCATCACAGCAAGTATTATCGGGCATGATGAAGAAAGTAGCATCTGGTTCAGTAAAACTAGAATATAATTCATTTAATATTTATCGTGATAATCTTAACGCACGAGTTAATAGACCTAATATCAACTTTCAGACTACAGAGCATAGAGCTATGTCTATTCTTAGTTATCCTATGGGAACTTCTAATAGTCTTGTATTATCTAACTTTAAACCCGTCCGTGATGGTATGCTTTCCTATCAGTATAATATAGCTAATCGTCTTACACCTAATAGACGAGTTGATGTAGCTAGGGTAGCAGCATTAGTAGATAGTCTATCATGGAATGCTATTCATCAACACGAACTAGAAAAAGCATTATCTAGATGGAAAACAGCTCCTCGTTATTTGGCTAACAATAGTGATGCTTTTGGTATAGGAAGAGAACTCGCTAAGGTAGGACATTCATTTAATGCTAACGACCAAGAGGTAAGATTGGATATGGAATATTCCACAGCTGCTGCTGATAACACACAAGAGAAATTACTCAATACATGGGTCTATCATATTAGAACTCTAGTTATTTCACCAGGATCTATCGCTGTTGTTTACTAAAATCACTACACTTAAGAACATGGTTAAAACCACTTGTTAAGTCATAGGATTAAACAATATAAGATTTATTATTATCTATCTATAATAATAAATGTTAAATTACATTCTATCTTTTTTCTATCATGTTGAAAAGCCTACAATAAATCCTAATTCTATGGCTCCACTTCCAACAGATAAATTTTACAACGAATTAATATTTACTGAAAAGTATTTAAAGAAGATTAAATCGCAGAAACAAAAACAACAATTAGATACATATTATGATTTCTACAATCACTAATGAGAGTTTGAGATTTTGAGCGAAATTTAATTTCTCATGTAATAATAAATGGCTTCATATAGAGACTATAATCCGTCAAAACATAATGATTTTATGACCCCAAAATACATTTTTGAAGAAATTAAAGATTTACTACCAAAAGATAAGACTATTTCTATGCCTTTTTATGGTGATGGAAAATGTGGTACATACATGAAAGAATTAGGGTTTAAAATAATTCATCAACAAGAAGATTTTTTTGAAAATGATAGAGGAGATTTGGTATGCGACAACCCACCCTATGAGATAAAAGGTAAGATAATTGAAGAATTAGTAAAAAGAAATAAACCTTTCATGTTAATTGTTCCAGTATCTACTATGTGTTATAATTACTCTAAAATTTTATCAGAACATTTCCAATTATGTATACCAAAAAAGAGACCAAAATACATTTATTATGATAAGAAAACTAAGAAATTAGATCCTAATTGGAAAAAGAAAAACGCAGCTTTTGATAGTGTTTGGATATGTTGGAAAATGAATTTTGAAAATGATATTAATTTCCTATAATCTCGTGTTCTCATGTTCTCATAAATATTTTCTCCACTATAATTAAATGAGTTATACTATAACATCGTATTCACGAGCCAGAGCTAAGAAATTAGGTGTAAAAATTAAGAAATCTAAAAACAAGAAAAAGAAGCTTGATGTATTTAAAGAGGTTAAGACAAAAGATGGGAAAAAAGAATTAAAATTAGTAGCACAGGTTGGAGCTATAGGCTATGGGGATTATCCAACATTCAAGAAAGAAAAGGGAAAAGAATTCGCTGATAAAAGGAGAAAAGCTTATAAAGCAAGACATGAAAAGAATAGACATAAATTAAATACACCATCATATTATGCCGACCAGTTATTGTGGTAATTACACAAAATATTCTAAAAATAATAATATTTTGCGAAAAATAATAATCTTTAGTATTATATAAAGATGTCTCAACCTATCTCAAGTGTAAGAAAATTTGAAATCGCACCCATGAACCAAAGTTCGGGGAATGCTACTTTTTCGTATGTATCTGGTAATCCTTTGGTTCAGTTTGAAATCGGGGCTGCCGATATGTATTTAATGTCGTCCAAGCTTCGTCTTAATTTTAGACTTCAGTTAACTACAGGAACGAATGGTCGTCCTAATAATAACGACCAAGATGGTACAGGAAATAAAGAAGTTCTACTTAATAATAAAGTAGGTGCTGCTTCTGTTATAGAAAATATTACTATCAGTAATCTTCAGAATAATATACTAGAATACTGTAGGTCATATCCTAGACTTTTAGCTAGTCTTATAGCTGCTGGAGCATCATTTGCTGATTATACAACTTATCTATCTCAGCAATTCGGAGCTACCTCTAATAAAACAGCTCAAGGTAGAATTTGTAATACAGCAGGACAATCAACAAGATCATTTGTTGAGGTTTCTATGCCTCTCATGTGTGGTGTATTTTTGAATGGTGAAAATCTTCCTCTTTCATTTCAATCTGGAACTGGAGGTCTTAGAATTTCTATTCAGTTAGCTCCTAGTATTCAAGCCCTATTTGGTTCTACTGCTGCTACAACTACTAACTCCTTTTATACCTTATCTAATGTTTCATTAACTGGTGAATATGGTATTCCAGAAGGAGGTAGACTTCCAGCTATTAAAGCATTACCATTTAGTGCTTTCCAGAATTTCTATTCTGTTATTAATAATGGTGATAATACTCAACAGACCAATCCAGCACTATCAGCTGTTGTTTCACAGTTTATGAATTTCGTGCCTACAGAACATATTAGTAATTACGCACATGATGGATACAAAACAACTCCTCTACTTAATAAATCAACAGCAGCAGGAACACCACAAGTAAATCTAGCACCAATTCAAGGTTGCGATTTTATTCGTTCCGGTGTAAAATTTCCACTACAGTTCAAAATAGATGAGAATAATGTTATTAGACGAGATGTTGCTGCTCCTAATAACGACCAATACGCAGGTTCTACTTTTGAAGCTCAGCGTCAATTATATTTCCAATCTGCTCTCAGACCTTTAAGGAATACTCGCTCATGCTTACCAGGAGCTAATAGTGAAGGCTTGAGTATTGCTAACGGAGACCCTCATCATAACTCTACCACAGGAGCATCATCTGGTGCTATTCCATCTGGTTTCCAAAACTGTTATGGTGTTGGTTGTCGTTATGATGCTGTTGGTAATGGCTCAACTGCTTCATTTGCTGGTAAACCATTTAGTGTTAGAATCCAATCTAAATTAGATGGTGCTTCGCCCATGAGTGCTTACCAATTCTATTTACATCGTGGTATGTTAAATTTTGATAGTAATGGAGTAATTTCTGTTTCTACCTAATTAATCATGTAAAGTGTATTAAAAATTAATTCTTTTAAAAATTAATTTTTTCTGAAAATAAATTTCTTTACTAATATATAAATGAGTAGATCACAACCAGATTTAACGAAAATGATTGGAATGGCTGTTGGTGAAGCACAAGACCAGCGTGTAGAAACTGAAATTTTAGAACCAGCTTCCGTATCTAATAGCGGAGCAACTTTTTTGCTTCCACAAAAAGGATTACTTTCAAGTGATGTCTTTTTGTCTTTCAAAATGACGAATACAGACCCTAATACTGATATACCACTCATGGCTGGAGCAAGTGGATTAATCAGAAGAGCCTCAATATATTATGGTAATGTTCTTTTACAAGAGACAGACCAAGCTCCACATTTGCTTCAACTTAAATCTACATTTGTAGACCAAGATATTAGAGACCAGACTTATCAGACTAAGATAGGTCATTTTAGCGGACTTAAGGTAGATGAGAATGCTGCTGGTAAACTTGGATTTTATTCTGTTGATGCTGAAAACGATGGTACAGGAATTACTGGATTAATTGTTGAAAATGCTACTGGAACAGCTTATAATAAAGACCCTAATTTTAGACTTCAAGCTACAGCTGCTGCGACCCCAGAGTGGACTATACCTCTTCGTTGGTTTTTTCCTTTCCTTTCTCAGACCCAATTACCTTTAGGTTTGCTTAATGAAAGACTTAGTGTTGTATTTGATTTTAATGAAGATTTACCAGGCATGAGAACAGTTATTAATACTCCTGCTGGTGTCGCCAATCCATGGGCTGCTGGAACTAATGTAGTTGAAAGTTCTGTACGACTTTCTATGGATTTAGTGTATTATGACGACCAACCTAATAAACCATCACCTATGGCTGCTATTGCTGCTGCCGTTCAGAAAGGAATGGAAATGGTCTATACTGATTATGTAGCTGTTGAGGAATTTATTCCAGCACTTGCTGGTCCTCCAGCTGCTCCTCAGAATCAACAGAAAATAGTAAGACTTGGATTAGATCACCAGATTTGTAGAAATATCGTCATGTCTACTCCAAAACAAGCAGATTATACATCTAATGTTAATGCTGGATTTTCTAATAATATTTTAGGTGATTATAACTCTAGAGCTTCACAAGGACAGACCACATTACAAGTTAAAATTAATAATCAAAATTTGTTTGTAAATGCTCTTGATATGGACGCTAAGATTTGGAATGAACTCAGTCAAGTATACAATACGCCCATGAAGGCTAATATTGGCTTTACAAGTAATGTAGGACAGGTAGCAACAGCTGCTCTTTCCTATGATATTAATCAAGTTGCTTTTCCAGATGATAAAACTGTTTATGGTTTTCCTATGGGTGGAAGTGAAGGTGGTGCTGCTAATAATTCTACCTTCTCTGGTGCTCTATCATACTATGGTGTTAACCTTGCTAGAACTTATGATAATGTTCTAGGTGCTGGAACTAATATTAGTAAATCTCCAGTTGAAGTAGAACTTAATTATACTAGAACTGCTGAAAATTGGAGACAGCTTCGCTTCTTATTGTGGTGTGAAAATGAAAGAATTATGATGATTAAGAATGGAACTATCTATGTTTCTGGTTCTTAAAAATCTCAATATCTCAAAATATAATGATATGATTTAATAATCTTAAATGATATCATGGGATTTGGATATTTTGGTTTAGTATTTTTGGGTGAGCTAGTTTTGCTACTTGAGAACTTGAGAACATGAGTAAAAATTAATTACGCAATAATAATATCTCTTGTTATAATAAATAGATGAGTGATAACAACACTAATTATCAATCAACACAGACTTTTTTAATAGAATGTAGCAGAGCTAACTCTCTTGTTGATACTAAAGATGGAGGTGATTTTAATGCTAAATGGACTAACGACACTAATTTTAATTTGAGGAGAGGTGATGTAGTTTCTGTTGAAATGATGGCTTTAAACGCACAGAACTCTTCAGCTTCATCACTAGAATTTACTGGTGATGCTGTCGTAGTAGATGATGAAACTAAGAAGTATTGTGATAATAAAGTGCTTTTAGAAGTATTCTTTTACATGAATAATAATAATACCTATTCGGTAGGATTACCTTTACAGCACCCAGAAGGAGCATTTAATGCTCTGGCTGCTAATAAAGATATGCCTGTAATGACTAATACTGTAGTTCAACCTAATAATGGTAATATCATGGGGTTAACAGCATCAGCTCAGACCTTAGGTTTTATAGGAATGGGAGTAGCTGGAGCTCCACCATCAATTAGAGATGAAGTAATGATACCAGCACAATCACATTTTATTTATCAATATAATACAGGAACATTAGCTGTACCAGTTTATGTTAATACTATACCAGCACCAGGAACAACACCAATAATAGGAATTGTATTAGGAGCTACTGGTGATCCTAATCCAGGAGGTGGAGCAACTGTATCTTCTAATGGTGCTTTATTTGGAATTACTGGAATACCAGCTGGTGGAATTTGTAATTGGACGCCTACCATGAACCTTATAATTGAGGATAGTGGTGGTGATTTTAATAATATACCACTTCCTATTTACAACATGAGACCAGTAGGTTCAAGAGTTGAAATGATATTTCAAAATCCTACAATATTTCAACAAGCAGGAACAGCATTAGGATTTAGTCAAGGAGCTTTAATTGCTGCGAAGAGAGGAGATGTAGATGGTTCTAGTGAAGCTGGTTGTTTGAATTATGATAATATAGACCAACAAAATCAGACCGGAACTTATCTTAGAAAATTTGGTATGGAATTAAGTCAATACATGGAACAGATTGGAAAACCACAGACAGGAGCTTCAAGTGAAAAAGCACAATTTCCTCTCACTACTTATGGTTCTGGTGCTAATGGTAATGCTACAACTGCTTATGATTTTGATGATAGTAAGAAAGGTTTTAGAAGTGGTAATTTACGAGCAGAATGTAATGGTAAACCATATATATTCACAAGAAATGATTTCTTTGGATTAGGAGCTCAGAAAATGACTGGTAAAGGATTTTTTCCAAAATTAATGCCTATGACTGCTTTCATTCTTCTAGAGGTAGATGAATTGTTTACTGACGCTCAATCATTAGCTAATATTATTAATGATAAATTACATGAAGCATTATCACCATTTGATACAGATATTCCAATAGTTGATAATAATTTAACTAATATTCAACAATATCCTAACAATAGATTCAAAGGTTCTTCAGTTGTTCCAGTAAATAATGCTTATGGTTGGTATGATAACGCTGTTTATAATAATGCTACTTATGATTGGCGTGATATTTATCAAGCTGACTGGTCTGCTTTATTACCAGTAAAATATGGTGGAGCTACAAAAGTAAATCCAGCTAATTTTCAACCAGGAAAAGATTTTACTGGAGCTGGAATAGGTCAATTCGGAACAGAAGACCCTTATACATTAAATGTTTATCAAAATCAATATTTAAGTATACAATATACGGGTTGGTTTGAACCACAAGCTAGTTATACTTATGGTAGAAAATCTAATGTTATTTATGGAAATTGTGGATTAGCTAATTTTTATAAGAGCATGATGGGTGATAGATTGAATAGATTACCTTTACAAAAAATGAATACAACAACTTCTACAGCTCCAGCACCAGCTGGTGGTATTTGTAATGTAGGCTGTCCTATCATTACTAATCAAAAATTAAGATATTTTAATGGAGCATATCCTATTGGAGGTGGTAGTGTTGAATTTTCTGCTACAGAAACAACTAAAAATCAAGTAATTTATACCAATATAAGATTTCCTACTAGAGATTTAAATGGTAATCTTGAATATGACCCTCAAGTTTGGATAGATTTCGCTGAGACTGTGAGACAATATGAGCTATATGGTAATAAAGCAGATAATGCTCCTAATAATTATAACGACCAAAATTTAGATGCTGTTGGTTGGGCTATGGATTTAGATTTAGGTAGAACAGATGATAAACAATCAACAATCACACAAGCAAAAGTAGATAATATTACACCACTAGACATGAGATGGTCTCAATTATATCCTGTTAATTGTAATCCTTCAGTAGCAGATGCTGATGGTTATCATTATGGTACAGGACATGATCCTACAATTCCAATTACTCCAATTAATGAAGGATATAGAGAAATTATATCACCAGCCTTCTCATGTTTAGCTTTTGGAAGTGATATTACACAGTTTAGGTGGCAGGATAACTGGACTTCTTATAGAGGACTAGGTAAATTATGGGTTCAGACACGATATGATGCTAATTGGAAAACAACTACACGAGAAACAAAAGACCTTTATCCATTCGCACCAACAGCTGTAGATACAGCTAATGAAATACTTTATGATTGGGAAAATTATACATCACCAGATTTTCCACCTTCAACAGCAGATTTTGAATTTCTTAAAGGTTTGAATTTAGGTTGTTATCCATATAAGTATACAGATAGTGATGGAATTGTATCAATTAATGTAGCTTTTAGATGTGCTTATACTACGAAATGGAATGATCCTAAGTATTTTGATGCTAATGATATAACACAAGGACCAGCCTCAACTGGTATATTTGAATTAGGTTGTATTACATGGGGATTACCAATTGGTGTATCTCCATCAGCTATGGATAATCATGTTATAGTTCCTATGAATGGAGACCAAAGAAATAGTATTTATCCAATTAAAAATGCTAGTAGTGGTAGTGAAATCCAACCAATAAGAAGTATTAATCAAAATTGGACTAATTATGTAGTGTTTGGTGCTAACAATCCAACATTTCAATATGCTCCAGAAAAAAATAGATTTGAATTTTTAAATCTTCAGACAGATAATTTATTAACTCAATTAAATCAATCAACTCAATCTTTATCAACAACTAATCCACAGATTGGAGAGAAAGTTGGTATAGTATACGGAACACAGGCAGACGCTGTTTATAATCAACCAGACCCAGTAGTAAGAGCTACTAGTGCTGAAAATTACACTAAACCAATTAAAAATCAAGGATTAAGAGCTGAGATAGGTGGTATCGGTATATTTAAAGTATTCTTATGTCCTCCAGATTATGAAGTTCCAGAAGATTTAAATCCTGTTAATTATTGGGATAATTCAACATTAGAAGCTACAGAAGAAAATAGACAAAGAATAATTAAAGATTGTGTTGAAGGTTCTGATGAGAATTGGGAAGGTTCATTATTAGCTAGGTTAGGATTTAATATTGAAGATTTTATACCAAGATATGGTAGACAATTTAATAGATTTGACCCTAATACTTACAATAATAGTAATGTGAATATTATTGGAAATGGAATAAAACCTCTCATGTTAAATAATTCTTTTAATGGAACAATTAATCCAGCACTAAATTTATACTATAAATTTCCAATTCCAACAGGAAGTACAGCTGTAGCTAATGGTGTTCCAAAGTTTCTTCATGGGTTTAATGAAAGTCAAGAAGTTTTATTATCAACACAATCATTACCTTTAACAGCTGATGATGCTCCAATATCAACTATATCACCATTTTATATCGTATACAGCGATATTGTAGCGAATAGACAATATCAGACTGGTTCTACACCTTTACCAGCTATATTTTATTGTATGAAGAATTATCAAAATGGTTCATTCTTATATGGTTATGGTTCTAGTTTTAGTATCATGGTAAACCAAGATAGAGCTCTATCACAGATTAATACAGAGATTAGGAATCCTACTGATGGAAAATTAGCAAAACTATCACCTAATTCAGTAATTGTTTATAAAATTCAACGACAGTCAACAGTTCCAGCACCACCAATAAATGTATTTGGAGCTGATACAATTAAACCACCACCAGATCCTAATCTAGCAGAATTAACTAAAATATTTAATCTTGAAAAGAAAATAGCTGGTGGAATGGGTAGTGGAAATAGGTCTGGAGATACAGGAGGTGGTATAAGTAATATTAATGATTATAAAAATCCTAAACACCTACATAATATGGTGCGAGATAATGTAAGAGCTATAAATAGTGATGCTAATCTTCAAGCTACATCTAATGAAGCCGGAACACAAGCAGGAGTAAGAACTAGGTCTAGTGGAACTCAACGAGAAGAATGGGATACAAAAGAAATGCCTCCAGAGTTGAAAAGGAAAATGACTGAGATATTTATTAAGTCTGTCCTAGCTAAAATTCCTGTACCAACTGATAGTGATGGTAATATTACCAGAGAAACAATAGCAAAATTACCTAGCATGATAGATAATGTTTTAGAAACTGTAGATGATGTTATGTTTGGTGATGAAAGAGGTCAAGCAGAAGCAGGAGAAGACATGATAAGAAATGTAGAAGGAATTATAGAAGATTTATGGAGAACTAATGAAGGTAATTTAGAAGCTGTAGGACAGACAATTTTAGGAATAATAGGAACTAACATGAGGGTTGGTGTTGATGGTAATGTTGTATTTGATGATACTGGTTCAGCTACAAAAGATAAAGACGATTTACAATTAGTTATAAATAATTCTGATTTAACTGAATTAATAGTTAGACAATTAAGAGATGGTGATCTCATGGCTATATCATCTTTAGTAAGAGCAGGATTAGAACAAGACCATATTGTAGCTGAAGGAGTTCAGACAGAAAAAGGTGAAGCTCCTGTCTATTATGATTATAAATTAAATACACGAAAAGAAGGTCAACCAATATTTGCTAGACTAGGAAAGTCATACGGTGCTAGAAGTGATTTAGAACGATTATTAAAATCACAACCAGAATTTGGTGGTTCTCCACAAAAAGTAGAAACTAGAGAAGAAGCTAGAGGTGAAGAGAAAACTGGCTCTGCTTTACCTCAGAGAGTAGAACAATTAAAAAGTGAAAAGGCTTCATCAACAGCTGGTTCAACAACAGTTCCTCCATCATCAATTGGTGAATCTGTATCATCAACTACGAGTTCAACATCTAGTGTAGAACCTTCTGGAAAACCAGATGATACCAAAAAATAATATAGTGTATAAATATAGGTCAAGCCCGTAAGTTTCTAGAGTTCAAGCATTATACCCCCCACCCATAAACATTAAAAATATGATAATGATATTCATGTAGAATATCATTATGAGATTTTGAGATTAGCATCTATTTCTGTTGTTTGTCTTTCTTTTGTTTTAACCATAGTCTTTCTAATTTTGGTTGACTACCCTTAAGAACTCTTTTGTTTCTCATGCTACCTCTAATTGTATTGTCTGTGATCTGAATGTAATAGTTATCAAAGCCCTCCATATGTGAACCTCTATGTTCGTATCTATTGGTTAAATCACCACAAGAACCGTGTAGGTGATAGGTTATCTTTTTACTATAAGGATTTTTAAGATAGATATGAGTGCTATCTATTGCGTAAGCTTCAAGAACTGGAAAGCCATCTTTCTCTGGAAAAGTATTCATTATATATATAGAAAAGATTTTAATCTTTAAATGTTAAACTAATTAAAATACTTATTTATCACAAAACCCCTAAATATACTAATAAAGTCTTGTTATATTATTGTTATTTATCAGTAATATCACTATTATACTGTAATATAACACATTTCAGTCTAATAACAATCATATAATAATTATTATATGCTATATTATGGTAATATAACACAGAATAGACTACTAATAATGATAATAATGGTAATATAACAAGATATTTCTATACTATATTGTTATATTTCGTTGTTATGTGCTCTCATTCTCTCAAGTTCTCATTTAAGTTTGTGTCGTTCTACAATTGGTATCTTGTTTCTCTTGCGGTCATCGCCTAATATTGCTGCTCTAAACATGATAGAGTTCTTATGTTCCTGTGTAATCTTATTCCAACACCCTACATCACATATACCTAGATAGTGTATGTATTTACTTAACAATTTGTGGGACTTATCGTTGATGTCCTCTTCGTATCTATTTCCACAGAATCTACATTCATGTATTTCGTATGAAGCCATTTACTTATAGTTGAGAAATTAATTTTAGACATTTAATTAAACTAGTAAATAAAAAAGTTTAAGATTATTTTCTGTTGTTATAATATAAATGGAAGCATTACTAAAAACTGTAAAAGAAAATCGTAAAGTTAGAGATAGCACAATCAAAATTTACAAAAGACACTTGAATAAATTGTCTAATAAGATACATGATAAAGATTACTCTGGGAGAGAATTCTTAAAGACTGATGTAAAAAAGATTAAGAAATTTCTTAAGGAACAATCCTCTTCTACTATGAAGAACTATGTGGCGTCTATACTTGTAGCTTTATCACCAAAGGAAAAGAAGAAACCTATGAAAGGTTATGAAAAAGTCTATGATGAATATCTAGATACATTATTAACAGAACACAATAAGTATAATGACTTTATTAAAAGTAAAGAGAAGAGTGTGAAAGAAAGTGATAATTGGGTTGACTGGAATGATATACTTAAGCTTCAGAGAAAATATGGTAGAGAAATAAAGAAGAAAGGTTATAAACAGTCTACAAAAGAATTGTTTAATAAGAAAGATTTAGATTTAATACAAAAATATCTAGTAATATCTTTATATTCGCTTCATGCTCCACGAAGATTAGAATATGCTGATACAAAAGTTGTGAGTAAAAGTGAGTTTGATGATCTACCAGAGAAAGAAAAAGATAATAACATTTATCTAGTGAATGTTTCAAGGAATAAAAAGTTCTTTTCTTTTGGTAAAAATGTAGTGAAAAGTGAGACACCAGATAATGTTAGAATTAATGTAGACCGGAGTTTAAATTCTGTACTAAATTTGTGGAGTAATTTTAATCGTAATAATTATTTACTACAAGATAGTAGAGGAGAAAAAATGTCTAAAAACCAATTGAGTAAATATCTGAATAAGGTATTTAAACCTACTGGTAAAAAGATATCAGCATCTATGTTGAGAAAGATAAAGATTACTAATGAATTTGATGCTGAAGAAATAGAAAAGAAAAAGAAATTAGCTGATGAGATGAACCATAGTGTAGGAGTTCAACAAAGCGTGTATCTTAAAAAAGATTAATTGTAAAAATTATTTTCTAATAAAATTAAAATATCTAGTATAATATAAATGGCGAACGCTTGGATAGAACATGTTAAAAAATATGCTGCTAAGCATAAAATTCCTTATGGGAAAGCAATCTCTGCTGCTAAAGCATCATACAAGAAAGGTAGCAAAAGTAAAACTCATTCTGGTAAAGATTTCACGGGACACAAAGGAAATGTTTCAAAAAGTAAAGGGAAAGATGTAAAGGCAAAGAACAAAAATCGTGATTATGAAAGCTCTAGAAAAGCTGATCCTAAACGCATGAGTAAAAAATCTAATATGGAAACGGCTGTACTAGATGGTAAAAAAGTTAAGTTTAGGAAGGGTGGACTTCATAAATCATTAAAGGTTGGTGATGATTATACATTCAAAAGAAGTGAATTAAATAAGCTCAAAAAAGTAGAAGTTGGTGATGAATTTACTTTTCACAAAAAGAAGATGAAAATGACTAGTAAGTTGAAGAAACAGATTACTTTAGGTCTGAACCTAATGAAGAAGTAAAGCTTCTCTAATAATGACTTAAAAAATAAATCTTTAGTATATATATAAATGACGGATTCAACGATAACAGATTTACAAGAAAAACTAAAGAAATTAGAGGATAAAATAGCCTTCCAAAAAGAAAGGCAGAAAATAGCACAGATTAAATATACTAAGAGCGACAAAGGTAAGGCAGCAATTAAAAGAAGCTACCAAAAATGTTATAAGCCAACTGGTAATCCACGAGGCAGACCTAAGAAAATTAAAGCATGATAATATCTCATCATATCTCATAAAAACTTGATATTGTATTATAATTTAATACAATATGAAATTATTACTCAAAAAATACTATAGAAATTTTCAAAAATTAACATGATAAATTTAGGAATATTAAGGAATACTCACAGATATCTCAATATTTGCGATAATTCTCAACATTTTTCCTTAAATACCTAATTAAAATACTTAAATTAATTGTTTTTTTAAATTAACTTAAAAAGAAAATCTTTAGTATATATATAAATGGAAATTACTAGCAGAAATCTTGAACTTAATGTGGATAAAACCACAACCAACTCACTACTCCAAGAAGGGACTTTTATTGAAGTTATTGACGAGAAAAAGCTATGGGCTCTCGTAAAAAGTAATAAAGCCGTAAGGCAAGATACTTCATGGTGGGACGAAATGAATATTAAATGGACGCATCTTATGACTGGGTGTAAACCAACAGAAAAGAATTTCTTAGAAAATTTACTTCAAAAATTAAGATATGATGATACTAAGAATGAATATTATTTATTAACTGAATATTTTTCTACTGTAGAATACGGTAGAGTATATCCTAAGGCTTGTGAAAGTCTAGGACAGATGAGAAGAACTATCAGACATTTCTTATGTAAAGACCTTTACTATGATGTAGATATTGTTAACGCTCACCCTACGATTTTATTAAACCTGTGCGAAGCGTGGGATATTCCGTGTGAAAATTTGCGTAAGTATGTAGAAGACAGAGATAGCATGATTAAAATTATGAAAAAGAAATGTGGATTGGATAGGGATCAAGCAAAACAGATATTTATTAGTTTAATTAATGGAGGAAGCATGAGAGCAAGTTTGAAAAAATTTAATGGTAAAAAGAGCAAAAAAGATGGTAAATATATCAAGCCAAAAGAGCTTATATCATTTAACCATGAGATGAAAACAACACAAAAATTAATTAAATTAGAAGTTAACAAAAACGCAAAAGGATTATTTGAAGAATTAACTGAAGGGGCTACCTTTAATAAAATAGGTTGTTTCATGTCTAAATATCTACAGATGTGGGAGGAATTATTCTTAGAACAATTGTTCGGTTATGCTGAAGAAGAAGCTCTTATTGATGCTAATGTATCACAGATTATTCTCTGCCACGATGGAGCTATGTTAAGAAAAGACGCTTTTGTAGAGTTATCTATTGAAGAATTTATTGATGAATTGAATGAAAGAATTGAGGAAAGAACAGGCATGAATGTTAAATTTAAATCAAAAGAATTTGATGAATTTCAAGAAGTACAGGATATTTTAACTAGTGAAAGTATTGATTGGAATGAAGAATATAAAGACCCATATTATGAAAAATATGGTATTCATAGATACGATAATATTGAAAGCCATGATGAAGATATTGCTAATTTATTTCATAATAATCAAGTTCAAAATTACAGATTTTGTGATACAACACTTTACATGTTAGATGGATTTGGATTGTATAAATCATGTAGTAAGAAAGTTTTCGCAGATAAAATGGTTGAATACATGAAAGATTTTATGGATAATGAAGAAAAAAGAAATGAAGATTGGAACAAGAAATATATGGATAATATTCTTAAAAATATCAAAAAAGCTGAGAAAATTAATGTTGAGAATTATTGTGAAAGAAAGATGAATGAAGGACTAAAAGGTAAAGCCTTAGATGAGGCTATGAAGAAATATAAATCACCTTTTGATGTTGCTTATTTGAATGCTATAGTAGGTAATTGTGAAGCTATCATGGTAAAAAATGAAAAATCAGCAATTAAAAAATTAAGAAATCAATCATCAAAACAACACATAGTTAACAGATTAATTGAGAAATATACTGATGATAATTTTAAAGATACTCTTGATACTGATAATAATTTACTAGGATTTGAAAATGGTATTTATGATGTAGATACACATACTTTTCGTAGTGCTGTTAATGGTGAATATGTAAGCATGAGTTGTCTATATGACTTTTATGATCCTACAGAAGCTCCACAGGATATATTAGATAGAAAGGAAGAACTATTTAATATTATGAAGAAAGCATTTTGGAAAGAAGAGGATTTATGGTATGTTTTGAAGGCTAATAGTAGATGTATTAGAGGTGATAGTAATAAAGAAGAAGTGGCTCATTTTTATAAGGGTGTTGGTGCGAACATGAAGTCTGTATTAATGGATTTAATGAGAAATACATTTGGTGATTATTATTATACATTATCCTACAAGTATTTCACACAAGAAAGTAAAGATTGTAGAGACCCATCATTATATCACTCAGCAAAAAAGAGATGTATTGAAGTAGGTGAACCGAATCAAGCATTTACATTTAATAGTGATGTATTCAAGAGAACAACTGGTAATGATATCATTAAAGCTAGAACTAACTATCAAGAAAGAGATATAGCATTTAAAATGGGTAATATATTTATTCCATCTAATCATACAGTTAAATTTAATAGTGATACTGGTGGTAATAGCATGAGAAGAAGAGTTAGAGGAATTGAATTTCCTAAGACTTTTATGAGTGAAGAAAAATACAATAAATTATCTGATGATGAAAAGAAAAGTGGTGTTTATGAAATAGGTGATGCTACATTAAAAGATAAGATTAATAGTGGATATTTTAATCAAGCCTTCATGTTGTTATTAATTGATAGTTATAAAAAATACCAAAAAGAAGGATTAGAATTAACTAAGAATTTTGTAAAATCTACAGAGGCATATTTTAAAGATATCTCAAAAGATAGAGCATGGTTTGATAGTAAATTAATTCCACAGAAAAAGGGTAGAATTTGTTTGAAATCATTAAGACAGGTCTTTTGTGAAGATAATGGAGTATCAAGAAGTGCTAGTTGGTTTGGTAGTAAATGTAAAGAATATTTTGGTGAAACATCAATTAAAACGAATTGTGTTGGATATACATACGACCATTATAATCCAGCTAATTATTATTATTACATGAAAGATACAGCTGAAAAATGTAAAGGCATGATGTTAGATGGTTTTATTGTAGACCCTAAGGTATTTGGTGGTGATGTAGATGAAGATCCACTAAATCCTGTAGGTAGTGATGATGATATTGAAGAGGAGGAAGATAGCTGTTTTCAAGATGTTCTTTTTGATAATGCTCCTGTACCAAAAAAGGTAGTAAAAAAAAAGAAGAAGAAATTAAAAATTAAAAGAGGAATTAAATTCAAGAAAAAAACTGAAATAATTGCTAGTTCTGG
>Ga0181418_1000108_pt1 | contig 24736 bp, 7 predicted proteins | sample 41SPOviralmetaG_FD_130143 | JGI IMG/M metagenome (GOLD analysis project Ga0181418, IMG submission 130143) | Marine viral communities from the oligotrophic San Pedro Time Series (SPOT) site, San Pedro Channel, CA, USA - 41 SPOT_SRF_2013-03-13 | ecosystem: Environmental > Aquatic > Marine > Strait...
CAAAAATGAAAATGCAATTGCAAGATCGGTAAAAAATATCGTACTTACAGTTCCAGGTGAGAAACCTTTTGATCCAAGATTTGGATCTCGTATAACAGACTTACTTTTTGAGAATGTTGACGATATTACTGCAATTAATATTGAAACTGAGATCAGAAACTCAATTGAAACATATGAACCAAGAGTTAAATTAACATCTGTAGTAGTACAAGCTGATATAGATGGTAACTCTTTCGACGTTACAATTACATATGATATTATAGGTGCAGATATTCCAGCACAACAATTAGAATTCGTATTGCAACCCACAAGGTAAAATGCCACTAGTAAATTTTACAAATCTAGATTTTGAGGGTGTTAAGTCTGCATTGACAGAATACCTCAAATCAAATTCAAACTTCACTGACTATGACTTTGAAGGTTCTAACCTATCGTCTATTGTAGACCTGTTAGCATATAATACGTATATTACTTCGTATAATGCCAACATGGTGGCAAACGAAGTCTTTATCGATACTGCAACTCTTAGAGAAAATGTAGTTGCACTTGCAAGAAACATTGGATATACCCCCAGATCAAGAAAAGCAGCAACTTCTTCAATTTCCTTCTTTGTAGACACAACTAATATAACTCCTAAACCAGCGTCTCTAACCCTCCGTAAAGGGACTGTAGCAGCGTCTAATGGTCGGTTTGGTGGTACGTCAGGTTCATTCTGTATTTTAGATGATATAACCGTTCCTGTGGTAAATGGTATTGCATCTTTTAACAACGTTTCAATTTTTGAAGGATCAAGTTTAGTAAAGAATTTTACATATAGTTCTAGAAATCCACAACAAAAATTTATTTTACCAAATGCTGGTATTGATACTGAATTACTCAGAGTAACTGTAAAAAATAATCAATCTTCTACTGCATCTGTAACTTATACTTTGCAAGATAATTTATTTTATGTTGGGTCGAGTTCTAAAATTTATTATCTTCAAGAAGTAGCAGATGAGAGATATGAGTTATTCTTTGGCGATGGAGTTTTTGGACAACAACTTGAGGATCAAAATTACATAACAGTTTCGTATATCGTAACTAATGGTGATTCTGGAAATGGAATGAACCAGTTTAGATTTAATGGTAAGATAACCTACACTAGGGACGGGGAAGAATATACAGTTACTAGTGGAATATCACTATTAACTACTGATTATAGTTCTAGAGGTGGTGATTCGATTGAGGCAGTTGAGTCTGTTAGAAAATTTGCTCCAAAAATTTATGCTACTCAAAATCGAGCAGTAACTGCAGATGACTATGAAACTTTAGTTCCTTCAAAAATATATCCAGATACAGAATCTATTTCAGTTTTTGGTGGTGAAGAATTAATTCCCCCACAATATGGAAAAGTTTTTATTAGTATAAAACCAAGATTTGGTGATTTTTTACCAAATCTATTAAAAGAAAATATAAAATTAAAATTAAAGAAGTATGCTGTTGCGGGTGTTGTACCTGAAATTTTAGATCTAAAATATCTTTATATCGAAGTAAACTCAAAAGTTTATTATAATACAAACTTAGCACCTTCATCTGCAGAAGTTTCTACTATTGTTTCTAATAACGCAGAAAAATATGCAGACTCTACTGAGTTAAATAGATATGGTGCAAGATTTAAATATAGTAAGTTCTTAAAGATAATTGATGATAGTCACCAATCTGTGACATCGAATATTACTATTATTAATATGAGAAGAGATCTTAGAATTGTTCCAAATACATTTGCTGAATATCAAATTGGATTTGGAAATAGATTCCATATTAGAAGTAATGACGGATATAACATAAAATCTAGTGCATTCAGAGTATCTGGAATCCAAGAAAATGTTTATATAAGTGATATTCCAAGTTCTGATGGATTAACTGGATCTATATTCCTTTTCACTTTACCTAATGTTGGATCAGAAAATCCAACGATCTTAAGATCCAACGTAGGAAGTGTTGATTATGTAAATGGTATAGTAACAATCAATGCTATTAATATCTTAGGTGGAATGGAAAAAGATGGTCAGCAAGTAATTGAAGTACAAGCGACTCCATCTTCAAATGACGTTGTTGGATTACAGGATCTTTATTTGCAACTAGATAATAGTAATAGCACGTTTGAAATGGTTCCAGATCAAATTGCATCGGGAATTGACCCATCAGCTTCTACTTACACCGTATCATCTTCATACTCAAATGGAAACTTAGTTCGCCTTGGTGGAACAGTTGATGTTGCAGAAACAACTCAAACTGCAACTCAGACTACTACAACTAATAGTTCTTTTACAGGAACAACTTCTTCCACAACTTCAACAGCATCCTCTGGGGGATCTGGTGGTTCTACCGGCGGCGGTTATTAATTTAGAGATATAGAAAACAAATGTCAGAAACAAGAATCAAGTTTAGTAACATCGTTAAGAACCAACTTCCAACTTATGTTGAGAATGAGTTTCCTCTTATCTCTGAGTTTTTAAAGCAATATTATATTTCACAAGAATATAAAAGTGGATCTATTGATTTAATTCAAAATATTGATCAATATATAAAACTTGATGAGCAAACTTCATTAAATCATGAAGTTAGTTTGAATGAAGATACTGATGAGTTTGCAACCACAATTAATATTGATCTATCAATAAATCCAAGAGGAACTGAACTATTCCCAGATTCTTATGGTTTACTAAAAATCAATGATGAAGTAATAACATATACTGGAAAAACTGATTCATCTTTTACTGGGTGTATTAGAGGATTTAATGCAGTAACTTCATACCAATCTGATTCAAATCAAGGAGATCTTGTCTTCAGTTCTACTGAAGCATCTGATCATAAAAAAAATGATATTGTAGAAAATTTAAGTTGTTTATTCCTCAAAGAATTTTTAAAGAAAACAAAAATTCAATTTTTACCTGGATTAACTGAAAGACCTTTATCTTCCAATTTAAATCAAAATTTATTCATAAAGCAATCAAAAGATTTTTATACTAGTAAAGGTACTGATCAGGCACATAAAATTTTATTCAAGGCACTTTATGGGGTAAATGTTGAAGTTATAAGACCAAGAGATTATCTATTCACACCATCAAATTCAAATAATTTAGTTACATCTAATTTTTTAGTTGAATCAATTACTGGTGATCCAAACTCTTTAGAAAATAAAACTATATTTCAAGGTAAAAATAGTGAAACATATACCCCATTATATAACATCGAAGAAATTAATGCGGGACTTGGAAAAACTTATTACAAGTTAGCATTTGATGATGGATATAATAGAGACTCTAGTGCTCTTGGTGCAACTAGAGGAAGTTTTAAGATTTCACCAAAAACTCATATAATTGGAAATGTCTCCTCTGGGTCTACAGTTATTGATGTTGATTCAACAATAGGATTTCCAAATTCTGGAGAATTGGGGGTAAAATATCCAAATTCAACTACTTCCAATACTGGAATAGTATCTTACACATCCAAAACTATAACTCAATTTTTGGGATGTACAAATATAGTTGATACAATTATTGATGGAGATACTCTTAATACTTTAGACTATGCATTCACTAAACCGGATAATGAGGTTGAGGTTCGTATAGGATCCGTTCTATCAGGGTTTTCAAAGCAAGACGGAATATTTGATTATAAACCTGGTGATAAGTTTCAAGTAAAAACTCTTGGAATTGAAAATCAATCATTTAAGTTTAAAAATTGGTTATATAATAATTCTGTTAAGTACTCTATTTTAAAAATAGAATTAATTGATAATGTTTCACCCAAAGTATATAAGTTAACTTTAAAAACAGAAAATTATTTAAGACTTGGCGATAATTTAACTATTACTCCATCAAATTCGATTAATTCTTTTGATGCTATTGTTTCAGATATAATTTCATCAAAAGTAATAACAATTAAAACTACAGCAACTCTTAATACTGGATTAGAGCATACTGTAAGTAAAAAAGTAAAAAAAGTAACTTCTGAATATTTTCCTACAGTTGAAAAGTTTCAATCAAATATTCAAAATGTTTATAAGAAAAAATATTCAAATTCTGCTTTAATTGCGACAAATTCATTACCATCATATAAAACACAACCTTTAGTTGTAAATAAAAAGAAAATAACTTTTAGTGGAACCTTTTTAGGTGAAACTTTCAATATTAACAATCATGGATATTATAGTGGAGAATCTGTATATTATACTCCTCAAAAAACCACTGAAAGTGTTGACACTGGTGACGGAGAAACTTCTAATGAAACTACTATCACATCATCTTTATTTGGTGGAGATGCTGGTGGTGAAGGAGTATACTACGTTTTAAGAGTTGATAACAATAATATAAAATTAGCAAAGTCTAATGCAAATTTATATGCATCACAATTTGTTTCTGTAGAGACCTCAACAACTGTTGTTGATAATATCATTGAGGATTCTATTTCAGCTGGAAAACAATTAGAATCCCAAAAACTTTATAGAGAAATTTCTGATCCAATTAACAATGATCTTGTAATTGAGACAAAACCTGGAACTACTGGCGTTTTAATTAACGGTGTTGAAATTTTAAATTATAAGTCAAATGATCTAATCTATTACGGAAGACTGGAGGAAGTTGAAGTAGTTTCAGCTGGATTTGGTTTTGATGTAATTAATCCACCAATTTTAAATGTAAAAGATCCTGTTGGGACCGGAGCAACTGGTTTTCTGGCAGTTAGTGGAAGTTTAAGAAATATACAAATTATCGATCGAGGATTTGATTTTACAGAAGTTCCTATAGTATCAATTACTGGTGGTAATGGATCTGATGCTAGAGCATCTGTAGTTACTAAATTAATTTCTCATTCTGTAGAATTCTTCTCAGATCCAAGTTCTGCAAGAGTTTCATTGGGTGCATCTTTATCCACAATCGGATTCTCAACATATCATAAATTTAGAGAAGGTGAGCAGGTCGTATATAAAACAAGTTCTCAAAAAGGAGTTGGTGGATTATCTACCAACGCAACATATTTTGCTTCTATTGTAGATGCTACAACGATCAAACTTCACAATAATGTTGGAGATTCTATATCTGGTATCAATACCGTTACACTGTCTTTCTTTGGTGAAGGTAAGCACCAATTAGAATGTACATCGAAAAAAGCAGTAATTGACTCTATTAATATTGTTAACAATGGATCTGGATATGAAAATAAAAAAAGATCTGTTACTTCAGTAGGAATTAATACAGCATCAAATATTATTACCATTAGTAATCATGATTATAATTCTGGAGAAATTATAAGATATTCTACTGGTTCTAGTTCTATTGGAGGATTGACGGATGAAAAAGATTATTATATAACAACAGTCGATGTCAATCAATTTAGATTATCTGAAGTTGGAACAATAAATGACAAAGATTTATTTTATAAAACTAAACAATATGTAGAATTAACAAGTTCTGGATCCGGAACTCATCATTTCAATTATCCTCCAATTTCAGTATCTGTTAAGGGACCTGTTGGTATATCAACTGTTACTGGAATTGAGCCAAGTGCTTACCAAAGCACTGTTCAACCAATTTTTACTGGAGAAGTAACTTCAGTTCATTTGTCAAATAAAGGTTCTGGATATGGAACTAATGATATTATCAACTTTAATAAACCACCACAAGTTTCTATTATTTCTGGAGCAAATGCTCAAGCAAAACCAATAGTATCTTCTGATGGAAAAATAATTGAAGTTATAGTAGAAAATGTTGGATCAAACTATACCTCTATTCCTAATATAGAATTATTATCAGATTCTGGAATAGGTTGTGTTTTAACTCCTATTTTTGAAAATGGATTACTCAAAGAAATTGTAGTTGTAGAACCTGGAATTGGGTATGTTGTAGGAGAGACTGAAATATTAATAACTCCAACAGAAGAGGACGCTAGTTTTGTACCAAAATTGCAGACATGGAGAATTAACTTATTTGACAAATTATATAATACAAATCAAATAAAGGATGATGATGTAATTTTAGGTGAATCCTCCAGTAAAAAATATGGACTGCAATGCTATAGTTTATATGCACCTAGAGAATTAAGAAAAATGATTTACTCCATCGCAGAAGGTGGAGAAACTCTTTATGGTAAATCTGATTTAAAGTTAGTAAATTCTCAAGAAACTGAGTTTACTAATCACTCTCCTATACTTGGTTGGGCATATGATGGAAATCCAATTTATGGTCCATATGGATATTCAAAAATTGATGGTGGAGTTGTAACAATAATAAAGTCTAGTTATAGACTCAATCAAACACGTCCTTCTGGACCACCAACAACAGTGTATCCAATTGGAACATTTGTAGAAGATTTTGTTTATTATGAATCGGATGATGATAGTTTTCTTGATGAAAATAATGGAAGATTTTGTATAACTCCAGATTTTCCAAATGGAACTTATGCATATTTTACAACAATAAATGAAAATAATAATGAATCATCTGGGATATTTAAAAATTATAAAATTCCAAAATTCCCATATGTTATTGGAAAAAATTACAATTCAACTCCAATCGATTTTAACTTTAAAGTATCTTCAAATCAAGATGATTACAACATTGAAGATAATGATTGGTGTAGGAATACCATATCATATAATTTGAGGGAAGATGGGATAGACTATCCATACATTTACTTACCAAATAACTTATCACAAACTGGAGAAATTGTTTCAACCAATAGGGGAACACTTCAAAAAATAGAAGTAAAAACTTCTGGAGACAATTATAGAGTAGGGGACACTTTAAATATATCGGATGGTGGAACGACTGGTTTTGGTGCTGCAGGTAGAGTGTCAATACTAAAGGGTAGAAAAGTAAATAATCTTAATGCCACTATTACAAAGGTATCTGGAGTAGAAATTTTTCCTTCTCTTAAAAAAGGAACTTACTTTGTAGAGTCAACCAATCCGCATAATTTAAGACTTCTTGATATTGTTAATGTTGGTGGGATTTCCACAACTTCATCTAAGATTGAAGGAAAATATTCTATTGGTGTTTCAAGTGAATCTTTTTCATTAGTTGGTGTTGGTACTACAGGAACTGCTATTGGGTCAACATCTGTTACTGGAATAGTAACTTTCTTTAATGTTTCTTCTAATTTAATTGCATCAAATATTGCACCAAATGATATTCTTGGTATTGGAACTGAGAGAGTTAAAGTTTTAAACATTGATAAAAAGAACTCTAGATTTAGAGTTCTAAGATCTGTAAATGGGACAGTTGGTGGTATACATACGGTTGGTTCAATTATAACTGAAGATCCTAGAAGACTGACTATCAACAGTGGATTTAAAACATCTTTTACTTTCAAGAGAAATAAAGAGGTATATTTTGAACCATCAGAAACAGTTGGTCTTGGAACAGTTGCGGTTGGTTTAGGAACGGTACTAATTTTTTCATCCTTTGGATTGAATACAGTCGGACTTGGAACAACATCTGGCGCTAGTACCCTTAATGTTCCCCTAAAATCACTTTATGTAAAAAACCATAATTTACAAACTGGTGATATATTAACATACTCTCCAAATGGTGGATCGGGTATTGTTTATAATGAAAATGGAAGAATTGGTATTGCTACTACTTTATCTGATGGGCAACAAGTATTTGTTGCTAAAATTTCTAATGATCTTATTGGTATTGCAACACAAAGAGTTGGATTGGGAAGTACCGGTGGATTTGTCGGTGTGGGGAATTCTTCTTCAACAATTTTCTTTACTGGATTAGGTTCTGGAAATCATCATAGTTTTAAAACTAATTATGAAAAAATTACTGGTGATGTTTCAAGAAGATCAATCAGAGTAGTTACTGATGTCAACCATGGAGTAAAATCTGGTCATAAAGTTGATATTGATGTTGATCCTCAATTTATTAAAACTTACACTGTTAAGTATAATGATACCAATAGAAGAGTACTTGTTGGAATTCAAACTTTTAGTGCAGTTGGAATTAATAGTTCTACGAATAGTATTAATATAGTAGATCATGGATATGAAAGTGGTAACAAAATAATTCATACATCAACTACACCATGTGAAGGATTAGAAAATGATAAAATTTATTATATTGTAAAAGTTGATAATGATAATATAAAATTATCAGATACTTATAATAGTTCGGTTAGTTTGAAACCAAGTATTGTTGGTATATCAAGTACATCTTTTGGTGAACTTGGACTGGTCAATCCTTTAATTTCTGCACATAGAACTTCAACTTTAAATTTTGATTTATCAGATGCTTCTCTAGCATATACTCAACAATCCACTCAATATTCGGCCTTTAAACTTAATTTCTATCTTGATGATAAGTACACTAAACTTTGGGTTACTGATAAAACATCCGGAACTTTTGGTATATCCAGAACAGGAAAATCCGGATTATCAACAACATCAAAAGTAACTGTTTCTATCGGAAAAACATCCCCAGATAGACTATATTATAGATTGGATCCAATTTTTAATAATGATATACCAAAAGAAAAATCTGAAATTATTGTAGATACAACCGTACTTAATAATAATTCAATTATATCAAATAGTAGTGTTTATAATGGTCCGAGAAGAATTTCTATAGCAGGAACTAATTTCTTCACTTTTGATTTATATGAAGATCCAGAATCTAATTCTTATGTATCCACTTCTTCTTCAATCACATATACTACAGATTGTACCCACACAACAGGTCCAATATCAAAGGTAGAAGTAACTAGTTCTGGAAAAAATTATGATAGTCTCCCGGAGATATTGTCAGTTAACTCTGTAGATGGAACTAAAGCAGAGTTAGTTTCTATTAGTAACAATATTGGTATTATTGAGAAAGTTAAACTTAATGATATTGGATATGATTTCCCAACAGATAGTACTTTAAAACCAAGTGCTTCTTTACCACAAATTATAAATGTGGATTCATATGCCAAAATTGATAATATTAACATAAATTCTACCGGAAGAGGATATTCATATGCATCAGATTTGATTGTATTTGATGGAAAAACTGGTGAGCAAATAACAGATTTGAGTATTGGGTATTCTCTTGGAGATTCTAATGTAACTATTTTCAGCAATACTGGAGGTATTAATAATTCAACACCAACAATTTTACCCATAAACAACAATAATGGAGTTGGTATTAGTACAGTTGGTTTTAATACAGTTACAAAAGATGTGACAGTTGAAATGTCTGTTGGATTTAGTACTGCTTTCCCATTTGCAGTTGGCGATAAAGTTATTATTGAAAATATTAGTGTTGGTGCAGCGTCAACTAATAGAGGATATAATTCGAAAGATTATGGATATAAATTATTTACTTTGACAAATGTAACTGAAAATATTGGTGGTATTGGTAGTGTTACATATAATTTATCTAATGATTTGATAAATGGAGAAATTCCTGGAATTATGGATTTAATAAATTCATCCGGAATGATAACTCCTGAGAAATTTTTCCCAAGTTTTGATGTTTCATTGGTAACTGGTAACTATCTACCAGGTGAAAGGGTCATATCAAATATAAATGGAAATCAAATAGAAGGTATTACTCAAAGTTGGGATAGAACAACAAAAACCCTTAGGATTTTGTCAAATGATAATTTTGTAGTAGGTGCAAAGTTAAAAGGTTTAACCTCTAATTTAATAGGAGTAGCATCTACAGTAACTTCATATGAATCATATTTCAACACTGACGTTTCTTCATTAATATTCAGTGGAAGTCAATTAGACTCTGGATATTTAAATGATAGTTTACAAAGACTGCAAGATAATGATTATTATCAAAACTTCTCATATGCATTGAGAAGCACTATTGCCTTTGATGATTGGAATGATGTTGTATCATCATTAAATCATACTATGGGATATAAAAAGTTTGGAGATCTTCAAGTAGAGACTTCAAATGAATCCCAACCATTAACTGTTGGTCTTACAACTGGGTTAACTGATATTTCTATAGTTAGTAATCTTTCTGGAGTTATCGACACTAATTGTGTGTTTGATTTTGATATTGCAACAGAAAATAATTTAAACTTTACAAATGAAACTAATGGCATCTTGTCAAATGAAGTTTTCTTTAACAATAAAATATTATCAGACTTTACAGAATCTGTTGGGAATAGAGTTCTTTCTATAGATGATATAAGTCCTCTTTTTAATAGCAATCCAAGATCAACTACATTTACTACTGTAGGCAGTTTCAAACTAAGTGATATTAGATTTAGAAAGTATTTTACATACCTGAGAGATAAAGATTTACACAAGAGAGACAATCATTAATTGTTGATCTTATTCATGATGGAACTTTTGGATATATCAACCAATATGCCAGAATTGAAAGTGTTTATGATCAAGGGTCTTTCGATTTTGCTATTAGTGGAGATGAAGGTGAGTTAAGATTTTTCCCAATAAAATCTTCGGTAAATGATTATGATATAACTGCTATTTCATATAATTTAAATGATAATTATCTGAGCACTGGTTCAACTTCAATTGGAGGAGTTTTAATAGATTCTGAAAGTGTTATAGTAAGTTCAGGAGTCTCAACTTCGATTGTTAGTATTGGTAATACATATCATTCATTAAAAGTTCTTGTTGAGATTACTCCAGATGTAAGTAATCCATCTTACGGTAATACTGCAACTTTTAATTCTAATGAATTTGAGGCACAAGAATTGAATATTGTTCATGATGGAACAGATGTTTCTATTCTTGAGTATGGAAAATTAACAACTTCTCCTGGCTCTTATTCTTCTACTGGATTTGGAACTTATACTGCATATCTTGATGGTTCAAATATAAAATTAGATTTCAATCCATCTGCGGGAATCGGTACGAATGGAGTAGTCAATACTATAGTAGTGGGACTTTCATCAATTTCTTCTGGTAGTTCAACTCTTGATATGAAACATGCTAGATTAAAATCTAGCACAACAAATATTTTATCTTCGGGATCACCCACTGAAAATGTAATATCCGAGTACCCAAGTCAATCTGGAACGCAAGTTGATAAGTACGACTCTGCATATTGTATGATTCAAGTGCATGATACAACAAATAATCGTTATGAGTTTTTAGAATATATTGTCGTCGATGATCACATTGAGGGAGAAACAGTTTCTGATACATTTGATACAGAGTTTGCTAATATTCATACACACTCCGGTCTTGGTACTTTTGGGTGTAAAGTAATAACGGACTCTGTTGGTCTTGCAGCAACAACTCAAGTATTGTTTACTCCAATATCTGGAATAAATGCCACAGTCCATGTTTATATGAATGCTGTTACAATTGAAGATGATTCAAAACATATTCTGAGTTTGAGTAATGGAACTATAGAAACTGGATATGGTTCTTATACTGGCACCGATAGGGATATCAAGAGATCTTTTGACTTAAAGCATAAGAACGATAGAATCTTCGAAAGATCTTTTAATGGAAGTGATTCCAGCATAGTTAACTTGACTAGTAACACTATTACAATTCCTAATCACTTTTATGTGACAGGTGAAAAAATTGAATATACTTGCCCTGGTATTGGAATTACTCAGTCTATTGGTATTACTTCAACAACTTTCCCTTCCACTGGGGTTACAACATCATTGTTACCACAAACTGGATTATTTGTGGTCAAAGTTAGTGATAATGATATCAATTTAGCTAGAAGTGCGGAAGATGCATTAAAATCAATTCCAGAGGTTCTTAATTTTACATCTGTTGGTGCTGGTTCTTCGCACAGATTTACAGCTACAAATCAAAATCCAAAAGTATTGGTTGCTATTGATAATTTAATACAATCTCCAATTGTTTCTACTGCTGTTACAACAACTTTAGCAGATCAAGTAGTTACAACTGACGAAAATGTAAAATTTACCGGAATAACTTCATTCTTTGGTGGAGACTTAATTCAAATTGGTAATGAAATTATGAAAGTTGAAGGAGTAGGTATTGGCACTACTAATTCAATTAAAGTCCGTAGAGGGTGGATGGGAACAAACATTCTTTCTGGACTTGCGACTGGAGATTTAGTAACAAAAATTGTTGGAAATTATAATATTGTACGCAATTCACTCAATTTTAGTGAAGCACCATTTGGAAATACTCCAATCGGAACTTCCACAAATCAACCAGATGAAAGGGATTTCATTGGAATAACTACAAGTTCAACTTTCCAAGGAAGAACTTTCCAAAGAAGTGCTGCAGACAACACTACTAATGATCCTTATTATAAAAATTATATATTTGATGATGTATCAAATAAATTTAATGGTTTAAGAAACGAATTTACTTTAAAATCTAAAGGTTCTGATATTACTGGAATTTATAATGAAGGAGCAATCATATTAATTAATGATATATTCCAAATTCCTGGAAATTTAAATAATTACACTTTAGCAGAAAATTCTGGTATATCCTCAATATCTTTTGTAGGATCTGAAAGAAATATAACTTCTGATGTTGGTATTAGTAGTTTCCCTAAAGGTGGAATGATTATTTCTGTTGGATCATCAGCAGGTCTTGGTTATCAACCTTTAGTTGCTGCTGGAGGAACAGCAGTTGTTTCTGGACTTGGAACTATTTCTTCTATTAGTATTGGAAATAGTGGATCGGGTTATAGATCTGGTATTCAAACTGTCAATGTTAGTGTTGGCACCTCTAGTCTTTCTGGATCAAACCTGGTTAGAGTTGGAATTGCATCTATCAATAATGGAAACATAGTTAGTATAGCAATTACTAATCCAGGAATTGGATATACATCTTCAAATCCTCCATTTGTAGTATTTGATGACCCACTTTCATATTCAGGAATAGCTTTGACTTACACCTCCGGTTCATCTGGAATAGGAAGTGCTGCAACTATTGACATTGTTGTTGGGCAAGGATCTAGCGTAATTGATTTTGAAATAAGAAACACTGGGTATGGATATGGTAATGGCAATATATTGACGATACCTTTTGGAGGATCTATAGGAATTCCAACATCTTCTTCTTTTGTATCATCAAATCAATTTGAATTAACTATTCAAAAAGTTATTAATGATGAATTTACTGGTTGGTCTTTGGGTGTTATAGAAACTCTTGATGATATATCCGATTATATTGATGGAACTAGGATCGACTTTCCATTATTAAGATCCGGAGTTCCAATATCTATTCTCAAGTCTAAAGGTTCTAAGATTGAACTTGATCAATTACTTCTAGTTTTTGTTAATGGAATACTTCAAATTCCAGGATCATCTTATATTTTTAATGGTGGAACTCAAATAACATTTACGGAACCTTTAAAGATTGGTGACACACTTAAAATTAATTTTTACAAAGGAAGTGGAGATAACCTGGATATCATTGATAGAGAAGTTATTGAAACAATAAAGTATGGAGATTCCGTTGAGTTAAATTATGATCCAGATAAAAATCAACAATCATATTTACAAGAGAATCCTAGAACAATAAGCACAATTACAAGTGTTAATTCATCTAAAACTCTTCCATATTTTGGACCAGGAACAACTAGAGATACTACTTTAGAAAGACCTATTACTTGGTGTAGACAAACTGAAGATAAAATTATCAATGGACAAGAAGTTGGTAAAGATAGAGAAATCTATGAACCAGTTATTAATCCAACAGCAAATATTATTAATAGTGTTGGTATTGGATCAACCATAATATATGTTGATAGACTAAGACCTCTATTTGATCTCAATAATGAAAATGCTGATTCTAATGCCAGAGAAACATATAGAAGGCAGATTACATTAATGTCCTCTGAGACTACTGTAGGTGCTTCTGCAACTGCTATTGTATCCACTGCGGGTACGATTGCTTCAATTGCTATAAACAACGGTGGAGTTGGTTATTCGACGGCACCAGACGTTAGTATTGGTATAGGGTCTACCACAGCAACAGCAACATCAACAATCACCAATGGAGTTGTTACTGGAGTTACTATTATCAATCCTGGCGGGGGATACTCTCAAACTAACCCACCATTAGTTCTTATTGGTCCACCAGTAAAACAAACTGAAACAAATGATGTATTAAATTCTCAATATTCTGGTGATTCTGGTGTAGTTGTTGGACTTGGAACAACATCTGTAGGTGTTGGATCAACGGGAATGATATTCCATCTTCACATTCCATTTACTTCCGAAATGAGAAATACTGATTTAGTAGGAACTGCAGTAACTTTAAGTGGAATATCCACTGGAGATTACTTTATCGTAAGAAATTCCAATTTAGGAGTAGCCACTACAAGTATAACTTCTCTTGGGACAGATAATTCCACAATAATTGGAATTGGATCTGAATTTATTGATAATGTATATGTTGTCAACTCTTCAGAATTAATAACTCAAAATATTTCTGGAATCAGTACAACAGTTGTTAAAGTAACTGTAAATACTAATATCAATCCTAATGGAATTTCTGGATTATCAACCGCTGAATTCCTTGGTGAATATTCTTGGGGTAAGGTTATCTTAACTGGAAGAACTAAACAACTTTCTTATCCAGCAAATACTTTATCTGGAATTGGAACAAATGAATTAACAGGAATATCAACCTCTTCTAAACTTTATAGAACCAAGTATATAAGGTTTAAAAAATTCACATGATTATCTGTAATAAATAATAAAAAAGTCTGTCAAAATGGCTGCCATTATAACTGATCAAGTTAGAATATTAAACGCAAAGAATTTTGTTGCAGGAATTGCAAATCAAAGTAATTCCTATTATTCTTTTGTTGGTCTTCCAAATCCAACTGATTATTCTTCCACCTGGAATGATTCTCCACCTGCACCAAAAGATAATTTTGATCAGGAGAATGATTATTGGGATTCAATGATTGCTCTTAAGAGAATCAATTCTACCGATGTTAGGCAGGTTGTTCCTAAAAGAACTTGGTCTTCAGGAACTACTTATGACATGTATCGACATGACTATAGTAGAATTAATATTGCATCTGTTTCTGGATCAACTAATTTATATAACTCAAATTTTTATGTTTTAAATAGTGATTATAGAGTTTATATTTGTCTCCAAAATGGAACTAATCCAGAAAATACACTTGGTAGACCCTCTTTAGATGAGCCAACATTTGTTGATTTAGAACCAAAATCAGCTGGAACCAGTGGTGACGGATATATTTGGAAATATCTATACACTATTAAACCAGCAGACATTGTTAAATTTGACTCCACACAATTTTTACCTGTTCCTAACAATTGGAGCACTAGTAACGATACTTCTTTAGTTAGAGAAAATGCTGTAGATGGATCTATCAAAATTGCAACAATAAAAAATCGTGGAGTTGGATTAGGAACAGCAAACAGCACATATACTAGAGTTCCTATTCAAGGGGATGGATCTGGTGCAGAATGCACTATTACTATTGATGGTGATTCAAAAGTTGATACTATTAATATATCTTCTCAGGGTTCTGGGTATACTTTTGGAACAGTTGATTTTGAAGCTGGTGGAGTTCCAGTTGGAACAACAAGACCAAATTTTGATGTTATCATAACTCCTCAAGGTGGTCATGGTGCAGACATTTATAGAGAACTTGGTGCATATAGTGTATTGTTATATTCTAGAATTGAGAATGATAATGAAAATCCAGACTTTATAACGGGCAACCAATTTTCAAGAATTGGTATTATAGAAAATCCAAATTCTCCAGCAGGAGGATCTTTCTTAACTATTGACAAAGCAAGTGCAGTAACTGCATTAAAACTTACTGGAGTTGGTTACAGTGCAGCAACTTTCACCGCAGATTCTTTTGTTACACAAACAGTGGGTACTGGACAGACTGCTGTAGGAAAAGTTGTTACTTATGACTCAAATACGGGAGTTTTAAAACTGTGGCAGGATCGATCTGTTGCGGGATTTACAACAGCAGGAATTGGTCAAACAAATCCAACATATGGATATGAGTTGAGAGAATTTACAGGAACTCCATCTGGAGATGGAACTCTTACAATTACCCCAAGTACAGGACTACAATTAAGTATTGACAGTTCTTTTAGTGATAACAAAACCACGATAAATAATCGTATATATTATCTTGGAATGGATTTTAGTAGCGGTGTTGCTTCTCCAGAGGTAAAACAGCATTCTGGAAATATTATATACGTAGATAATAGACCATCTATAACAAGATCGTCAAATCAAAAAGAAGACATAAAAGTTATCTTGCAGTTCTAAAGAATTATGCCACAACAAACGAACCTCAACGTAGCTCCCTACTTTGATGATTTTGATCCCACAAATGATTACCAAAAAGTACTTTTTAAGCCTGGATATCCTGTTCAGGCAAGAGAACTAAGTACTTTACAGTCAATTCTACAGAATCAAGTAGAAAAATTTGGACAACACTTTTTTAAAGAAGGTGCAAAAGTAATTCCCGGTAATATTGGATATTCTCAATTATATTACGCGGTTCAATTAGCAAATAATTTTCAAGGTGTTCCTGTTGAGGCATATGTAGATCAATTAGTTGGAACAAAAATTACTGGTCAAACTTCTGGAGTGACTGCAGTTGTTGATAGTATTTTATCATCTGAAGATTCTGAAAGAGGTTCTGTAACTCTTTATGTTTCATATTCCGGATCGTCTAGATTAGATAATACTACTCAAACTTTTTCTGATGGAGAGTCTTTGACATGTAATCAGATTATTAGTTCTGGATTACTTGGAAATTCTACTATTGCTTCTGGAACACCTTTTGCAAATACATTATCCAATGATGCAACTGCAACTGGATCAGCATTTCAAATTGAAGAAGGAGTATATTTTATACGTGGATACTTTGTAAATGTAAATAAAGAAACTTTAATACTGGACCAATATACAAATAAACCTAGTTATAGAGTAGGTCTATTTGTATCTGAAGAGATTGTAAACGCAAACACAGATGAATCTCTTAATGACAATTCTCAAGGATTTAATAATTATGGAGCTCCTGGAGCAGATAGACTACAAATTTCAGTAAGTCTATTTAAAAAATCTATTGATGATTTCAATGATGATAATTTTGTAGAATTAGCAACGATTGAAAATGGAAATTTAAAAACCTCAGCAAGTAGAAAAGGTAGTGCTTTAAGAGGAAATGGTGCAGTCTTCCATGATGATTTAACTGATGTTCTAGCGAGAAGAACTTTTGATGAGAGTGGTCATTACATTGTAAGACCATTTAATGTTTCTATTGTAAATTCATTAAACAATAATTTAGGAAATCAGGGTTTATACGAGGCTGGTCAGTTTACTGCGGGAGGAACTGCTGCTAATGCAGACTTAGCTTTATGTAGAATTTCTCCAGGAAAAGCATATGTGAAAGGATATGAAATTGAAACAATTAGCAATACTATTATTGATATACCAAAACCAAGAACTACTAGAACTATAGAAGATCAATTTTTAAATTATAATACAGGACCAACTCTAAAATTAAATAGTGTTTATAGATCTCCAACTGTAGGGGTAGGAAATACTTTCATATTGAGTTTGAGAAATGAAAGAGTTGGTTTAAATTCAGAAACAGCACCGGGAAAAGAAATTGGTTTTGCTAGAGTATTTGACTTTAGATTAGAATCCGGGTCTTATAATTCAGCATTACCCGATGATAATGAGTGGGGAATGTCAATGTATGACATACAACCATTTACAGAAATTGAAGTTAATCAATCTTTAAGTCTAACAATCCCATCATATGTTGAAGGTAGTAATAGTGGAGCTACTGCATTCTTAAGAAGTCCTGTTGTGGGAACAGCTTTGACAGTTTATGATAAAAAGGGAGAATTTATCAAAAATGAAACTTTAGTTTTTAGAAGTGGAATTTCTACTCAATCAACTACGATTAATAGAATAGCAAAGACTATAACATCATATGGTATTTCAAACGTAAAATCAGTATATTCAAATACCGGTATTGCAGCTGATCCAGACAATCAGGAAAATATAGTTGGAATTAATACTTTTAGTGCAAACGTAGTGCAGACACCCTCTGCTACTATAGGTGTTGCATCAGTTACAAAATTTGATAGTAATGGAATTAGTACTATAACCAGTTCTAATAAACTATTTCCTGGAGATATAAAAGTAAATAGTTTATTACAATATTCCGATGTTTCTATATCGGATGATCCAATTACTGCTAAAGTAGTATCTGTAACTCCATCTAGTGTCACAGTAACGGGAGTTACTACTGTAACTGGAGTTGTAAACGGAAAACTTCCATCATCTAATTTTATAACATCAGACTTAGAACTACTTACAACTGAATTGGATTCTTCTTCTGATAATACATTATTTACAGAACTACCAAAAGAAAATATTGCTACGGTCAATTTAACTGATGCTGAAATAAGTATAAGAAAAACTTTTACTGTTACTATTGCGAATAATCAATTAGATTCTACAAGTCTCACAACCGTAACTCTACCGGAGGGTGAAACTTATTTGCCATATTCCGATGAGAGATATACTCTTATTAGATCAGATGGAGTGACAGAATCCCTTTCTTTGGATAAATTCCAATTCTCAACTAATCTTAGAGAAGTTCAAATTAGAAATTTAGGATCTAATAATGAAGACGCGCAACTTATTGTTACGGTCAAAAAATCAAAAGTAAAATCTAAGAAAAAAATTAAAAATAGAGTTAAATCTTTAGTAGTTGATAAATCTATAAATCCAGCATCTGGAATTGGATCAACGACTCTTAACGATGGATTATCTTATGGTGATTATGCATTTGGTACTAGAGTTCAAGATAACATAATTTCTCTGAATACTCCAGATATTATTGAAATTCATGGAATATATGAAACATCAGATGTGACTTTAACTGATGCCAACTTTGGATCTCCTGAGATGACTTTAGCTCAACTCAATGGACCAACTGCTAGTACCGGTGATATGATCATTGGTGAATTGTTAGTTGGTCAAACAAGTGGAGCAGTCGCAGTATTTGGTGAGGTTAAAAATTCTAGTGATTTAAGATATCTTCCCAAAAACAATTTTAAATTTATTGAAGGGGAAGTTGTAGTCTTTCAAGAATCTCTAGTAGAGGGAATAATTGGTGCTTTAAATACAACATCATTTAATATTGCATCAAATTACACCTTTTCTTCTGGTCAAAGAAGCACATCTTATAATCATGGATCTTTGACAAGAAAAACTGATTCAAATTCCCCAAAAAACAAGATAAAAATTTACTATAAGAATGCATCTTTTGATTCTTCTGATGATGGAGACATCGTTACTGTAGAATCATACAATGACTTTAACTATTCAACTGAAGTTAAAGCATATAATGGGGTATTGAATACTGATATTATAGATCTGAGACCAAGAGTTAGTGATTATATTACAGCAACATCTACCAGATCTCCTTTAGAGTTTCTTGGTAGATCATTTAATGGTTTAGGAAATTCTGTTCCTAATATTCTAGCATCCAATGAAACTATTTTCTTGGATTATTCATATTATCAAGGAAGAATTGACAGACTTTTCTTACATAAAGATGGAAAGTTCCAATTAAAATTTGGAGTTCCTTCAGATGATCCAACAAGATCTAAACCAGAATCAATTGATAATGCTATTGAAATTGCAGAAATGCGCTATCCCCCTTATCTCCACAATACGCAGCAGGCATCTATAAAGTTCCTGAAGTATAAGAGATTCCAAATGAGGGATATCAAGCGATTGGAAGATCGTATAAAAAAATTGGAGTATTACACTCAACTTTCTTTACTTGAAAGTAATACGGCAAATCAGTTTATTAGTGATGCCAATGGTCTCAATAGATTTAAATCTGGATTTTTTGTCGATAATTTCACATCTTTCAAAACTCAAGATTTAAGAATTGGTAAACGTAATAGTATTGATCAAACAGGTCAAATACTTAGACCAAAACACATTACAAATTCAGTTACTTTACAAACTGGACCAGTTGTTGATGTTGATTCAACTGAAGATCAAAGAACTTCTGCAATAGAAGGTGTCAATATTAGAAAACAGAATGATATTGTCAGTTTGGAATATAGTGAACTTGAGTGGATAAACCAACCTTTTGCAACTAGAACTGAAAGTGTAACTCCTTTCCTTATTAGTTTCTGGCAGGGAACAATATCATTAACACCATCTTCTGATAACTGGGTTACTCCAAACGAAATAAAAGCCAAAACAATCGATACTATTGGGAACTACACTCAGGTTATGTCTGAGGCAGAAGAGAAGTTTGGAGTTGATCCAGAAACTGGTTTTGCTTCAGAACTATGGAATTCTTGGGAAAATAACTGGTCTGGAACTACCTCACAAACAGAAAATACAGTAACTGGTACATCAGCAAGTGACCGTACTTTTGGACGTGGTGGGTGGATTAATGGTGGTAGCGGTGGACCTGCTGCATGGGTGAGACAGACTTCCTCTCAAACAATTGAGCAAGATGTTGTCGAAACAATTGAAAGCGGAACACAGTCAAGAACTGGAACACAGTATCAGGTTATTGAAACATTTGAGGAAGTAAATCTTGGACCAAAAGTCTTAAGCACGGAGATTATTTCTACTGTTAGATCTAGAAATGTTGAGTTTTCTTCTGCTAATCTAAAACCAAGCACACAGATCTATGCCTTCTTTGATGGAAAAGATGTTACAAAGTTTTGTGTTCCAAAAATAATTGAGATTACTATGAAATCTGGAACATTCCAGGTTGGAGAATCTGTAGAGGGTAGAGTACTTACTGTTGGATTAAGTGAGGAAGGAAAAAATACTGACCCACAAATTGATTTTAGAGTAGCACAATCAAATCATAGAAAAGGTGATTATGATTCACCAACCGAAGTTTATCCAGATAATCCTTATGTAAGTGGTGGTGTAATTCCAGAATTGTATTCGTCAACTTCTACAATTTTAAATGTAGATACTTACTCCCTTTCAAATCAACCACAAGGAGAGTTCTTTGGTCATATTCAAACTGGGATGATTCTAAGTGGAAAAACTAGTGGTGCAGAAGCAGAGGTAACTAATGTCAGATTAATTAGTGATACATCTTCTGCTTTAATTGGAAGTTTGTTTATTCCAGATCCTAATAATGGAGACAATCCTAAATTTGATACTGGAACTAATGTGTTTACATTGACAAATGATCCGGATAATGATCAAAATGCTGCAACAACAATTGGTGAGCAAGCATATCCAACCTCAGGTATTATAGAAACAGTTCAGGATCAAATTTTATCAATTAGAAATGCAAGCATTGAAAATAAACAACTGTTTGCTGAGGAACCTATTAATAGAACTTTAGATACTGAGGTTGTTGCGACAAGAAATATTGGTCAACCAACTACATCTGAAACTATCGTCGGATGGTATGATCCTCTAGCACAATCTTTCTTAGTTGACCCACTGAAAGACCCTGATGGAATATTTGTAACAAAATGCGATGTGTTCTTCCGCACAAAAGATGATGATGACACCCCAGTTAGATTTCAGATTAGATCAATGGAGAATGGTTTCCCAACTCCTAAGTATTTTGATCTATCAGAAGTTGTATTAACCCCAGATAATGTTAACATATCAACAGATGGATCTGTTGCAACTACATTTGAGTTTGCTGCTCCGGTTTATCTTGAAAGTGGAAAAGAATATGCAATTTGTTTGATATCAAACTCAACGAAATATAGTGTTTATATTTCCAGAATTGGTGAAAATGATATTCTTACCGATTCATACATCTCCAACCAACCAACTCTTGGATCTTTGTTTAAATCCCAAAATGCTTCTACATGGGAAGCAAGTCAATGGGAGGATCTCAAGTTCACTCTCTACAGAGCAGACTTTGTAGAATCTGGAACTGTTGATTTGTACAGTCCAGAACTTTCAGAAGGCAATAAGCAAATTGCTCAGTTGATGGAAAATCCATTGAATATCTCTTCCAAAGAAATTCGTGTAGGACTTGGAACAACATTAGCAGATAATCGTTATGTTATGGGCAATACTTTCTCTCAGGTCAGTAATGTTACTGCAACTGGAGATCTTGTTGGAGTTGCTGCAAGTGCAACGGGATCTATGACGATTACAAATCCTGGAATAGGATATACTCCTGCAGATGGATCAACAACTTTCCCCAATGTCAATCTAGTCACAATTTCTGGATCAGGATCTGGTGCAGTTGCTAATGTCTCTATTGAAAATGGTGTTGCTATAGCAGCGACAATTAGTGGAAATGGCGGGGTTGGTTATCAGGTTGGTGATGTAGTTTCAATTAATGCTATCGGTGCTGCTAGTGTTGGGAGAAATGCTAGATTTACTTTGACATCTATAGGTCAAACCTCGCAATTGATACTTAATAATGTTCAGGGAGATTTTGTAACTGGTGCTGCAGGAACATTAACCTTCTTTGATAGTAGCAATACCCTTAGGGAATTGAATAGTGGAACATTTAACGGAACTGCTTTTAGTGGAGACGTTACTATTAACGCATCGACGACAGTATCTGATGGGTTGCATGTTAAAGTTAATCATGTAAATCATGGAATGAATTTTGATGACAACTTCGTTAGAATTGTAGGAATCCTTCCAGATATTAAACCTACAAAACTGACGGCAGAATATTCCAAATCTTCCACAGATCCCATTTCAGTATCAAACGGAACTGGAGATAAATTCAGCACGTTTGAAAATGTTTCTGTAGGTTCAACCAACACTGGATTGATTTTAATTGGAGATGAAGTTATAGAATATACTTCTACAACAGCATCATCAATTGGAGGTAATATTTCGAGAGGAACAACTCCCAAAACTTATCCAATTAATACTCCTGTTTACAAATATGAATTGGGTGGAGTAAGTCTTGCAAGAATTAATAAAACACATGATTTAAATGATGTAACTATTGCAAATCCAATAAATCTGGATTCATATCATATCAAACTTGATATGTCACAGAAGTATGGAGAAGCAGGTCAATCTTCAAATGCGGATAGATCATCTTCAGCATCAGGATTTCCAAAATTATTCATAGGTGCGTCTGATTCTACAGGTGGAGATAATGTAAAAGCCACTAAAAATATTCCTTTCGAAGTTATTAAACCATCTATTCACAATATTGCCGTTGAAGGAACCTCAATTAGTGGTCAGATAAGAACTACTACATCACAAAGTATTAGTGGTAATGAAATTCCTTATATTAATGTCGGATTTGAAGATGTCACCTTGAATGAAAATAATTATCTTGATTCTCCAAGAGCAATTTTCTCAAAAGTAAATGAAGATCGCAAATTAAGTTCTATTGAAGGTAATAAGTCTTTCCAAATGAGACTTTTCCTTGGTACAACAAATTCAAAATTAAGTCCACAAATTGAACTTCAAAGATGCAGCATCTATGCAGTATCCAATAGAGTTAATAGTGAAATTTTAAATTATGCTGAGGATTCTAGAGTAAATACGATTTTTGACGATCCAAGTGCTTGTCAATATATTTCCAAAGAAATATTATTAGAAAATCCCGCATCTTCTTTACAAATAACAACTGATGCACAACTCCCATCGGAGTGTGATATTAGAGCATTCTATTCCATCAGTGGAAATCCCGGATTTGAACCAGTATTTACACCATTCCCAGGATATCTCAATATAAATTCTAGAGGTCTAATAATCAATGAAGAAGATAATGACGGAAGGACTGATGTCTTAGTACCAAGTTCTAATAAGAGAGGATTTGGTGTATCAGATACGATTTTTAGAGAGCATAAGTTCTCTGTAGACAATCTACCTTCCTTTAGAGCATATAGAATAAAACTTGTGATGACATCAACAAATCAAACACTTGCACCACAACTCAAAAATCTGAGAGTTATTGCTCTTGCATAATATGGAAATTTATACTGTAAAAGGTCATAAGGATCTCGCGAGAGATCCCGAAACTAATACTGTAATTAATGTAAATAATGCATCTTATGATCAGTACATTGCTAGTCGTGAGGTTAAAAATGAGAATAATCAAAAGATGCAAACAATCGAAGATGAAGTTGCTACCATTAAAGATGATATCAAAGATATCAAGTCATTACTTAAGGAGTTATTAAATGGATCCAGATAGCATTGAACTAAGCAATCTGTCAAAACAATTTGCTTACACTAAATTGGCATCACAGATAGATAGTTGTGATGATAGTGATGAACTAAAGAATATTGCAAAATCTTTTTGCAAATTATACTATAAACAGCAAGAAACCATGAAACTAATAGGAATTACAAATGCCGAGTAGAAGTATTACATTTAATCCTGATACTGGAGTACCTTATGGTGCAAATTTAACCATTTACGGTGGTTCCAATTTTAATAATACTTTCAATGTTACCGATAATGCAAATAATAATTTTAATTTAACAGGTTATAGTGGTTCTGCTGCTATATCAAAGAGTGTATCTATTGGTGCAACTTTAGGCATTACAACAGCATTTACAGTTGGAATTACAAGTGCTATTGGTGGTAAGTTGGAAATATCCTTAGGGTCAACTGCAACTAGAAATCTGGCGGAAGGAAGATATGTATATGATGTTTTAATTAGTAGTGGATCTACAACTTATACTTTGGTGAATGGTAACATAATGGTAGTCCCAGTAGTATCTGCAGCACCATAAATACATTTAGGAAACTAGAGAATAAATGGCTCAACCAGCAAGTAGAACAGATCTAGTTAATTACTG
>Ga0181418_1000109_pt1 | contig 24635 bp, 39 predicted proteins | sample 41SPOviralmetaG_FD_130143 | JGI IMG/M metagenome (GOLD analysis project Ga0181418, IMG submission 130143) | Marine viral communities from the oligotrophic San Pedro Time Series (SPOT) site, San Pedro Channel, CA, USA - 41 SPOT_SRF_2013-03-13 | ecosystem: Environmental > Aquatic > Marine > Strait...
CATAATAAGTTTCTGTAAGACATGCACATGGCGAGTATTAGCAAGTGCAGACACATTCCTATTAAGTTGGTTATTAACAGGTTCAGCACAAGTAGGATTAAGTATAGCCAGTTTAGAAGTAATAACTAAGATGTTTTTATATTACTTTCACGAACGTCAATGGGAGAAACCCAAGTTTAACATGTGGGTGTTACGTCAGTATAAGAGTGCTGACAGTTTACGCAAAAACATAGTCGGCAAGTAGTGTTCTCACAAAGAATATAATACCTACGCCGTTTAACAGTATAAGTGCTCTGTCTTTCCACAAGAGTCCTACTATCATCCAACCACTAACACCTATAAGACTGAGAACAATATCATATAACTGTAAGCCTTCTATACCTCTTATACTCATTGAGCTCAGTATAAACACTGATGCTGTCCACTTTATATACCAGGATAAGTCTTGCTTGGGTGTAGCAGACTTCTGTATGCGATTACTGTTCTTTATTTCATCAGGGTGAAACTGTTGTGTTTGTCGTTTTAGTTTTGTTTTGCTCATAGGTCTCTGTTAGGTTTGAGTTGAAAAGGCTGAGAATCTACCGCTTCGGTCTTTACCCTACTCCTGCTCCACTGCATTTCTGCTATATATGAATACTGTTCCAGTTTTGCAATACGATCGTGTGCATCTTGGAAAGTGTAATAAGTTTCTTTTACCCAGGGTTTACCAGGCATAAACTTGTTTGTGTAACGAACTACAAATATTCTTTCGTAATCGTTATCATAATCTAATTTCTTTACCATGTTCTCACTATATTCCATATTATCACATACGCACAGACCAAGTTGCTTACAACTAATACAGTTCTTATAACTGCTACCCAGTCTTCATTTTTAGGATCATAACCGTCTTCTTCATCAAATGAACCTAGTGCGTGTTTCCAAACAGTCCAAACAGTTCTCATCATGACACTATCAACCAGACGATAAACACATAAGTCATATAGTGTGCAAACTGATCCATGCCCATTGCCCACCAATACTGAGGGTCTGATTGATCCTTTGGCATCAATGAGAATGCAAAGTTACCTCTGAGATAGTTTGATTTTGCCCAATCTATGTGATAGTGTATGACTGTATCTACTACAGCCATCAGTAAACTTAGCCAACCAAAGCCTAATGCGGCTAACACTAACCAAGTTAATACACCATGCTCAGTTGCGTGAACTAATCCACCTGGCTTGCCGTAGTCTGCTTTTTGTGATATCATCCATGTAGTTTGTAAAAAATAATCAGCAACAAAGTGTTTGATCATTAACCATGTTAAGACTGTGAGTTCCATCGATCCTCCTAGTGTGTTTGCGTATTCTAGCCAGTCCATGTTAGAACACCACCGCTACCTTCTCTTTGGGAAGCCAGTAACTGTATGTTCTTGGATGCTGGGATTGTGATTTCTTTTGTTTTGCCATCTTGCGAGTTTTGATCAAACACTACTTCTTGTCTTTGTTCATGCGTAGAGTGACCATCATATTCGCCTGTGTTAGGTAATATATACATGTGGACTGTGCCTAGTGTGGTATTGATCTGCTGTCTGTCATAGAAGAATGGAACTCCTTCTATTTGATCTAGGCTGTCAAGATCTGCACGGTTAACAGAATAAACTTCTCCTGCTATTTGATATCCTTTTTCTATGTATTCGCTACCATCGTCCTCTAGGATCAATACGCCTGGAAAGGCACCTAAGTCAATCATTTTGAATAGAGCACGTTTTGTTCTTGCTGTGCCTTTAAAGACTGCATCGGGGAAATGTTGCATTCCTCTGTTCTTGTTGCCCTTCTTGAGTGAACCGTAAACAAATACGTCCTGCATCTTGGGTTCTGGCATTATCCTACCTTTTCTTCTAAACTCTTAATTCTAGAATTAAGACTGCTTATTAATCTACTGGTATCAGCATCTAGAGGTTTGCTGGTGCTTTGTATAGCCATACTTTCAAGTTCGTCTATTTTAGCATTTAATTGGCCTATAACTTTGTTACGATCAGTTATTACTTCTAACAATTCTGCTTTTGTCATTTGTGTTGTGCTTTTTACTGTCATAGTTTACCTAACTTTTAATATATATTATACAGCATATTTACCTGAGTGTCAACCGTTAAGATAGGTATACTGGATCTAATCGTCGTCATCCCAATCAAAATCATCATCATCATCCCATTCCTGTTCAAAATCGTCTACGTTATGCTGATCATTATAACTCTGCATTGCATCTTCCATATCGTATTCATCTTCAAACTCGCCACTAAGTAAAGGATGATTCATTTCTTTATTCCATTCAGGACCTACTTGCTTAAGAGCAGTTTGAAACTTGGGATCTTGCCACATCAGTGTCATCGGCTCATTGCTTAGGTCAATGCCTGCCTGCTGTAATGTAGGATTTGATATAATAGGCCATACTTGACGGTCCTTGGCATTTGCCATATACATAAACTTGTTGTAGTATGACATACCGCCATTTTCTTTGTTTTCTCCTTTGGCAAATTGGCTTACGCCTTTGATTGAAGTGCCGTATGGTAATTTTGTTAATCTGTCTGCCCATTCTTCTGGTTTGAAACCTACACCTTGTGTTTCTATACCTTGCGTTATTTCTCCAAAACCAGAACCATAATGCAGGTTCATCTGCACACGATTTACTCGTTGTGTGCTACCTTCTAAATCTCCTAAGTCATCAACACCTTGCCAGGCCTTTTGTGTTGTTGCTACCAGTGTAGGCTTTTTAAAATTTATTATAAGCAATGGACCGTTTGCATTGTATTCACTAAAGTAGTTTGTGCTTTTTGATGCCGCGGTGCACCAACGTGTTCCTTGTCCAATATAACAACTGGCTTCTTGATCTTTGACCCAATACACGTCAGCATGTTCACTGCTGTATATTTTTTCGCTATCGCCTTTGTCTTTATCCAGTGTAGGGTTTTCTTTGTCTTTAAAATCTATTTCGTTTCTAACATCATCAACATAATAACTTAATTGGTTAATATTCTCATAGTTATTGATATCTCTCCTGTCCGCTGGCAGTCGATGTTTGTTCTGATCAAACCAAGCCAGGTCCTCAAAGTTTGTGCTTCTCATATCTTCTATGCTTGGGAATGTTGAATATGTTCCAGGTCTGCTTACTAATCCTGGTTGTTTTAAATCAGGATCTTTGTTGGCGCCTACCTTCATATTAAATTCTTGTTGTAAAAAGAATTTCAACAGTGGCAATGTATATCTCTTTTGAGGTGTAGGATCAAAACTTTCCAGCAGTTTTATAAATGCTGTTGAAAATTTATTCTGAAATGCTGTGTCATTCATGATCTCGTTGAACAGAGGATTGACTTCAAAGTTAGAACCACTGTTCCTATAACCCACTAATTTTTTTGCATAACTTTTATCGTCATCACTACCACCTGCCCAAACGTGAAGTGGAGTTGCTCTGCCTAGTCCTGCATTAGAAAATGTGCCTAAAGGTTGCACATCTAGGTAACCAGTGTTACCGGGTATGCCGTCTTTTGCTGTTGTTCTAGCATTATACATGTGCTTTTCAATACTGCCCCTTTTGTTCAAACTAATTCTTCTTCTACGAACTTTTGGTGGCCCTGGCGGATAGCCACCAGTCTCACCGCCTGGTCCTGGCCACGGTGCATCATCTCTATTGTCTGGGTTAGGATCACCGTATGTGCCCATGCTTCTAAATGGATGGTTCAGATCGAGATCAATCTCATCTTCTCCGCCTTGATAGGCATCTACTGCTCTGTCTACCTGTGCTATCGAATCACTGTCTAAAAATTGTTTTACTTTACCGCTTTGCACATGTTCTGCAAACTTCTTATGAACTTCTGCCTGTATCAACTTATGGGCCATCTTTTTATAATCACTTAAATCTGCCATGGAAGCCAGCCGGCCCGCTATTGTTTGTCCATCTGTAGGCTTCTCAGTGAAAGCACCTTTCTGTGACATACTACCTAATACACCATATATGCCTGCTGAAATTATCTTTGGAGCATAATTTTTTAATGTAGCCTGTAAGTTGTATTCGAATAACTTACTCCATTGGTCTTTGGGTGCTTCTTCGACAAAAGGCTTTTGTGTGCGTTGAGCACTTTCGATTAAGTTAATTAACTTCCGCATGTCGTCCATGCTACTATTTATCGGTATTTATAGATCTATTTGTTCTAGTGTGATATTGCTGTTTTCTAAAAACTCTCTGCCGGCACCTTTGGCCGCATTGTAATCTTCTCTGAAATAAACTTCTTTGATACCTGCTTGGTGTATAAGTTTAGCACATTCTATACAAGGTAAGTGTGTGCAGAATATAACAGCATCTTTGCAACTTTCATTGCTTTGTGCAACTTTTGTAATTGCATTTGCTTCTGCATGTAATACTTCTGGCTTGCTTGTTAGTTTCTTCCATATAATTGCATCTGCAGAACTATGCATTATATAACCACGTTTAGCATAGTCATCTCTCATGTGTGGAACATCATTAATTACATGTTCATTTTCACAAGCATTGTTCCAACCACTAGGCATACCATTATACCCAATGCTTATAATACGATTGTCTTTTACTATAATGCAACCTACTTTGGCTCTAACAGCATGACTCTGCTCTGCAAATATTTCTGCAGTTTGCATGTATGCTTTTTTCATAGAGGGTTTCATTTTACTTTAGTCCACAGTCGTTCATGCATAAAATACATAAACATTTTTATAATCATATCAGCCCCACCAATAATCATTGCTGATTCTCTTAATTGGTGGCTGTCCCATTCAGGATGAATAGCATCTAATGTAATATAAGATACTACCATGGTTATACAAACTGCTAAGATTCTCCATGTAATTGTTTTTGCTATGCTTCTATTGATACTGTCTGCCATAATCTCCTCGTTAAATCATACATCACTACAACACTTAATCCGCTAACTAGTAGTTTGATATCAAACAATAAAGATTCTGCTGTAAACGGCGCATACGTTAGTCCTATGTTGGCTAAAACGTGCCATACTAACCAACTACAGCCTAATGCTATATACTTGTTATCTAATGTTCTACTGATAAAAGGTGCTACTGCTAGTGCTGAATAAGTCATTAGCATACTGCTATGGAATCCTAAAAATATATCTGACACAAACATAACTCCTAATGGATATAGAAATGCTAGATTACTTTTAGTTAAATATGGTGTAAGGACTGCAAGTCCTAGTAAAGGTTCGCTGTTATCAGGTAAAGGTAGTAGTCTACTTATAACTAAGCCAGCAAATAATAATACACTTGCATTAATTGTTTTCAGCACTTGCTACCCTCTTTCTTAAACTAGTAGAACTAAAAGAATGATCTCTACCGTTGTATATGATTTTACAACCACGTGCCTTTGCTATGGCTTTACCTGTAAAGTCTTTTGTTTTATATTCGTCTCCTAGTATTCTCACATCTATAGGTAGAGTTAAAAGCAAGTCCTCAAGATCTTGCTCTGTGTTATATATAACTACTTCGTCGACATACTTGATTGCGGCTAACTGTATTTGTCTTTCAACAATACTTTGTATAGGTGCATTCTTTTCTGGTCTATCTAATGTAGGATCGTTTTGCAATCCTACTATTAAATAATCACAATGATGCGTTGCTTCTTCAAGCATAGCAACATGGCCTGCATGTAGCAAATCAAATGTGCTACATGTAAATCCGATCTTTCCGCAGTCTTTATAACTTAACTTCAATGTTTCGGCCTATTATTTTTATCATCCCATATAAGATACATGAGGATGAAAACTATTATATAAATTACATAATCCATATTATTCGTTACCAAAGTCTATTAAATTTACTTTACTAGGTGTATCTTTATTTACAACTGCACCATATAGGCTTCCGCCTTTTCCGGCACCGCAATCTAAGAATACAGTTTTTCCGCCTTTATCACTTTTAATAGTTTCAGGAGAGTCTTGGAAGTTATCAAAGTCAGGAATACCAACCATTGGACGAGGATCGTGTCCTACATAAAGTGTTACACCTTGAGGAATCTCTTTAGTCCAACTGTATTCACGAACAGGATACACTTGACCTCTGTAAGGATATTCTCCTTGGGTAGGGTCTGTGTTGCCAAATTTCATAAACTTTTTATCTAACTTAGTTAAAACGTCTGTTAATCTATTCCAATAGTCAGGGTTCATACCTGCATGTGTAATGTATATGCTGTCGCCTAGACGTATAAAGTCTTGTGCTGTTTGCATTAATTCAACAAACACTTCTATAAAGTCTTGATTAGTTTCCATTTCATCTGTGGTAACTAAGTTAGGAGGCCCTAATTGAACTGGGTTTCCTAATATCCATCTATGAATTTTCCATTCGTGATTGCCCCAAACCATTGATGCTTTACTGTCTTTAACAAGATCATTCATGTCACTAACAATTTTGTATCCTTCTGGGCCATTATCAATAAGGTCTCCTACACTTATTAAGTGCAAATCGTTTTCACTAGCATAGTCTACAGCACGTTTGAAAGGCGCATAAACTCCGTGAACATCTCCAATGATTAAGTATTTCATACTATTATTATAACACCTTTATGGTAAATGTCAATAGGTATTATTATACTTTAAGTATTTGAGGAAATAGATAAATAACTACTGTATTAGGGAGATCACGTAGTGGCACAAGTTAAAAATTATGGTTTAATCGGAGTTGGTAACAGCCTTCAGTTAGGAAAACAAGGTCCTAAACTGAAAGGTAATGCTGATGCAAGTTTAGTTCAAATAGTAGGTGAAGATAATGCAACACTTACTAGACTGCAAGGAGCAAACGGTAGTTCAGCGGCAGACTTTGTAACCAAAGCACAACTAGATGCACAAGGATCAGCAACAGACGGATTTAGTTTAACCCTAGGTAATATAGACGCAACAGGCGACGGCGATTGGCACATTACACCTAACCAAGGTGAATATGCAGGTAACACTGGTGTTACTAGGCAAGGTGCAGTAACTACTTTAAGTAATACAGAAAAAGTTTCCGATGCTATTGATAAACTAAACGAAGCAACCCTTAATGTATTCAATAATACATACGTTAGAGATGTAGACTATACAACAAATGTGTCCTCAGGTGGTGCACCATTAACAGCAACATTAACTATTAGCACTACTGGAAACCCAAATAGATATACTATTGCTTGGGGAGACGGAACAACTACAACTGCTACAACCGATAGCACACCAACCCATACATACTCTAACAATGCTTTATCTCCCTTTGATGTAACAGTCACAGCATTCAACAACACTGGTGCTGGAGAAGGTTCATCAGCAAGTTTACAAAAAGACAATTTCATAACCCTTTATACTGCAAACCCGGTCGCAGGTTATGGGTTCTTTGCCGCGTCAAGCGGTGGCGGAGCAGTCACACAAGTTGACGACGGAACAGCACTTTATTTTGAGAATCAAACTACTAATATTGGTAGTGCTTCAGCAACTTACAAAATAGAATGGGGTGATGGTTCAAGTGATAATACTATTAGTGCAGACACTGATTCAGGTGGAACACAAGGTTCACGTTTATCACATACCTTTACATCATCAACAGAAACAGATCGACAACGAACTGTTAAGTTGACGTTGCTTACACATACAACTGCAGACCCTTCCACGGTCCCTAATAATACAACAGCAGTTGTTAATGTGTTTGACACCCACACCCCAAGTGTTACCTTAGATGATAATAGCGGAATAAACGAAAGTGCTACATCAGGACATCAAGTTACATTTACTAATACAACTGAATCAGGTGTTGGAACTTACGCCGCAATGGGCATACAATATAGATATGTTTGGGGAGATGGAACAACATCAACAGTGAATGTAGGCAGTGGTTCTTCTGGAGACACCAGCGGAACTATAGGCCACACTTATGCTTTAAGCGGTGGGCAACAATCAGCAGGAACGGCAGTAGACTTTGTAGGTAACTTAGAAGTTATTAGTAACCATACAAGTTCTCCATTTAAGAGTTCAAACTTTACTGTTCACGTTGAGCCAGACCTAAGAGCAACTGTTACTGGAACAAGTGTTAGTAAAGCCTTAAGAAGTAGTAACGATAGTGATAGAGTTCTATATAAAGGAACAGATTTAAGTGGAACGAATAGAGCAGTAGTTACAGTTGATAATACAACACAAAATGCTAATGCTTATGTATATGCTTGGGGAGATGGATCAAGTAATGATAATGTTGCTGAATCAGGTTCACCAGCAGGATCAGTAGGTGGTGCTAACATCACTCATGACTATTCAAGTCAAAATGCAGGTTCATATACATTAACAATGACAGGTTCAGGACAGCCTGATTTAACTGTCCAATCAGACAACGATACGGTAATATTCTCATTAGAGAATGTTCCAGCGGCGCCAACTAGTGTTTCAGGACAGAGTTTAACACTATCAACGTCAGCACAAGATACAAGTAAACTGGCACACGGAGCCACAAACGCCGTTGGCGGTATAAGTGCAGGGCAAAGTTTAAATGCCACAACTGCAAGAAGATACGACTCAACTACATCAATTAGCACTAATACAATTGATAATGCTTGGAGAAGTGATAGTGGAACATTAAGTGCCTTGATTGATGGAGCGGCAGATGGTGCCAAAGCATTTAGCACATCAGTAGGTGAAACAGGAACATTTACTTCACTAGTTATTACTAGTGAGGGTGATGCTTATAATGAGATAAGTTCAACAACTTATCCACAAAACTTCTATCAAGTATTTACTGGTAGAGTTACAAAAGATATAAGCGGACTTGCAACAGGTGTTCATAGTTTTGCATTAAGTCATTCTTCTACAGGTGCAACTAATAATGTTTACATAGTTAAAGACAATGTTACATCAACACCTACTATTAATGTAGGAAGTGCAAATTTGGCAGAGCATACAGCAGGTTCAAAACGATATGTTTCAGGTATTCCATATTATAACAGTGGTTCACCAAAAGTAAAATTACAAAGTGCAACAGTTAGTAATCTAGTTGGAGAAGCATTCCTAGATAGCACAAACATTTTTTATATTGCAAGTGGAACAAATGCAGAAAGCACTAGTGGTTCAGCAGTCCAACAAGAGTTTAGAAGTTATTCAGACATAGACGGTTCGTCCACTATGTTAAACTCAGGTGTTCCTATTGCACAAACAGGTGTAGCAAGTCCTTATGCATTAGGTGACGTTACAGTTGACATTACATCAAGTTCAGTTGCTACAGTAGAAGCAATTAAGTTTAGAGCAACTAACGTTAATGGCACAGGGTCATACACATCTGAAACAAGTGAAAAGATTCAAGTATGGACAGCAAGTCCAACCTTTGACGAGGAAAATATTGCAGTAAGTGATAGTTTAGGTGCAGGACACGATGACGATGGTAAACGTATTACAGGGTTTGGAGCGGCATCGGATACACCTTCATTTAATAGTTCAACAAATAATTACACAGGTAATGTTTGGACAGGAGCACAAACTATTGCAGGAACAAGCGAAGCAGTTGTAAGATGGAATACACTACAACACTTTGATACAGATTTAAGTTCAGGTTACCTACCAGTAGGTCCAGACTTGAACACAAGTAGAAGTGGAGCACAATACTTTACTTTTGCATTTAGAAGAACAACAATGGCTAACTTTACAGTAAGACTTACAGGTAAAGTAAGTGGCTTCTTTGTAGCGGCACCAGGAACTAGTATAGATAGCACCAGTGGAACAAACGGTTGGATAGATGGTTCAACTACTTACGGTGGTGCAGGAACACCAGGAAGTAATACAGGAGCAGGTGGTAACGGTTCAAATGGTTGTGCTTTTACATCAGGTGATAGAATTATAGATGGCACTAACTATAGTAATGCAACATTTACTATGACATTAGGTGACCAAAACGGAACAGACGCAACAGGTAATAACATACTTGTAAGAATTAAACTCGAGGATGGCGATTCTCTAACAGCATTGAGTATTGAGTAATGGCAATAACAGATAGTCAAAAGGTCGATTTACTTTGGAAGAAGGTAGGTTTTAGTAAGGCTAAAACTGATACAAATGCTTCTAAGAAAGCACCTAACGAAGGAAACGTTTCTGATCTTATTGTAAAGACCTCAATGATATGGGCACAGTCAGATGATATACCTGGCGTGATACCTAGTTCAAATTCAAGTATTATTCATGTGTATTTAGATTCAGTAAGTGGTGCTAAAGAAACCACAGAAGATGGAACAGCAAGTAATAATAGAACATGGAAAACAGGAACTACAAATTGGATACCACCCTCATTTGGTGCAACATATCAGTTAAAAGTATATGCGGCGGCAACAGGTTTAGCAAATGCTCAAAGCAGTGGCACACAATTATTTGAAACAGGTTCAGGTAATGAAGACCAATGGTATTTCGATTACCAATCAGGCATACTGCATTTCATAGGTGATAACTTACCTACTGATATAGGCACAGCAACAAGTAATGTTATATATGTTGCAGGTGCAAAATATGTTGGCTCAACTGGTATTGGAGCAGACGCCTCAGGTGCTAGTGCAACATTTAGAAAATCAAACTTAACAGCAGTATTTGCCGATGCTACAATTAACGAAGGTGACATTATAGAAGTTACTGATGCAGGCGACGGTGAGTATGCTATATATCTTGCTAAACAAGATAACCCAGCATCAACAGGACACTTAACATTAATCAGCACTAGAGATAGTTCAGGCACAGATGCCGCAACACTAAGTTCAACTGTTAATCATAGTGACGGTAATGTTACATTAGGTAACGTAAGTAACCTAAGCAGACCAATGGAAGTGTTAATAGAAGTTACTACTGTATTTGACGGTGACACTACTATTACTATTGGTGATGATGCAGATCCAGATAGACTAATGCCTGCTACATACGTGGACCTAAGTGAGCAACAAGTGTTTGCTGTTAATCCAAGTTATGTTTATACTGATGCCTTAGATTCAAATAATACAATCAAAGCATACGTTTCTACAACAAGTGGTTCGCAAGGAACTGCTAAGATTCGTGTAAGTTACGTTTAATCAAATAATTCTTCAATATCAATATTAACAAAGCCAGGCTTTTTATTCCAATTGACTGGGCGATCATATTTCTTACCCTGATCAAGTTGATGTGTGTATATCAATTGATTATCTATTTTTCTGTATAAAGTTTCTAATTCAAGATATTCATCATGCAGAAAATTTACACACCTTTGCCAATTTTCTCTTTCTAAAATTATATCTTTTGGTTCGTAAAAAGTATTATGCCATTCCTTTGTATAGCAGGCTATATAATAACTTTGGCATTGCTGATCAAAATCTTTTCTTACAAGCACATATACTTTTTCAGCAAGTGGTAGTAACTCATCTAGTAAATTTTTAATAGGAGATTTTTTTATATGCCAAGGCATTAATTTTACAATACAGTTTTTGTTTTTATGCAAATGTCTTAATACAGGTTTATGTAAGTCTAGTAAGTTCTCATGAAAAGCCTCATCTAAGTTTTCATACTTATGTTCTTCTGCTAATTGTTTACAAAAATTTGTGCTACCTGTCCTATATGTTGTTAAAACTAATATCATTGCACCATTGTGAATCCGTGTTCTTTTTGTAGTAACTCGTAAAACTTAGGTTCACCATTTGCAATGTTTGTTTTCCATTCGTTGTCTGCATCTTTGTTTGCATCGTCACTGATATACTTGTAACATATAAAGTCTCGTTCCATCATTGCACAAACTTTAGCCAATGCATAAGCCTCCATATCTACACAATTGAATCTTGCTCCTAGCATAGTATATTCTAATACATCTAATGCATCAACATCGTCGACGAATTGATCTTGTGTTCTACAAACATATCCATCATCTCCAAACTCTAACATTCCTTTTACTAAACTATTATCACCAAATGTTGTTCCAGGACCTCCTACAAGTTCTCCGCAATCCATATCTCCTTGAACAAACGATGTGCATTTAATAACCTCACCTTTCTTTACTCCGTAGACGCCTCCCGCTGTTCCGTAATTGATTACAGTTCTTATATTCGGGTTACGTTCTAAGTATCTTGTTAATACATGTGTTGCATTAATTTTTCCTACACCAGTGAATAGTATTTTTTCTGGTAATGCTTGTGGCAGTTCTTGTTGTAAGGCAGTCGCAACAATGTAACTGTCATCAACTGCTCGTAGATGAGTAAAAAGATTTGATTGCTTCATAGTATGTGGTCGTGGTCTCGGCCTTCCTCAGTTATACAAAAGTATTTTATTTCTGGAGTCTTGTTAATGATCTGTTCAACAAAGTCTCCAGGTCCTGTAAAATTATGACTCACACATTCTCCTAGTTGATGTCTACCAGGTGTAAACTTAGGATGCGATAAGTCGTAGTAGTCTCCTACGTTATTGTGATTACACCAATGTTGATATAATGCTTTACCATCTAGCCATTCTGATTCTGTGCATTCGTTCCAATCATATTGCACCCAAGGATTAAGTTCCCATTGTTGACTAACCATTTTGTCTTTAACTAATTCTATATCGTTTGTATTAGAACAATGCCACATGTCTTTACCAACTGTTCCAAAGTCTAACTGTAATCCGCCTATAGGTCTTACTGCTGTAAAGTGTTCATAGTCCTCAGGCTTTAGTAACCATTCTGTTTTTTGATTACAACTAAACTTTAAACTTGTAAAGTATGCCGGAGGTGCTGTTTCAATTTTTTGAGGCGACTCTATGTTTTGATCTAGTTTTTCATTATAGTGAACTAGTAGATTTACACTTTGTAATTTATTCCATAGTAGGTCATGGGTAGCAGGGTCCATTTTATTATTTAAAATATATTCTGATAGATGTTCCATGTGTGTTTCAAACAGTTCGTGTAATCTATTTAAACTAGGAATACGCATGTCATTTAAATCCGTATCATTAAGTTTTAATTCATCTGGAAAACTATAACCTAACTCTTTAGATACAGGATGATTGTTTAACAAATTAATTGTGTCATTCATCTCAGTTCTGCTTTCTAGTATCCAGTCTTTTGTAAGTCCTCGATACACATCACTGATCATTTCAAATGCTTTGTTGTTTCCTCTTATTTTGTAATCATATGTTGTTGCCCACAGTTTCATCTTATAGGCTTCTACAAACTTTTTAGTTAAAGGTAAATCATTAAGTTCAAACGTAACAACTTGCGTGTCTTGTTCGTTAAGTAATTTGTTTGGGGTGTAGTTCCAAAAGTATTCGTTGGATACATTACTGCCAAAGTAATCTACAAATCCTTCTCCGTAAACTACATGGTAGTAATATTTCTTAGACATAACCTAGAGTCTCATTTGGTGCAGTATTTTCATTTACAAATTCAAAAACATGTTGAATGTGTTCTAAATCTTCCTGTGTTCTGAGACTACATAGTTCGTTAGCAAAATGTAATTCTACATTATTATCGATTGCTAATTGTAATAACTGCCTTCTTCTAAAAGGATCATCTGGTAAGCAGTATATACTACAACAAACTATTCCATCGACATTATAACCTGAGATATATTTTTCTAGTCCTGGGAACCAATCAACATATTCATTCTCAAATTGATAGTCGCTAATTTTAATTCCGTGCTTATCACAGTAGTTGTTGATTAGATTTCTTTGCATAGGCAAAGGCAGTGGTCCACTAAACTTACTGTTCCATCCTGCATAACTAATCCATTTTTTAGTATTGTCTACTGCTCTTGTGTCGTCTTTCTCTCCAATAAATCTAAAATAGCCACCAGGTAGTTTTCTATGATAGTGTCCACCTCTAGGTAATACTCTACCATCCATACTCCAACGTGTAATGTCTGTATCGTTATTGAAGTTGCCATGTATATGATGTTGCTGGAACAAGTGTGCTTGTCCTGGCTTTAGTGTTACTGGCCAACAATGTGTTGCACATTCGCTTTGCAGTTCATCGTAACTCATCTTCTCATCATAACATCTTTTTGTTAAGTCATCTGAATCTTCCCAACCCATTATTTGCATTGAGTTATTACCATAGCATTCTGTAAATGGTGTCCATATAGTTCTTAAGCCTAAACCATTGCCTACCCAAATACCTTGATGAAAAGCAAGTAGTCTACCTTTCTTTGCTTGATTTGGTATTACTACTCTTATTGTAAAGAATCTTTGTAGCATCCAATCGTCTTGATCTATAAGTCCAGGAACGTAATCAGTATAGTATGAATCAACTCTTTCTATAAAGTCGTTGTCTCCTGTTCTACGTTGTAAGTATGATCCTAGTTCTGATATCTGTTCTGTAGTTAATGTCTTATGGACAGTTTCTAAAGATTCTATATCTGGAAACTTTTCCTTTGCAACATTTAACCAAAACTCAGGCCAGTTATGCTTTTCTAAATCATAATCTAATGTTTGGTTATCCCATCTAGGATCTAAATCTTGTATGCTCATATTTGTATTTACCGAGTGGTTAATCAAAATCTAAGTTAATTTGGAGATCCTCATAGTTACCTTTATGTGTGTCAAAGTAAGTATCCCATTCTACTAAATCCCAATCAACATTTAAATTATTAGTTCCACCAAAGCCATACTTTTGTTTGTTACTTGCAATAAAATTAATATTGTATTCACGTTCTATGTCTGTAGGTTTTGTATCTCTTCTATCCCAATAAAGAAATTTCATTTTAACTTGACTGAAGTCACTCCATATCCAATCAGTTCCAGGCACTTGTTTCATATCACTATACTTTTGGAAACGTGGAGCAGAGTCCTCTCTCCAAAAACCAAATGCTCTGTAAAACGATGTAGGAAATAAATCCCATTGTGCTTTCTGTATTTTGTGTCCATAGCCTTTTCCTCTATGTTCCTCTTTTACAAATATGCCTCTAGTTCTTATTACGGAATCACTTAAATTGTAAACACAACTGTAAGCAACAGGCTCGTCATCGACCATATAGCACACAGGAAATAACACAATACTTGTATTCCACATGTGTTGCGGATACTGTATTATGTGATAGGGGTTATTAAATATTGGGATTGTGTTTGGCGTTGCTTTCCATAATGGAGCGATCCCTTGTTGAAAATCGCTCCATGTAATTATTTCAAGTCGCTCATTCGCCATCTTTAGATTCTTTAAGATAATCTAACATCGTGTAAGCATCGCTGACATCAAATGGATCACCTTGAGCATTATCTCCAACGCCTGGTTCGACCCACATTTTTTCAACTATACCATCATTAGCAATCATAGAATATCTCCAACTACGCATTCCAAAACCTATATTAGTTTTGTCAACGAGGAATCCCATCTTACGAGTAAATTCACCTGCACCGTCTGGTAGTGGTTTAACTTTTACTATATCTTGATGTGCCATCCAACTGTTCATTACAAACGTGTCGTTAACACTTAAACAGTAAACTTCGTCTACGCCGTTAGCAAGTAAGTTATCATATTCCATTTCATATCCTGGTAAGTGAGTGCTACTGCATGTAGGAGTGAATGCTCCTGGTAATGCAAATATGGCTACTTTTTTACCAGCAAATATTTCATGCGATGTTAAATCATACCAAATGAAACCTGGCTCTGTGTCTATTTCTTTACGAGTTTTAAATACAACGTCTGGGACCATTATATCAAATGCCATCTTATTTCTCCTTTGGGGTGTTAAGCATATATTTATTTAAATTTATAAAATACCCATTTGATATTTGGCCTCATCAGATACATGTATATCCGGATTCCATGGTGGGTCAAAAGTTAAATTAATTTTTACAAGTTTTGCTTCGCTTACACTTCTAACTGCAAACTCTGTTTCCATCATTATCATTTCTCCAAATGGACAATTAGGAGCAGTAAGTGTCATTAATACTTGCACATCATTCTCTTCGTTTACATCTATATCGTAAACTAATCCTAGGTCAACAATGTTTATGCCTATCTCAGGATCAATAACTCTACGTAGATTAGATCTTACTTTATCTTTAATACTAGGATTCTCAGAGTCTATTGCTTCATAGTCTCTATTGTTTAAGTTATCTTCTTTACTGCCTTGCATAATCCTTCTACTAAATTAGTTACGTCGTCCTGATCATTATATATACCTGGACTAATTCTAAATACACCTTTACCACCACTAACTTTATTTACTATAGGATGGGCACATAATTTTCCTGCTCTTACGGCAATACCGTCTAAACTAGCCATTGCACTTAAATCACTTGGATGAAATCCTTCACAGACAAAACTGTAAACGTATCTTCCATTTTGTCTATAGTTAGGATATAAAAGTTTCAATCCTCTTATATTAAATAAGCCTGCATCACTTAAAGCAAGATCTATCTTTTGCATATATCTAGTAATATTATTATATCCTATCCAATTTATATACTCTGCCGCAACACCTAAACCTAATATACCTGCAATGTTTAGTGTTCCCGGTTCGTGTTTAGTAGGACCTTCTTTAAAGTCTACGTTACCTGAAAAGTCATAATGGTTAATAGTATCTCCGCCTTGGTATAATGCTCTGTGTTGACTCCAATCTAGTCTACCATATAATATACCAACGCCTGTTGGACCATACATTTTATGCCCACTGAATACAGCATAGTCAACGGTGTATGGGTCAAACTCATGTGTGCCAATTGTTTGACAAGCATCAATACAAACTTTAATACCATGATCATGTGCGGCTTTAGTAAGTTTTTTATAGTCTGTTGGAATGCCTGTTACGTTACTGTGACTATGGATACTTAAAATACTATATGGATATTTTTCAAACTCTTTAACAGCCTCTTCGATGGATATCTTGCCTCTGTCATTTATAGGTAGCACTACAAGTCTTCCGTTTTCTATAGTTCTACCTTGTGCGACCCAAGGCATAATGTTTGCAGTATGTTCTGCTTCTGTAATAAACACAACGGGTGAATCTTTATGCCACTCTGCAACCATGTTAAGACCTTGTGTAGCACCGTATGTAAACACAATGTTATCTGCTTTGCAGTTTAGTAACTCTGCTACTTGCTGTCTTGATCTTTCTATGTCTTCTGATACTTCTTGACTAATTCTGTAATCACCTCTATTAACATTACATCGTTGTTCTTCATAATACTTGTTCATTCTGTTTAATACAGACACATGTGTTTGAGTAGATGCGGCACTATCAAAATAGATTAGATCTCTATTGTTTCTCAGGGTTGGCCATTCAGCCTTTGTTGTTATTGGTTCAGAAAGCATTCTTTCAGTGTTCCTTTAGCCTTCTGATAATCTAATCCTCTGGCCTGTAATAGATATAGTTGATCGCGGTTGATGTTACTAACTGTGCAACCGTGCGAACATGCTATCTCTTTTGTGTTAATATCTAACTGCGGTTCGCTTATCGCAGTTGCTTCATTGCTTAAAAGTAAATTTTTATTAAATAATTTTGCGTCAGTTCCAGTAGCACTTTTATCTACATATATGTTACCAATGAAACTGCTATTTGACTTTCCATCAACTACAGACTTTACATCTATATCGCTAATGCTATCATTTTCTAAATGGTTTACTAATACACCAACATGATTATTATATTGATTTGTTAGATTATATCTACCATCTAGCATTACTTTGCTACATCTATATATATCAAAATCAAAAAATTCTTGTGCGTAATGCGAGCCTTTTCCTTCTGTTTGAACTATAACGTCACTATCTGGAAAGCAAATAAACTTACTGTCAACAACTGTCAAAGAATTATCTGCAGAGCCATTCCTTCTTATCAATTCTAGTTTTGATCCTTGCCTAACTAGATATGTAATCTTAATTAGTTTGCATCCGTCTATCTTTGGACTTATAAATTCTTCTAATGTTATATGCGAACCTGGCCCTATATCAACAAGAAAGTTAATACAAGAAAGATCGTTGTCTGCTATTTGTTCTTTGTATATTAAATTGCAAGTTTCAACTGTGCCTGAAGAAAAACGTAACCCTATCGGTGCTGAAGTATTTAAAAATGCAAAGTCAGATACTCTTCCGGTTGGCTTGTAGTAAGGCTCATATTGTCTTAGACTGGAGCGACTAGAATCAGAATATCCATTTAAAACTTGTATACCATATAAACTTTCGTTGCCCATAGGTATTGTAATATTACCATTTCCTATATGCCAATCATGTAAATAATCATCTACTGGTTCTGGATCTATAGTTGAATGTGTAGGTGTTTCGTTTACATGTTTACTAAGTCTCGCCATATTCATATTTCTATGAATGTAACTCTTTATAGGATTCTGTTTATCGATACTATCTTTAAATTCTCCAATTACTTCTGGCCAAAGATTATCATACCTAGATGATAACATATTCTGTCTTATATCTATGCCTAGCATATTTGGTAAGTCTTGTAGACTGTATTTTATACTTTCATCATACATTATCAAAGCCTTCTTCAAATATTTCGTATGCTTTATCTACGCCTTCGTATTGCTTAATTTTTTGATCTTTTAGAATACTGACTGAATCAACTTGTAGTTCTTCTATCAGTTGTTGATAGTGTGTAATAATAATTAAAATTCTGTCTGGGTCATTATTTCTAAAACTGTTTAGTTCCATTCTAAGTTTTTTAATGCCATCTACGTCTAAGCCACTGTCGGGTTCATCAAGTATCGCACACTTTGGATTTAGTGTTAGCATCTGTATGAGCTCGTTCTTTTTCTTTTCTCCGCCACTGCTATCAACATTAAGATGTCGTTTATCCCAATCCTCAGGAAGTCCAAACATTTTAGCCTGATCTCTAAATGCTCCTAGGTCTTCTTTTATATTAGGCTTCTCACCTCTAGACTGCTTTGCTTGTTTTAAAAATTGAAAGTTGCTAAGACCAGGCACAGGAGAGGGTGATTGGAAACCTACAAATAAGCCTGCCCTCGCTCTTTCAAAGGTCTCCAATGCTAAAATATCTTTACCAAAAAACTCTACTGCGCCTGTTGTTTCGTAATTGTAATGGCCCATTAATGCATGTGCAAAACTGCTTTTGCCTGCACCATTAGGTCCCATTAGGATATGTATGCCTGGTCCAAATTCTACATGGACGTCATCTAAAATATATTCTTCGTTTACTTTAACTGTAAGTTCTTGAGTAATTAACATGTTTAATGATTTCTGCCTCCATCAAATACACATACAAAATATAATCCATAATCTCCTGTGTTAAAGACTCTATGGAATTCTCCGTCTTCAATACAAATAACATCGTTTTTCTTTACAGGAAATCTATGATCATCTATTTGCATCTCGCCTTCGCCGTCAATAAAGAAATAAACTTCTTCTTGTCCTTTATGTGTATGGCCGTTAGTCATTTGTTTTGCTCTTAGGAATGTGCTACTTAAAACAAGGTTGTTTCCAAATGCATTGTCCTTTAGGGTATAGACACTATTATCTTTAATAATTTCTCCACCGATATCTTTTAAAGTTACTTTATCCATTTAACACTTCCTTTAGTTCACCTGTGGTATGCATTTCAGTAATAATATCGCAACCACCTAATAGTTCACCGTTGTGAAATAGTTGTGGGAATGTAGGCCAATCGCTTACACTTGGCAATGTTGCTCTAACATCTGGATTCTCAAGAATATCTAAGTATGCAAATTCTACTTCACATTCAATTAATGCTTGAACAGTTCTTGCAGAAAAGCCACACTTTGGTTCATACGGTGTGCCTTTCATAAACAAGATTGCTTTATTATTATCTATCATGTCCTTTATTTTTTCTTCTATACTCATTATCCTACTGCTCCTTCTAGTGTTACATTTAACAGTTGATTTGCCTCTGCGGCAAATTCTAATGGTAGGTGCTGGAAAACATCTTTGCAGAATCCATTCACTATACAATTAACTGCATCTTCTTCATCCATGCCTTTTGATTTTAAATAATATAAGGCCTCTTCTGAAACTTTACCTGCACTTGCTTCATGTTCTACTATACTGTTATTATTATACTGCTGAACCACCGGTAATGTCAAGGCCTGACTGTCATCTAACATGAGACTATCGCAAACAGTATAGTTTCTGCTGTTCTCAGCACGTTTGCCTATTCTTACTTGACCTCTGTAAGTGTTTACACTATCTCCAAAACTTATACCTTTACTAATAATTGTGCTCTTAGTATTTTTACCAACATGTAGCATTTTTGTTCCTGTGTCTGCCATTTGCTTACCTCTAGTTACAGCGACACTATAAAACTCACCAACACTATTATCACCGCGTAATATACAACTAGGATATTTCCAAGTAACGGCAGAGCCAGTCTCAACCTGTGTCCAACTAATTTTACTGCTTTCACCTTTACACATACCTCTCTTTGTTACAAAGTTTAATACACCACCTACTCCATTCTCATCTCCTGGATACCAATTCTGCACGGTGCTGTATTTAATTTCTGCTCTATCATGTGTTACAAGTTCTACTACAGCCGCATGTAATGTGTTCTCATCATATGCTGGTGCTGTGCAACCTTCTAAGTAACTAACATAACTGTCTGCATCTGCTATAATTAATGTGCGTTCAAACTGTCCTGTGTTCCTTGCATTAATCCTAAAATATGTGTTAAGTTCCATAGGACATCTTACACCCTTTGGAATATAACAGAACGTGCCGTCCGTAAAGACGGCACTATTTAGGCAAGCAAAGTAATTATCCTTATAGGGGATAACACTACCTAAATACTTTTTAACTAAGTCTGGATGTTCTTGTATTGCTTCACTGATACTGCAAAATATAATACCCTGACTTTTTAATTCTTTTTGAAATGTAGTAGCAATGCTGACACTATCAAAGACTGCATCAATGGCTACTGTTGGAATTCTGTTTGGATCTTTTTTTTCTTCAACACCTAACAATGCATCACGTTCGTGTAATGGCACACCTAACTTTTCAAATGTGTCTAATATTTCTTGTGGTATATCTTCTTTGTTTCTAAACTTTGGTGCTGAGTAATAACTTAATGCTTGATAGTCTATTGGTGCATAGTTTACATGTGCCCATGTAGGCTCTTTAATTTTCTGTAAGTGATCCCATGCTTTTAATCTAAATTCAGTAACCCATTCAGGTTCGTTCTTTAATGCACTTAATCTTTTTACAACATCCTCATTTAGGCCAGGCTCGAAGTCTTCACTGTCAACGACTGTGCTAAATCCTGCTGTATATTGATTATCAAACTCTTTCATTCTAATTTTTCTAAAACAATTTTTAATGGATGACCATTATGCCTAGAGATCATAGATGATTCAGTTTGCTTTTGCTCTGCTACTTCGTGACTATAAGTTCCTGCTATTCCCTGGCCTTCATCATGGACCTTCATTGTGATTGTAGTTGCTTCATCTAGTGATCTATTGAACACTTCGACTAGTAATTGTATTACAAAGTCCATTGGTGTATAGTCATCATTTAATAACAACACATTGTATCTGTTGGGGAAGACTAGTTCTACTTTGTCTCTTGTTTCTACTTGTTCTATGGGCATATTTAAATTATACTAAAATTTAAAGATTTGTCAAGTATTATTTTTGATGTTTAGGTAATTTTGCTTCTACAAACATTTCATGTTTACGTTTTACAGGATTGTATTTCTTAAACTTTAATTTTCTATTTTCCTGTATTAAAGTTTTAGTCTTATGTGCTGTATAGTGATAGGTATGACTGTCTCTAGTCTCACCTTCAGGAATCATATAAACTATAATTTTACCTTTTTTACTTTTGCTTGCCATATCTTTCTAATTAAATTGAGGTAGACAATTTTATGCCTACCCCAATATTTACCTACAAAATTAACCGATGTCGATCTTTTGTGGCTTCATTGCATCTGGAATATTCCTAAACAATGATACCCTTAAAATTCCATCAGTAAGTTTTGCTGACTTTACTTCGACATATTCTGCTAGTTTAAATGTTCTAACAAAATTACGTTCTGCAATTCCTTTGTGCAGATACTCTTTGTCTTCATTATCTAAGACTTCTGATTTACCAGTAATCTTTAGAGTGCCATCTTCAAGTTCAATATCAATATCTTCTTTCTTAAATCCTGCTACTGCAAGAGTAATTTCGTAGACATCTTCTTTGTCCTTGCTGATGTTATAGGGTGGATACCCTGAAGTATTAACAAATGATGTGTCGTTAAAGAACTCATTTACTAATTGATCAAAGCCAACTGAGGCTTTATATAGGGGGGTTAGTGTGTCGGTAGTGACACGGAATTGTTGCTTCGTTACCATAATAATCTCCTTTGTTAAGCAAGTTATTCTAATTTAAACTTTTGTATTCCCATATGGCGAATAAAAAAGTAGTTCAAAGTAGGGCATTCGTTAGTGTGTGTCCTGTCCTACTTTGTTCTTCCCTGACTTCGCTTACCGTTAATAACTGTTGCCATTTATTAACCTGTCCTGGCAGGGCCGTTCTAAACTGAAGTCCATATACCCGTGCTGTCCGGTTTATGCTTATACAGTCGACCGAATCGTTACTGCCATTACTCACTCTTAAACAAGTTAAGAAGCCAAGCACTTTTGAAGATATATGCTCTTCTGTTTTACGTTACCTTTTGTGTGGCCTTTGACTTCCCTAGTAGGTCCCTTTCACTTACGATCTAGTTTCCCTTAGTTCTGACATTTGCCTTTCCGGGTAACGGCATAAAATTTAATACAGTCGGTCTAAGTTTCTTACGATTCTTTTTCCCTTGCATTATTTTTTATGCAATGTTATTTATGTCACTTATATATTATATAGTGTTTTTTTGGTAAATTTCAACCAGTTTTTTGCATTTTTTTAATATTTCTGCTATCAAAATACAATCTTATGTATGTTTTCCTTACAATAGCAACTAATGAAAAGATTACACTTTGAAATATAACTAACTGTATTTTTTGCTCTGTGTCGGTTACTAGGATGCCAATTGTTTCTGCTAACCATAGGACTACAAATCCTAAAGGAAAATTTATTAGAGCACCTATGAACACATCTGTGACTGCTTCTTGTATTGCATTTTTTTTACTTGTAACCAAACTCAAACTCCATCATTTCTTTTTCGTGTATCTTATTATAAATTTTATTTCCAAATGTAAGCATAAATTGTGCTTCATCTTCTTTGTGTTCAAAGTCTGCTTTTATATCAAGCATGAGACCATGTGTTAAATCATCTCCAAAAGACTTTATAAAATTAACAGGTATATTATGTTCATCGGCCCATTTAAAATATTTTTGAAAAGTATTGTTTATTGCACTCTCGTATAGGTATTCATAATCACTACTGTCGTTGACCATACACTTTACTATTTGCATTTTAATACCGGGGCAGTAGGCTCTAGTTCGCCTGCTTCGAGTTGACAGTTTATAAAAGGTGTGTTGTCTATAACCTTTCTTATTTCTTTATCTAATTTAGTTCCGTAATTCATTAGTTCATTTTCATATGGAACTTCTACTACTATTGTTGCTCTAATTACTTTCATTTTTCCTTTTGTAAAACATTGTGATACCGTATGCACTAATCATAAACCAAAAGAATTCAATTACCATACTAGGCTTATTAGGTGTCTCTATCAAACTTACAGTAACTAGAATTGCTACTAACAAGTTATTAAAACTATACCAAAACCCTTTTGGGTCTATCTTATCTAACTGTAGCATAGCATAAGTTACAATTAGTAATGCTACTCCTGTGTAGCCTATAAACTCAGGTATTGTCATCTTTTTTCTCCTTCTTTTTGTTACCAAAAATCTTTTCCCAATTTTCTGCATACTTGGAATTGTCTTTATCTTTTCTAGCAGAACCTTTTCCGCCATGCCATTTACCGTGGCTTTTTCCTATTTCTTTATCTTCTACCATTTGTCTTTGTTTACTCCACTAGCAGTAAAATTACCTTTTGATCTTGCCTCTCTGTAATTAAATGGCACACTTACTGCAAATGGATTATGTAATCCTGTGCCAACCCATTTAAAGTTTTTATAAACTGTAGAGGGATTAACATGGTCCATATATCTTATTACCCATGTGTCCTTTTCTTTTGCGTATGCTTCTACTTCTTCATAAGTGCCATACACTAATTCATTGTTATCTAATTTTGCTAATTCAATCATCATCAAAAAAATGCAGTTCTTTATATTTTCTAAAGTGCGGTATTTTTTCACCTGTAACATAGTCTCTGTCACAGTTACTACACCATTTCTCTATTGGATGATCACATACTGGAAACTTAAAATTATTAGGAACTATTATACCTTGACTAGCATATAAGTTTCTTAGTTGTTCCTGAATGTCTATCATGCTATATTTTCAGTATTCTCATATCCGGGATCATCAAAATACATTTCATTCATTTTATTACTTGCGGTTATCATAATATAGGTTCCTGCAATAAGAACTCCAAACACCATTATTAAAACTATATTTTCTATTATTTTATCAAACATCTAATGCTCCAAATGTATTCCAAACCAAACACCTAAAAAGAATATTATAGGTCCCAAGATTAATAAATCAACTACCCAATGCAATGCAATAGATAGAGTTACAATTTCTTTCCAATGTAACTTACAAACGTTTTTCCAATGATCAAATTTTTTATTCATTCTTCAATGTCCGGATAACTGTCAGGGTCTGAG
>Ga0181418_1000110_pt1 | contig 24619 bp, 31 predicted proteins | sample 41SPOviralmetaG_FD_130143 | JGI IMG/M metagenome (GOLD analysis project Ga0181418, IMG submission 130143) | Marine viral communities from the oligotrophic San Pedro Time Series (SPOT) site, San Pedro Channel, CA, USA - 41 SPOT_SRF_2013-03-13 | ecosystem: Environmental > Aquatic > Marine > Strait...
CTTTAGCTTTATTATATAGGGTATAAACAACCCTTTGTGAACCCTTTGGCAAGGGTTAATTAATTATTAGTAAAGCTGTCTATATGTATATATTCTATAAACACTTTCTCTCCTTTTTCTAAAGCATCTAAAATTGGAGGATAAATTCTTTTATAAGCCTGTGAAGATTTGCCTATAAATCCATTAGAAATTAATCCGTTATTTTCTTGATTGTCGCCAACGAGTAAACAGCCTGAAGTATGTTCATCAGTATTGCCACAATGTATGAGAATATGCTCAAAATTAGGAACATCAACGATATGCAACATACCATTATGTATATTAGAAAATCTTTCGCTATATTTTTTATGAAATCCACCCTCTTTTCTTAATTTAATTTCGTAACACCCATAAGGTATCATAGTTTCTCCTTTTACCTTACTTACCCTATACTCATCTTCTAGCGTATAACAAAGAAAGTCATAGCCATTTGTAGTCTTTTGCAATAACATTCCGTTAGTGCTATCATTTTGTAAATTATATCTTAATACAACTAATTCCATTACCAAGCCTTGTTTTTATTAACTTTGATTTTGCCGTGTTCTGAATGATTGTGATTACACCACTTGCAGTCCTGATGAAATGTTTGTATTTCTATTTGTTGTATTCTGTAATCTACAAGCTGACTATCTTTATCCAACCTATAAAGCGTAGAGCCACACCAACAAAGCAAAGCAATACTTATTGCCTGTATTACATTGTTTAAATTTAACTCTAATTTCATTAGCTACCACAATTTTCGCAATCTTCTTGGTTCTCGATATTGCAAGTTGGTTGTTCTTCTTCTTCTAATACGTTTATCCACGCATCAAAACCATTAACAACAGTTTCAGCAGTTTCAGCAGTTTCAGCAGACTTTGCACAATTACACTTTTTTAAATTTTTATTGCAATTACAATTCATTTTTCTTTATCTTTTATAAATTCTAAAATAATATTTAATTTTTCTTTAACATCATTCATTTGCTGATGCAAAACTTCGTGCCTTTTTTCAAAACCTACTTTTACTTCTTTAATACTAAAAAAAGTAAATTGATATAAAGCGTATAAAGAGCCTATTAATAAAACCATAGACAAACCATACTGCTGTATTAATTCAAATATTTGTTCCATATTTTTTTTGCGTTTGTAATTGTTATTTTTTTATTTTTACACTTTAAAAAGAAGACTAACAATAGCGGTAATAACAATGATGTATAAAGACCACATAGCCCTGCTTATTAATTTTCTAGCTTGTGTATTTTGATTTACACGAGAAACTACACCAACATCAGGGTCAAGAAGTTTCTTAGTTAGGTTGTCTAGCTTAGCATCTACCCCCCCTAGTTTATCTTCCATTGATTCCATTTTCTGTTTCATTAGTGCTATTTCTTGTGCTGTTGATGCCATATTTAATCGTTATATACAACCTCTATTGTTGAGTTAAATCTAACAACAGTTGATGCTGCTGCTGTTGGTTTTAGTGTTACTATTAAAATATCTCCTGCTGAAAAAGAAGACGAAGAACTCAAAGACCCTGTTCCAAAAACATTAGGTGTAGTATTTCCCTCTCCCGTTTCAGTTGCAGTATCTCCTAATTGAGTAAGAGTAAATCCTGAACTGCTTTCATCCGTTGGAGTTCCTTTGTAAATTCTAATTTCAACACTTCTACCGCTTGTTATTGCTATAACTCCTTGAAAAGCATTTACATAGCCATTTCTAATACAGTATAACTGTGAATGTGCAACTGCTTCTTGTGCATCAGAAAGTGTTGTTCCTGATGAAAAATTTACAACAGTATCGAAAGAGTGTTGCGTACCACTAGCGTAAGTAGGTGCAAACTCACTTGATGCGGATTTACTCATAAAACCACCAACCCTTACAAATTGGCTACGTCTTAAATTATCGTCAGCCCAAATTAAATCATTGCTTCCATCTTTTGTTAAAACGGTATTAGCTGAAGCCGAACTAAAATCTTTAGGAACGTGAAGCTGACTATTGTCTAGTCCACTATGCTCATTACTTGCCATATCTTACTACTTTTTGTTTCTATCGTAAGCCCAATTTTTCAAAGCAATGTAATTTTTAGAGTATGGGCAATCTTTACTCACGTTTTTGCCTTGTGGTTGTTTTATAGCTCTTGCTATATACGCAATAGCTTTTCTAGCTTCGGTTGCGTTTGCAGAAGTCCAATCAGCTTTCTTCTTAGAGAGTAATGTTAGATTTCTGTTTATTGCGGTTCTACCTATACTAGCTTTCTTGCTACACTCAGTTTCAGACCATCTCTTTAATTCAGAGTAGCTCATATTAACAGACGACTTGTATTCCGTATATGTTTCGTCTATTTCTTCTTGTGAAAAGTTGTAAGGCTCAGGGTGTTCCCTACCACACATCCAATTTCCGTCAGGCATTTGATGCTCATATCCATCAGGACAGTCATCATTTTTTCTTACATTTTGATTAAATATTTGCTTTATGTAATATATTACACTATCCATTAGTAAAAAATTATACCGTTTAACTTACTAGCTATATCTTGATCAGGCATAGAGCTATCCCCATCTGTTCCATATAAAGGAAACTTATTTACTTGGTCTTCGTGAGTTATAAAAGCAATCATATCATCAAGAAAAACTTTAGCTTTTCTAAAAGTATCAGACTTCATCTGATTAAATTGCTCTACGTTTGCAGGACTGCTAAACTCCGAAATATTTACAACTAAACCTGCTGAGGTTGTATTGTACTGTATCTCATTCATAACCTCAAAACGAGTAAACCAATATAAAGCAGGTTTTAGATAATGCGTCATAAGTGCCTGATTATCAGTAGTTAGTGTGCTGTTATGATTTTGTATTTTTAATTCTTCGTAGAAGTCCAAACCAAGCTCAGGCTTAATGTGTGCAAGTTCAGCAATATCTAAAATACTATCAGATATAAGTGCTGTATCAGTAGCCTGATTAGTAAAAGCATTTGCTATTACCTCTGATGCTGTTACAAAATTATTGTACTGTCTTACATTTGCCATATTAACTTACGTTTGTTGTTGTTGTTTTTTCTACTCTAATTAACTGTCTGTCTGAAATCAATAGTTCCCCGTCTTCAATATTAGGTAAGTCTTTGTTAAGCATTGCTCTTTGCTCATTAACAGTAAGAACTTGTTTAGGGTCTATGTCAGCTAAGAATGAAATAGGTGGTTCATAAACAACAGATAAGTCCGAAGTGTCTATGCCTAATTCCCTGTTTATAACGCTTTTTATAGGAGAAAGAAGCATGTTAGTAGTATCTCTAATAACCGTACTCATCGCCAAGTCATAAGCAATTCTTATTTCGCTACCTGTATTATTCATCTTTCCTGATGAAACGATACCACTCAAAGCAGGTTGCCACCTATGAGCAGTAATTATGTTTTGGTCTGTTAATTTCTGTAAATCTAAGAAATCTCCATCCTCCTTGTTGTTTAAAATTTGAACGTCTGTGCTATTTGCATCATCTCCATTCTTTACTAAGAAAAGTATCTTAGAGTTATTACCACTACCCGTAAGAGTGTCTTTAGCAGTTTCAACAAACTTCTCTGCTTCAGCTTCGCCAAAATCTCCATTTACAGTAACAATAGCAGATGGGCTAAATCCGTTTTTAAAAGCTGTGTGATTGTATTTACCAATCTCATAGTCTATCGCTATATGTTCCAATGCAGCAACGTAATCAGGCAATCCGTAAAAGTTAAATGTACTCTCGTAGTCCTTGTAATGTATTATAAATCTACTTGCCGATATGTTAGGATATATAGGTATTCTTTGTGTTTTTTGTTTAGTTCTCTTGTAGTTAGACCAATCAGGATTAAAGTAAACGTGAGTTTTACTTTTTGATAGTCTTGCAGTAGAAGCATCCTTATGATAAAAATTAATACCACCATCGTAAACAACCCCCTCTAAGAAAGCATTACCATAAGTATAGTAGTCGTCTGCTAATTTCTTAAAACAGTCCTTTAAACTCTCTCCATTTGCGTTTACATCTTCTATAAAGCCTTTAAGTTCTTCATTTTCAGTTGTAAAACCTGCACCTGTTGTAAAAGTTGTTTTTTGTGCTAATACAGAACGATGAGTTGAAGATTGTCTTTTTAACTCAGCAAGATATTGTGGAAACAAATTGTCTTTACCAAATGGCATCCAATCTTCTCTTAGTCTATCTAAATCTTTTACCTCAGAAGAAACCTGCGGAGTAGAAAGATTAACAAAAGCGTACTTAGCACCGAAACTACTCTTTATCTGAGGATTTGCTTTTTGCTTTTTTTGCTTTTGAGTTTGTTTTTTTTGATTCTGCATCTTCTACTTTGGTTACAAAATTAGTAAATCCCAAGTCATAAACTTTTTTAAGTTCTTCTTGGGTTGCTTTAGACCAACTAACTTTAAAATCATTAAAGAATGTTGTTCCTTTGTTTAAATTGGATTTATACATATTGTAAATATAATAAAAAGGGAGTAAAGTGCAAAAAAATACACTCTACACTCCCTTTTAGTTAATTATTATGATAAAGTTGCAGTTCCCGCAGAAGTATCAAGTGTGATAGTGTTAGCACATACTCTTGGTAGTTCTCCTGATTGAGCAGTAATAGTTACTGTCAAGCCATTTTCATCTCCTAAAGCAGCACCCGTACCACCCTCTATTGCAGAAAGTCTTGCTCTCATTTGAACATTACCTAGCGTACTGTCTTCAAGACCAAAAGCCTTAGACATACCTAATGTAAACTTATTAGTATCATATCCTTGTCCTACAACAACTATATCTTGGTCTTTTAATGTTTCTAAAGCTCTCAAGTGAGCAGAAGAACAGTTAGGAACGTAGAATGAAACCGTGTGTTCAAACATAATTGTTCCCCCCTCTTTAGAACCACTTGTAGCCAAAGAACCTGTACCTTGTTTAAGGTCAAAAAGCTCTAAAGCAGAAGCAGCAGTATAAGAAACGGTATGAGCATCAGCATCTACAAATACCATTGCAGAAGCATCTGATAAAAGACCTATTGCAATGTATTGCAGTCCACCTCTAACCTCTAAGTCAGAATGTGCTATGCTTAAATTTTCTATTGCCATTTTATTATTATTTAAAAGTTAAAAATTACGGGGGAGTATTTCATCCCCCATTAATTATATTAATTATGCTAAAGCATCAGCAGTATAAACAACAGCTAATTTAGCATCAGCTAAAGCTACACCACACATATAAGATACACGGAATCTGTAAGACTTGTTGTCTTGAGAATACCATTGTTCCATTGCACTTTCGCTAAAGTCAGTACCTACGATGATTGCATCACGAGTAGTCAATATAGCTCTGTGAGTTTCAACAGCAGCAGAAGCACCGTTAATAATAGCAAAGTCAGAAGCAATAGCTACATCCCAATCTCTACGAACCATTACAGGAATACCTCTAAAAGTTAAGTTTGGAATACCGTTTACAAGTACAGAGTGTCCTGCCGCAGCATAACCCGTACCCTCTAAGTATTCAGTATATCTGTCGTAAATATCGCCTGATACAAAGAATACGTGATTTCCTGCACTTAATAATTCAGGAGTAGCAGCGTCATACATTGCTTGTAAGATTGTTACACCATCAGCAGCTTCGCCAAGAGCTTCTCCATCAGCAACACCCGCAATGTCAGTAACATCTAATTTTTGAGCAGCAGCTAAAGTATCTTTACATACTTCGAATATACCGTCATAAGAGTTGTAGTCTAAGTAATCTCCACCCGTTGTAAGAGCAGCGTTTCCTAAGAATAACTGTCTGTTAAAGTCAGCCTTGATTCCTTGTGCGATTAAGTCGATAAGTACATTCTTAACAGCAGTACCGTCAATGTTATCGAACTCAAAGTTACCTTTCATTAATTGAGCTTTTACTTTCCCGAATAGAGAGTTAGAGTAAAATTCAATTTCAGCTTCAACTCTTGCAGGAGTAATAGTAACACCTGAGAAAGTACCCGTAGTTTCTCCTGCGAAAGCACCTGCTGTAAAAGCCTTAGTAATTTTTGATAATGACCCTAAGTGGTCAATTTTTGTTACTCCCTTAATGTCAGGAAGAACATTCATATACTCCATATAGTCTTGTCCTAAGAACAAAGGAGAAATAATGCTTTGGTTAGCATCCATCTGCGTAAACGCAGGTAAGTTGTTTGTATTTGGAAATGCCATAATACTAAAAGTTTAGTTAATTTATATTATTATTTTAAAATTGATTTAGCAAAGCTATCCCACTCATTTACTACTGCTTCTTCAGTAACAATAGTAGGGTCGCTTTCAGCTTCAACAACAGTTTCAGTAGCTTCGCTTTTTGCTAGTTTAGCTTCTAATTCAGAATTCTTGTTAGTTAGTTCAGCAATAACGCTTTCTTTTTCTCCAACAAGACCTGCTAGTTCTTCTTTTTCTTCTCTTAAAGAGATAGCGTTATCTTCAAGTTCTTCTAACTTGTTTACTACTTCTTCATTGTCAGAAAAAAGAACTGAAACTTCTTTAGCAGGAGATGAAACTACATCCTCTCCTTTAACAGCGTTTAAGATTTCCTCTTTAACACCATTAAACCAAGTTTTTAATTCTTCGGTCATTTTTAATGATTTTTGGTTATTAATTAATCCTAGTTTGTCGTTCACCTCTTTTTCATTCACATTAGTAAATTTAGAAAGGTCAAACGATGCAGCTACTTTCATTGCTTCTGTTATGTTATTAACAAAACCAAATTCAACAGCTTCTTGACTTGATAACCAAGTTTCTTTATCCATCATACTAGACAACTCATCATAAGTTAAGTTAGTCTTTTTCATATAAATTTCGATAATTTCACTTTTTATCTTGTCAAGTAAATCAGCAGTCTTACGCATATCAACTGCTTCTCCTGCCGATTGTCCGAATGGGTTGTGTATCATAAAAAATCCGTTCTCAGACATTTCAATATTATCTCCCGCCATTGCAATAACAGTAGATATTGAAGCAGCCAAGCCCTCAATCTTAATGTTTACATACCCTCTATGAGAGCGTAAAGTATTGTAAATAGCAAGTCCATCAAAAACACTACCACCAACAGAGTTGATTCTTAATGTAATATCTCTTTCGCTAACACTCTTTACTTCTTCTATAAAGTCTTTAGCAGAAGTTCCGTAGTCGCCTATCTCATCGTAAATTGAGATTTCAACTGAACTACTTTCTGCCTTGTTTTCTATTGAGTACCATTTGTTCATAGTTGCAAATATATATATAGTTATTATAGACTTTGCGAAAAAAGTTGTAAAACCTTTATCTTATGTTATTTTCATTCTTAAATTTATGTTTTCCTCTATAAACAATGCTTTGAGCAGTTCTGTCAGATATGTCATATTTGATAGACAAATCCATAAAAGTAAACGTCTTATGCCCTGCGTTTTCTTCTATAATTTTATTGTAATCATATATTACCATATAATCTCTCAACTGCTTAGGGTCTATAAGACCGTTTTCTGCTAAGTGATACAGAACATTCTTTATTCCCGCATCTTCAGAATACTTTAATTTTAGTTCTTCGTATATATTATCTACGAATTCTAATACTATTTCTTTTTTATTTTGTCTTATAGCCATTGTGCAATATACTAAAAAGTAGCTTGACTTTCAATATTGGAAACTCTACTTTGTGTTCTAGTTACATCACTCTCTACCATTACAACTTGTGTAGAGCCACCTGCACCACTAATCATTTGTTGTACGTCAGCAACTTCTCCACCCATTGCAAACTTCTCTCCTGTTGATAAAAACCCACCGTTAGCGAATTTAACACCACCTCCTGCTTGATTTATAGCAGATAGCATTGGTTTAAACATTGCAGTAGAACGCTTGTTTATAATAGCTTCTCCACCTTCTGCTTCGTGTATTCTTCCACCTACTGCAAACTTAACACCACCGTTAGCGTGTGAAGCACCTTTAAACATCCCTCCGTTTGTAAGTCCACCGTTAGCAAACTTACTTCCACCTACGCTTCCCATTAGGTTGCTTATTAATGGCGTTATCAAACTTTTCATTCCAACAGCTATACCAACTTTAGCGAGAAAAGGAAGTGTTTTGTCTTTAAACAAACTAGCCATAGCTTCAAGTAATATTTCATTTACTTTCTGACTTAAAAGCTGTGATATTGCTTCCTGAGCAGTTGCAGCGTGTAAAATAGTTGTTTGTATATTTTTTAATTCCTGTTCTTCTTTTTTATTTAGAGCTTCTACTTCCGCATCAGATTGTAGTTTCTTTTTATTTGCAACTGCTTCGTCTGCTGCTTTTTCTTTTGTTTTTAAATCTATATACCTTTCTGATGCTTCAAGATGAGCGGCTGAACTCATATTTACTAAATTTAATTCTTTATTATAGGTATCTAGTTTTAAATCAAATATAGCTTGTTGCAATTCTGCTTCAGTAGAAATCTCTCCATCAATATATTTTTGTTTTAAATCCGTTGTTCCATCTGCAATTATTTGCTCTAACTCTTTTATTCTGCTAAGAACATCAGCAGGTTTGGGAATAATAAATGTTTCATCAACAGGAGTTCCTTTTGTTGGAGGAGTGGTTGTGGTTTTTTTATCATCCTGCTTGTCTAACTCAATGTTTAAGTCTTTCATTAATGCTAATTTTTGTTCTTCAAGCAAAGAAGTTTCATTTGCTAACTCAAGCATTTTTTGTTCAGCATTATTTAGTTGTCGCATATTCAAAAGCATACTTTCTACTTCTGAATCCCTACCTCCTATATTATTATCTCGATTTTTTTGTTTTATTCTTTCTGCTAAGTCATCAGCTTGTTCCTGAAGCGTAAGACCTTCTTTTAAGGATAAATTGTGTTTGTCTGATAGCCTTGCAATATCTGCTTCTAAATCTTTTGCTTTCTCTCTTTTTTTAGATATAGCATCAGCTTCATCTTGAGCCGCTTCTAGTATCTTTTCGTCTTCTTTTTGTAAGAGTATCTTATTAACAAGCATATCATTAACTCCTTGTAATGATTTTTTTAATTGGTCATTACTTACTTTTTCTGCATCTATGTTTTTTAAATAATCAGGATATTGTGATTTTAACTCTTTTATTAGTTTTACTCTATTAGCTTGACTTAAATTTGCATCACTCAATCTTGCTTCGTAACCAATTAAAGCAATTCTATCATTTTCTAATTCCTCGCTAAGTTTAGTGTCTGCTGCTTGTGTAATGAGAGAAACAAATTTTGTAAAACCTTCTGTTACCGAAGTAATAATAGGTGCAATTTTTTCTGTTAAAACAATAGCTAATCCTTGCATTGCAGACTTAAACCTAAGCATTGCACCTTCAAGGTTGTCGCCAACAATGTCAGCCATATCTTTTGCTGCACCTGCACTATTTTCATAAGCACCAATCTGTCTTTCAAGTACATCTATGTTTTCAATCATTGTAGATATAGCGGCTACCTGTCTTACATCAACAATCTCAAGCATTTTTTCAACATTAACCCCTTCTTTAGCCATTCTCTTAAACTGAACAACCATATCTTCCCCTGAGTTTACTGTAAATCCAATAGACTTAGCTAAATCAGAAGACGGGTCGCCTAATTTTAAGAATATATTACGAAGCGAAGTACCTGCAATAGATGCTTCAATACCTGAATCTGTAAGAACACCTAGAGTTGCGGTAGTGTCTTCTAAAGACATACCTAATATCTTTGCAACAGGTGCAACCTTTGTCATTGCTGTTTGGAACTTTTCAAGTGTTAATGCCGAACCCGTAAAAGATGCAGCCATAACATCTGAAACTCTACCCGCTTCACTAGCATCAAGACCAAAACCCCTAAGTGTAGAACCAATTACCGTTGCTGTTCTTGCTAAATCTTCTCCTGTTGCGATAGCAGTATTAAGAGCAGCTTCTTGTGCGTTAAGAGTTTCTTTTGCTGTAAAACCTAGCTTGGAAAAATTTATTTGCAGGTTTGCTACTTCTTCCGCAGTAAAAAATGTTGTACGACCCAAATCTTGAGCAGACTTGTCTAAAGCCTTAAATTCAGATTCAGTAGCACCTGAAATTGCTTTTACCTTAGACATGGCAAATTCATACTTTTTGAAAGTTTCAACACCTCCTACAATAGCCTGAGTTACCGCCCTTGATATTTTTTGAAAAGCACTAGCAGCTAAAGTTGCAACAGTAAAAGCACCTGCCATCTTACCTATAAAACCAATACCTTTCTTACTAGAAGTATTCATTCCTTTTAAAGACTTCTCGGCTTGATTTAACTCTTTACGAGTAGCTTTTATAGAGCTAGAAAGTTCTTGATACTTCTTAGCTTGTCCGCTAGTCATACCATCTTTCGTTTCTTTCTTAACCTTTTTTAAGGATTGTTGGTAGCCATCTAACTCTTTTCTTAATTTAATTAAGTCGCTAGTACCTTCAATCTGTATTCTGTGTATAGTGGTGTTCTTTGCCATTATATTTCTTTTGGTAGTTTAGTAAATAATATTTCTATGTCTTTTCCGACAGCAGTCTGAATATCTTTTGTTATTTGTTTTCTGTTTGTATTTATAACTTGCTCAATAAATCCTGTCCTTCTTTTGTTTTTACTGTATTTAAAAGCACCCTTAGTAGGAGTACCTTCTAGCTTTATTCGTCTTATAATAGCGTAAGCTATTTCGTGTTTTTCTTGCTCATTAGAATACGGGATTGTATCTTTTCTATCTTCTATCCAATCTAAAATGTTTTGTAGTTTAGGAGAATGTGATTTCTGACCTTCGTTAAGTGCGTGAATGTAATCTTTGTTTGTAAACACATCTAAACCCATTATAGACGTTTTAAATGCTATTCCATCTATTACACTATCTGACTTAGAAGCCCTGTGTCCTTGTTGCTCTAGTTCTCTTTTAAATTGAAAAACTAGCTTCTTTCCTATTTCTTTAAATACTTTTTGTAGGTTCTTCATTATATACCTTTAGCCTTATTAATAGAATTTATTATTGAGTTTTCAATAACTTCTAGGTTGTTGCTTATATGACCGTTAAAAACAGAGAAGTGATATATAGAACCGTTAAAGAAAAAGTCAGTATTGTTACCCAACTTCCCAACTTGGTCAAATGTAAAGTCATTAGAATAACTAGAGCCATTAACTATTTCCGTCTTATTTTCTCTTATTGTTAAGGTAGTTCCTTTTCTTTGTATTGTTATTAAGAGTTTTTTGCTGCTAGGCGACCAATACGTTCCATTAGCGTTTACTTCGGTGCTTGTAGAGCCATCAAAACTTAATTTGTATGATTTTCCCGATGATTCCCCTATTGATAAAAACATATTGTTGTCATCACTTTTTCCTAATAGTCTTTGATACTTAATAACAGGATTTGGTATCGGCTCTATGTAAAAGAACATTGTAAAATATCCTGACAAAGTAATAGCTGAGTCTAAAGACATAAAGTCAGATTCATCATTATTAAAGTATATGGGAGTAAATCCGTTTACACCGCTACCATTAATACCTAAAGATGGTCTATTGGCTGAAGTTGATTGACTTAGCGTAGGACTACTGTATGAACTTTTCCATCTTTCGACATTGCCACTAACATCATAAACCTTTGCAAAAAAATCAAAAACACAAACAGGAAGTACGGTTGTTGTAACTTCGTTTTCAGTTTCTAAAAATCTTTTACTCAAGTTTAATTTTGATTTAGAACCTCTTTGAGATGAAATTCGTTTTTTGTTTGTAATATATAAGTCATTCAAATAACTGTATTCTTCTCCACTAGAGTAAGAGTTTTCCGAGTACCTATAAACAACAGGTGTTTTAACTCCGTCAATAGTGCAATACACCTTATTAGACAATAACTTATTTTCCTCTTTGCTATATATTTTCCCCATTATAAATTCAGTCTATCTTTTATGTTCATAACTTGTCCTGCGTTATCACTAACACCTAAATCAAAATATTCTACCAACTCTACCTTTGTGCTTTCTTTTAGATGTGGTTTAAAATCAATTATTTTATTTATTCTGTAATAAATTCCATCTAAGTAAACAAGTCTTTGGAAGTCTAAAACAGCAATGTCTTTTTTATCTAAACTTATATGTATATTCTTTATTCTTGGTTTCTGTTTTAACTGCTCAACCATTTTAGAGTAAAAGTGATGATACAATCCTTTCATATTATATTCGTTAGTGTCTGAATTTATGTTATCAAAAAGAATATCGTTAAAAGACAGATTAGGGTCTATTTCTACTAAACTTCCATTATAAGTTCCAATACTCAACTTCATAAAATTTCCAAATACATCTGCATCATCAGCATTGTTTCTAGCATTATCTAAATGAAAAAAGTTTGCTCTACAAAAATCTTTTTGAAAAACATTAGATGGTATAACTTCGTTATTTGTACTCCTAGAATATCCCGTTATTTTTCCCGTCTGCGAACTTAAATATTGTCTTGTTCCTGCCGAAACAGGTAGAGTTACTAAAACCCTAGCACCTACATTAAAATCTTTCTCAGGTCTTTCTGTATTAACAGATGTATCTAAGTTGCTTACTTCTTTGTGATAAATAGGTATAAATGGTCGCCTAGAGTATTGGTGTAAAGCAGGTTGATCTATGTAGTCTGATTCGTACCAATTAAAAGTAGGAGAGAAAAACTTGTTTTCCACCACATACTCTCCATCAGAAAAAAGACCGCTTTCATCAAGCTCTCTGTAAGCACCCCAATCTGTATCATTCTTTTTGTTGTATCTTTCCAAAAAAGCATCTCCCGAAGCATCTTTGTATTGAAATTTAAGATCAGATTTTATATCGTGTATAAATTCATCTTGAATCGACTTAGAATAATCTATCTTATCAGACCAATCAACAGAATCGGTAAAGTCCTTGTAGAAATAATCGTAAGGCTCAATTTTTACGGTTTTTGACGCAACATCTGTTTGAAACTGAAGATTAAACATTTGTGCAACTCCCGATACAAAATCTGACTGCTTTCCTCTAGGAAGAAAATATTGTATGTCGTCTAGTGTTTCTCCCGTTTCTATTTCTGAATTGCCTGATATTTCAAAAGTTCCACCTTTCCAACCAAAATCAAGATTAGAGCTATTTCCAACAGGAGGATTGTTAAAATCAATAACTCGAACCGCAACAGTAAAAATATATTTATCTTCTGAATCTCCAAACACATCAACATCTCCTGAAAAGTTATGAACCCTGTCGTAATCTGTGTTTTCTTCAAAATCAAAATTTTCACTTATCCAAACTCTTTCTATGTTTGGGTTTGTATTAGTACCTAATTCAGTTGCTTCAACAGCACCGTAAAAGTTAGTTATATCATCATCAAAATTATCATCAAATTTCCAAACCTCTCCAATAAGCCTATATTTAATTTTAGCAAAAGAATTTGCTTCTCCACTACACCTAAAGTCTATATTAAAATTTATTGTATGACTACCTGAGTTTGTTTTTACAATTAAAGAGCTGCCCGATAAATTACCGTTGCCATTAGTTCCTTTCTGTACGTTTCCCGTATCATCTGACGAGGGTACATTTGCATCGTCAGTAATCGTAGCACCATTAAAAGGGTATCTAGCTAAAACATTAGAGGTTAAATCATCACCCTCATCTACTAAAAAACCATTGCTTCTATTTACTGCGTATTCATTCCAACCAATATGTGCAACTTCTAAAGAATCTGAATTAGTTTCTGCAAATTGCGTTAAATCAACATAAGTATCAGACTTTTCAATCTTTCCGTATTTAAAGTTTACTTGCTCTGATTGCTTTTGAAAGTTAAAAGGAACTACAAGTGATTTAAAAAAAGTGCTATTACAAAACTCACTTTCAACAGTATATCCTTGTTGTGAGAATATCTTATCCCAAACATTCTTTAAATATATTGCAGGTGCGAAGTCGCCATCAAAAACTTGATTCCTTGAACTAACTCCCTCCCCATAAGAAGACAAAGGATATAGTATCTTGTCGGAAGAACTGTCTTGTTGATTGTAATCTCTGTTGTTGCCGCTAAGACCCTGAACATTATCGAAAACATAGTCCGAGCCATCGGATTTTGCAAAAGTAAGTTCTTTTAGCTCTAGGTTTTTTATGCTAGAAGCCCAATCCATATTGTCGCCTAAAAAAATACCCTCATACTCCAAAACCTCCGTTTGCTTCAATGCTTTTGTTAATCTTAAAGTACCTGTAATTATTGGAACATTCTCTAAATATATTGTAGATGGTATCTCTTTTCTAACATTTTTAACATCAATGTTACCGTCTTTATATATGTGGTTGAATAATAGATTGTTGTTCTTTGTAGCAGGAATCTTAAAAGTCTTACTAAAACTACCACCCCTAGAGTTAAAGTTTCTTATGTCAAAGTTTTGATAGGTCAAAGATAAAGGAAAATTATCACTAGATGTAATATCAACATTACCCAATATTCCATTAGATTCATCTCTTAACTCTAGTCTTATTTCATTCATTACTGTATTGTTTTTTTGTTTTTACTTTCAATGTAGCTTATAGTCATAGTTGATTGATTTTCGCTATCAAAACTTGTAGATGAACCATCTTTAATGTTTACGGGAACGTAGTAATTTCTATTAAGTGTGCTATACCAACCCTGAGTATTTGGCAAGTCGCTTTCGTATTCTCTAACTACAATATAATCTATAAAAGATTTTCCTGCCGCATCGTTGTAATTCATTGCAAACATAGGAGAAAAGAACTTAACGTCTTCGTGTGCTTTAGATGCAAAATTAGCATTATCTCTAGGGAATGTAAACGATTCTGATTCTCTTAATCCTGTAATATATCCCCTATGAACCTCCCACTCATCATCTGCTGTTTGAACATAACCACTTAAAGTAATGTAATGTGCATTGGAAGTTGAGTCAGCACCCGTTGTACTTACCCTTGTTGTTTTATCGGCTTTGTAACCTGTAAGACCACAATAAGTATTTCCTGAGCCTAACTCTCTTTTTACCCTTACCTCAACCTCATAAATTTTATCAGGATTGTATTGAAAAAGTTTTTTGCTAGTAGCCCAAACCTCATCATCTCCTGAGTTGTTTCCCTTAAAATAAGTGTTAGTTCCTGTTGTATGCCCGTCAGCAGAAGAAACCCCTCCATCGGTTGTGAAATCTCCATCAACTAAAGTCCAATCATCCGTAGTAGGAATTGAACTAAAATCTTCTCTAAATATCTCTCTACCTACCCAACCTCTTTCTATCCAAACATTAGGAGATGATAATAAATCTTCCATCATTCCTTTTTGCTCTCTTGGGTATGGTCGTGAAACCGCCTGACCCTCTCTAAAGGCTTTTACGGTAGATTTGCTGATACTTCTGTATTCATCTGACGTAAGACCCCCGATTCTATTTTGCAAAGCACCATAGGCATCTGAGGTGTTTTCATTCTCAACTCCACTATAAAAACTTGCATTTCCTGAGCTGCTTCCTAGCTGTGCGTTAAATTGTGGGTATATAGATTGCTCATACATTTTTGACTTTACGCTTATGCTTTCTGAGGACATATTGTCAAACGTATAGCTGTCAATACCTCCTAGTCTGCTTTGCCAATGAAATCTTACAGACCTACCAAAATACCTTTTCATTTCTGAATCGTGATCTATGTGATAAGTTAGTGTTTGTCCTATTGCAGCAATAGAGCCGCCCGTACTTCTTGTATAAACTGTGTATGAAGCTATATTAGACCAATCTCCTATTGGGGGTTTTCCGTCTTCAGTTCTTGAAGTCCAACCGATAAAAGTTTCTTTTATGTTCCTTGTTCCTACTCCAAACTGAAAGACACCTCTAGTAATAGTGTTGTTTCCATAAGAGTTGTCAGCTTCAACACCTCCCCAAGCAAAAATCGTAGCATTACTATAAGTTCCATCCCCTTGAGCGGAATAGTCTATATTTAAGTTTAGTGTGTTTCCTTGACCATCTTGAAGTATGCTTCCATCTTTTAATGTAAATTGTATCTGAACTATTGGGTCGCCACTTGCATTGTCCGCTATCATAGAAACATATTCACATTCATCAACACCTATTATTCTATGATTTGGCTTTAATGTAAGATATTTTACTCTACCCGTCTTGTTTGAGAAGCTATGTGTAAATGCTTTATCTAAAGCACTATTTTGTTCGTTAGACGAACTGCCCGTTAAAAGTGTGTTCGCAAGAGTAAGACTGTTTAGTTCTTCGTCAGAAAGAGCTACATTTGCAGCCATAGCGTTGTTTGTAACATCTACGCTTTGATTAAGAGTTGCATCCTCTATTAAAGCACCGTCTGCATCTATTTTCTCTGCTATAACGGTTAGTGCATACTTTACAAACATATTTGTAGATGGAGTAGATTGAGTTATATCTCTAGTTATTCCACTACTTGTATCTTGAGTACACGGTCTTATGTTGTAAGAAACAAAATCTCTTAGTATGCTGCTTACATCCAAAGAAAAATCGTGTGTTGTTGATACATTACCCCCTGATGTTGATGCAATGTTTGGTATTGATAAACTAGGCTGAACCCTTATTTTAATTTGCTTATCTGTTTCAAGAGTATTTGTGTAAGGATTTCTAGGTGTTATCTGAAATATAGCACTTTTGTATTCTAAGTTAGTGTCTGACGATATTCTGTACGAGTATTTTATCGGTTCGTGAACAGATGTTATCCCGCTAGATGGTTGTGAAAATAGTTCTGATGCTGCCATTATATGTTGTATTTATGTTTTAAGTATGTGCTTACTTTTGTTATTTGTTCTTCTGATAAATCATCGTTAAAGACTATCATTTCCTGCATTTTAAACGCTAAAAATTTATTTAAACCTAATTCACTAGCACCCATAACCATAGCTCTAGTATTATCATAATTATCAAAACTGTCAAAATGATTTGCGGAATCGTGATAAACTTGAGTTCCGTTTCTAAAAACTTTAACTTCCTTGTTGTGAAATTTTATAGCGTAAACGGCTGTATCGCTCAGGTCGTCTGTTCCTACTGCTTGTGCAACATCCGTATCATCATCTGAGTATGTAGAGTTCAACGCATTAAAGCTACCCGTGTTTCTTGATTCAATAACAAATCTAGGTAAATTGCTTGATGAACCATCTTTAGTTAATATATATCCACTAACCGCATCTTGTTCAACCTTTGGAACTATAAATATCGTGTGGTCGTGTGATATACCACGTCCATCTTCACTTATACCTCCGTTTACACATTGCAAGAAATCATCTGTTCCGTCAAAACTTACATAAGGATAGCCATTCGTAGTGTCTTCATATTCGTAAGACGGCTGTTTTGTTGAGGTTGTTTGTACAAAGTCGTTAGAATTACCACTTTGGTCTTTCCACCTTTTAACAACTTCGTTTCCTCCAAACATCTGCGTTTTAACACCTAAGTCAGACCTCAACCAAACTCTAGGGCTAAGATTTGTAATAGATATGTCGTCATAGTGTGAGAAGTGATGTGAGAAAGCATTAAGAGTAAAAGTAAGCCTAACTTGTATCAACTTGTCATTATATAGTTCTTTTTCTCGTTCAACTGATATACTGTTAGGGCTTAAAATTACTTCTTTATTTGGGTAGCTGTCTAAGACTCTTTGCAACCAAGTCAATGCTTCTTGCTCTAGTAGTGAAAACACTACATCAAGAGAACCTGTCTGATTTTGAAAGTATGGTTTTACTATTAAACACTCGAAAGTGTAGTCCTCTTTACTTCCACCCTCTGTTTCAGGAAGCTCTGATATTGGAGGTAAAGCAACAAGCAATGGGTAGTCGTTATTATGGTTTTCGTTTATTTCATTCTCATAACCAAAAATAAAACCACCATTTATCCATTGCTGCTCAAACCTATCTCTTATTTCTCTTAGCTTTTTAAATGCCATTATTTTATTGTTTTCTGTTGTTCTTTGTTTACAGCTATTTCATAATCTGTTTTAGCTGTTTTCCAAGCCATAAAAGTAAATACCTTATACAACTTTTCATCTTTAACGCTTTGTATTGCATCTTTACCATTTTTAGTAAAAACACCGCTTATTGCTAAGTCGTAAAGAGTATTTAACCAACCAAATGGCTTCATAATTTTACTTGCTTTCGCAACAGCTATATTGTCAGTTCCTCCCCTAAAAAGGTTTGGATAAGACTTGCTGATGTTATTGTTCGTTTGTTCAAAAAAAAACTGAACTCCCAAACTACATCCATTGTTAATTTCTTAAAAAGCTCTGCTTTCTCGTCAATATTATCTAAATCTACTTCTTCATCAACTTTTTTACACAAAATAGCCATTTGTTCGGGTAAAATGTCAAATCTACCATTTTTTAGGTACTGTGTGTTCATTTCTAGCTGACTTGATTCAATATACTCCCCAAAAGTTCCTGTTCTTAGAAAATCCATTGGAAAATAGTATATTTCGTGGTTTAACTCAAAATGTGTAATTCCTTTTGGCTTATATTCGTCCATAATGTTGTCTAGGCATTGCATTACAGCTTCTATGTCGCTAATTGGAACTTTATCTATTATTTCGTTGTCAATTTTTGTCATATAAACAAAAAGTTCACGATACATCTTTGTTTCTTGTACAAAAAAGTATTTCAAAAGGTCTTTCCCCTCATCTTCTTTTTGTTGTTCTTCACTACGCTGATATTTTTTTAATATCTCAAATATACCGCAGTAGTATTCTAAAGTCATTTCAGACCACTCATTCGGAATACTATAATTCTTTTTGTTTATTGTTAAGTTTAACATATTATATATTTAATTCTTTTTCTTCTTGTACGGCATCTGATATAAGACCTATTGCTTCCATAGTCGATAACATTATGTTTTCACAAACTTTATCCACTACTAGAATATTTCTTTTATTTTTAATACCCGCCAAGAACCCCATAAATGAGTACATTGTCAAATTTGGCAACATATAAATCCATTCTTCCATACTTTGCTCATCGTGAACAGCGTATTTCTTGAAATCAACATAATATGACACAATATCTTCTAAAACTTCTTCAAAATCGTGATATTTACCGTTATCACAATGTTCAGTTACCGTGTATAGCTGTTTCTTTACAAAAGTCAAGTAATCTGTTAAGATTTTCGTATGCTTCTCGCTTACACCATCAATTTTAGTCATAGTTGCAAATTTGTTAATAGTTCTGTTAATAATTACGCAATTTTCGTATTTTTTCAATTTTATAGCCTATCTAGCCAAAGAATACTACATTATTGCCCTTAAAGTGATGATTTAATGCCATTACAAGGCAATCTACCATATCATCGTGCTTTGCAGCAGGAAACTGCTGACATTGCATTAAGAATTCTTCGTTCCAATGTCCTTTTAGCAAAGACACTCTGCCCGTTTCGCAGGTAGCACTTATGTCTTGTACTCTTGCGACTTTATCTTTTGTTGGTGGTTTGTCTTCTTTTACGTTCAATCCTGTTTCTCTTATTAGGGTTTGAACTATTGATTTACCACTTGCTTTTGGTTCTACATATATTTTTGATTGGCTAGTATATCCGTTTTTGTGTACGAACTTGCCAATATGCTTAACTAGGTCGGGAAATTCAAGTCTTACATTCTGAACTTCTCTTATTTGCCACTTTCCGTCTTTAAATGTATAAGCCATCAATGCTGACGGGTCATTTTTCTGACTTGCAGTATATGCGGGGTCAATAACAAAGTTTACTACATCATCTACTTTCTCATCATCAATCTTAAACCAATTTTTCTGTATCATACCGCTATCGGCAGGTGTAGGTCGCTGTTGTAGCTGTCCTGCATATCCATAAGAGCCTAAAGCTGATTTATAGTCATCAAGTATGTGTTTAGAGAATCTTTCTTTCCAAAACAAGCCATCTTCGTAATGTTCGGCAAGATATTTAGGTTTTAGGTCGTCAGACAATTCAGCAGGAATACATATATGCTGATGCTTGTCAGGAGAGTTGTATAGAAGATAACCGCTTAGGTCGTCTTCGTGTACTCTTTGCATAATAATTATCCTAACTCCTTTTGTAGGTTCGTTAAGCCTTGAGTATAGAGTTGATTTATACCATTCATTCGCATTATCTCTTTCTGTTTCCGATGCAGCGTTTTTTGGAGATGTAGGGTCATCGACTAATATTATATCTCCCCCCTGTCCTGTTACCGAACCTCCGACAGATGTTGCTCTCCTAACTCCTAGAAAAGTATTTTCGTATCTAGCTTTTAGGTTTTGGTCTTTTTTAATTTGATATTTTTCTCCCCAATGACTTTGATACCATTCGCTATTTATTATATCTCTCGACTTTGTTGCGTGTTCAATACTAATCTCCGCAGAATAAGATGCTGTAATAAACCTCATCTTTGGATGTACTGCCCAACACCAAGCGGGAAACAGAACTGTTACCAATAATGACTTCGTGCTACGGAAAGGAATATTAATAATTATGTCCTTATCCTTTTCTCTACCTGCAATTATCCTTTCGGCTTCGCCTTGTAGAATATCGCAAAGGTATTTATGGTGAAAATTTGTTGATAGGGGAACAGATGGCTCTGCTATAACAAAAGCCTTAATGAAGAACTCGTAAAAGGACTTCTCGCAAATGGCTTTTTCCATTGCTTGTAGCATTTGTTTTTTAGTAGCCTTATCCATCTAAATCTTCAAATTCTATATCCTCAATATCATCTTCTCTTTCCAACGCTTCCATTTTAGCTTTTAGGTCATCAATACTGATATTGTTGTCTAAATTTATTTCTATTTTTTTACTACTCTGTGCTGTAATCTCTGTCGATTGTAGCTTAGGCATTGCATAGTTAAGCAGCTTAGCGATTGCACCGATATATGCTTCGGGATTCTTCTGTGCTAGTTTCTCCAAAGCATCACGAACATTAACCTCCTGCCCTGCTAACGCATTGGCAAGTATTTCTCTTGTTATTTTGGTATTCTTTCTTATGCTACCTTTTTGTTTACCGACAGCATTATGGTTTCCGAAAGTTCGCTTTGGCAATGTCTTACCATCCATTTCTTTCTTTGCATCATCTTCATTCATATTACAAATATACAAAAATAATGTAAAACTATAACTATATCCTTATCCATAGCTTTATCTTTATTATATAGGGTACACTATACCCTTCACATACCCTTAAATCTATAAAATAGACTTTTAAAATTTTTTTTGTGTAATATGGGGGTCTGTTTTTACACAAAAGTTGCGTAAATACTTTTTACACTTTTTACTAACTTACGGATGTTTTGCAACGATGAATAAACGCACCCCAAAGCAATACATAATCATACAATATCATACAACAAATATAATACCCTAATTAGTATATAAAATTGGATTTAAAATTCTAGTGGTTATATAGGGTTGGCAATAGTAGGTAGAACGCAAATTTGACGGTATTTTTTTCTTAAAAATATCTAGTTTTTCAACAATTTTAACACGATTTCGGCAAATGTTAGTAACTTATGTGTAAAAAGTTTGTGTAAATAAAGAAATTTTGCAAGATATTCGACCAATTACAAAAAGCAGCAGCAAATCAAATATATTTTTACAATTATAAACAAAAAAAAACCCCTAAAAAAGGGGCTTGATTTGTTAGTAATTAGATTAGATTTTAGCTACAAAAACTTATTAATATAGCTAATAAAATAAATGTTAATGGTACTTTCATTTTTTAGAATCTTTCTAACATGATATTGGTATACCTTCCACGATCCAAGCCTTTTAAATATCTTTTGTAAACTTTTGTTTGTTCAGCACCTCGAAAAGAAACGGCTTTTATTGTTTCTTTAAAATAGTAGGAATGGAAAGGATTATGCTTAACACTTATTTTAAATAGTTTTTTTTCTTTTTTGTTTTTCATTGTATTGTTATTTTAATTTGTTAATGTTAGATTGAGCCGATAACCAAATTATCGCTTGTAGCTCGTAACCTTTTAATCCTAGCTTATTAGCTTTTTTAATTGTTAGGCTCTTAATTTGCTCGTAGGCAACTTTCCCAACTTGGGCGTTGCTAATGCTTTTAAACTGCCTTAAACAGGCGCGCAAGTGCCAAATATCAATCGTTAAATGTTTATTAGATAGGTGAGCAATATTATTGACAAAATTGTAGGTTTTGGGACTATCTTTGTTTATTTCCTGCAATCCTTTTGCAATGTTAAAAGCCTTAAATTTATTCTTATGAAAGGTACAAACTTTTATTTGTTCGGGTTCTTTGCCGTCTTTTATTGCTTGCAATACTTTTGTAGTATCTTTTAGGTTCTGACTCCATTTGTTGTGTGGACTTAGTGCCGATACAATAGATGCAACGATAAACGGGCTTGTGTCGTATTTATTAGCCGTATCTATGCAAAATTTATTCGCTACCTTATACCACTCTTTACCCTCTTTAATTTCTTTATTTGTTGCAAGATTAAAAAAATAATCGAGATTTTTGCTAATCTTTTTTAGTTTATAACTACTTAGTTTCCTCATCTTTAAATATTTTATCAAATTTCTCTTTATCGTTACAACTTAAATAATCTTTTAGTTGCTCGATAGTTTCAGCTTTATTAACGCATTCGTTGTGTATTGTGTAAAATTTTAACGGGGTTCTTATTGCTTTTGATTTTAATACGCTCAGGGGGTTGATATATCCCCCTCCTGAATTTAAATTTTCCATAGTTTTAAAAGTTTGTTTTAATTAATGCGTTAATGAATGGTAAAATGAAAATAATTGTAAAGGATAGTAACAAAATTACGTCCGTTAAATTAACTTTTTTTGTTGGTCTGTCTAGGTGTTTGGGGTTCGTGTAAAGTTTCATAATAGTATTAAATTAAATTGATTTTTTTATATCGTCTTGTGCTATTCTTTGAATAATTTGTTGGTAATCATCAAAGTGCTTTTCTAGTTTTTGTACTCTTTCGAATACCTCCTCTAATTTTTCGAGGTCGTCCCAATAAGCTATATTATCTTGGTGCTTTATATTTTCTAGTGTTAATTTTAGTCTTTCGCTTATTGTGTAATTTTTCATAATAGTATTAAATTAGTTTGTTTTAAGGGGGGGGATATTTTCCCCCCTGTTAAATTAGTTTTTAGTTTATTGTAGAAAAAAATTGAACTTGTATTTTTCCATTGTGTAAACTTGAGCAAGTGTTTTTATCTTGATAAAGTAATTTTAAAAAACCACTTGTTGCATCTGTTAAATAGATTTTTTCATTGATAAAATCAACTTCAATCGTATTATTGTTTATTCCGTATCCTTTTACTAATAATTGGATTTTCTCTAGTGTTTCGTTAAAGTTTAACATTTTGTTTTGTTTTGTTTTGGTTGTTATTTAGAACCATTCTAAATAAGGTGCTTGATTGATTTCTCTCTCATTGCTTGGCAAATATATAAAAAAATTAATACAAATTTAAAAAACTTTAACTCCTTACACATTCTTTTTTAATATCCTAACAAAAAATGATTTTTTTTTTAAAAATTTAACTTTCCAATATAAGTACACGCAAATAACAAATTTTTTTAATGTCACAAGAAAAAAAGCAAAAAGTTATTAACAAGTTATCAACAATGCGATAGGGTGGGGGAGGGGGGGGGATCGCACCCCATAAGGTAAGAATCTAAAATACCTATGGCAGTTTCAGGGCAGTTTCAGGGCAGTTTCAGGGCAGTTTCAGGGCAAAAAAAAGGAGTAGAAATTAATCTACTCCAATTCACAAAACAAATTTTCCAAACAAAATTGAAAAACAAAACAAAATTAATCTCTTAATAAGAAATATCTTTTTTCATTATATCTTATATAAACTATATCATCTATGTTAAGCTGTAAAAACGACTGATTGCTTATATTAAAGACTTCTAACGAATTATATTCGCTCTCATTATAACTTCTATCCAAACCTTGCTTAAATGCCTTTAAACCTGTCTTACAAAGTGCATCAGTTCGTTCTCCAAGTTCTTTTTCATATTGCAAAAAAAACATTTTATTGTTTAGTTTTAGCTTATGCAATAAGTATTTTAGTTTATTTCTTTTAATTATCTTATTCATTGTTTATATTATTAAGGTAGTAAGGGTAGGAGGATTTTGGTTTTGCTCATTACATTTTCGAGTACAATAAGAACGATTACCCCCTACCCCCCCCTAGTACCCCTAGCTTATTCGCAGTATCTATCTCTTAATCTTTCATCATATTCAAATTGTTCTATCATATCAGGATATGCACTATCACATTCCGTACATACTGATACTAATTCATCATCTATCATTGTGCTATGTTCTTCTGCACCACAACAAGATGTAACATCATCATTGTACTCAGGTGCTTCTAATTTCCATTGGTCGTAACTTCTACTCATTGTCTTGTTTTTTTAAAATCAAATATTTAAAAATTATATTATTACCTTTTCGTGTGCCTCTTTTTCTATATCTTCTATAAAATCAGCCTCTATAAAATCCCAATACAAGTCTGTAATATCAGTAGCTACAAAAATTCCGTTTTTATCCTTAGATTGCAACCAAACCTCTACTACCTCTAGTTCTCTGCTTTCTTTGTTTTCGTAAAGTTCGCATTCGTAATAATAAACATAACTCACTACCATTTGGTAATTGTCTGAATCTATAATGTAATCTCCCGTAACTTTTCTAGTCATTTTTTTTGTGTTTTTATTGTTGTTA
>Ga0181418_1000111_pt1 | contig 24234 bp, 26 predicted proteins | sample 41SPOviralmetaG_FD_130143 | JGI IMG/M metagenome (GOLD analysis project Ga0181418, IMG submission 130143) | Marine viral communities from the oligotrophic San Pedro Time Series (SPOT) site, San Pedro Channel, CA, USA - 41 SPOT_SRF_2013-03-13 | ecosystem: Environmental > Aquatic > Marine > Strait...
TATAATAAATTATCAGAATCTGAAAAAAAAGAGAAAAACTTTTTAGTTGTTAATAAAAATAAAATGTTTTTCGTAATTAACAAGTTTAAGACACAATCTAAGTATCAAGAGTTAAATATTGATATACCTAAGGATCTTGAGAAACTATTAAGATTATATATTAGAATCAATGGCATGGGTGTTTTATTTAAGAGCAGTACAGGCAAACCATTATCAAGAAACGCACTTTCACAATTATTGATAAAGACAAGTAAAAAGTATATGGATAAATCAATTTCAACAACCATGTTGAGAAAGATATATTTATCAAGTAAATATTCTAAGGTGAAAGAAGAAATGGAGAAAGACGCAAAGGTAATGGGGCATAGTGTAGGTATGCAGCAATCTGTATATGTTAAGAAAGAACAAGAATCAGAATCTGATAAAGAAGAATAATTTCAGCGTTTAATTATCAAAAAAAAAAAATCTAAAGTTATTATATAAAATGTGGGATTTAATTGAAGATTTAAAGTATGGCAAAATCCGTGAAAAGATTGTTGTTTGTTTTCTTAATAAAAATATATTCACAGACGATCATTTAAAGTTATATTCAAATCAAAAAAAACAAGTAGATTTTAGAAATAGTGAAATTATAGGTGAATTAAAAAGCAGAACTTGCAGACATGATACTTATGATACAACCATGTTTGGATATAATAAGATTAAATATCTTAAAGAACTAAATGACGACAGAGTATGGAGGTTTTATTTCTTATTCACAGACGGATTGTATGTGTGGACTTATAATAAAGACCAGTATGAAGTCAAAGATTTTGACCACAGAGAAAGAGGTGTTATAGATCAAGCCTATATTAACATAAAATATCTAGAAAAACTAACTTCTTTAATAACAAGTAATTCTCAGTTGCCTGACTATTGGCAAGAATATATTAGTTGAACTCAATAACGAAACCACCTTCTTTTCTAATTAATCCATAATATTTTTTTACCTTTTTTTCTCTTTTTTTTTCTAATTGTTTTTTAACTTTATTAGATATAACAGGTTCAATCTTTTCTTTAAGATTAGGATCTTTATTTAATAAATTGATTGCTCTTCTAATAGAAGGTATGTCACCATGTACAGATATATCTCTCATAGGGATATGAATCTCTTCATATGATTTAAAGATTGAATAATCTAAATTGAAACCATTATTACAATAAATAATAACTTCTTTTGTAAATCTCATTATTTTTTGTTTTTGTTTGACAGATAGTATTTTATCAGGATTAGGTTTTTGAAGATATTCTTTTAATTCAGATAAATTATTGATCAAGTATATTTCATTATCAGGAGGTATTTCTCCACGATTATTTAATTCACTCCATAGTGTAATTGACAATCTTAATTTGTCCATATGGTTTGCATTAGGGATATCAATCGCAAATGTAGAGATAATTTCAAGTAAGTCACCTTTTGAAAAAGTTTTGTTAATCATTATATTATAATAAAATATTTTAATATAATATAAATAACCCATGCTATCGGTCAAAGAGTTGAGAACATTAATCAAGGCACACAATAAGTTGAGTCAGATAAAGATCCCTCCTAAAGCCACAGGTAAAACATTAATTGAATTAATAGAATCAAATGGATATAAAGTAGATCATGTAAAGAAAGAATTAAAACCAGTAGTTAAGAGAGGTAAGAAAATAACTCTTAAGAAAGCAGAAGAGTTAATGCCTGTTAAAAAAGAAAAGACAGAAGCACAAAAAGAAAAATCAAAAAAAAATAAAAAGCAATCAGTCTTACAATATATTGTAGAAAATCCTGATATTTTAAAACACCCCTCGCTGGGTGCTATAGTAAAAGACTTATTAAAATAATAATTTCTTTTTCTTAAAACACATATATCCGTTTGATTCGTCATTATCAATAATTCTTAATCTTAGTAATGCACTAAGACAATTTAAAAAATATATATGATCTGATCTTCTAATAGGTTGATTATTTTTCTTTCTTGAATATATCTGATTACAAAAACTTAGATATGTTTTTATTTGAATCCTAATGGGTATACCTTTACTTTTAAAAATTAATTCTTCACCTTGATTTAAATATGCTTGACATGTTTTATATTTAGTTAATGGATAACTACTAATTAATAATCCTTTATAATAAAAACAGATTGAACCTTGAGATCCATTGTATATTGTCATTTCTATATTTAAATATATATTATAAATATCTTTAAATATCAATAAATCAAGGATTATTCAATAAATATACCTTAAATAAGGTTATTAATCAAGTATTTTACCTATTTTAGCATTTAAAGAATAATAAATTGATCAATTTATGTCTCTAAGTAGTGTAAAAGAGGCATTATTTTAGATTAATATGGTATTTTGACTATATTATATTCAAATAATACTCATTATTTAAGATTAAGCAAGGGATAAGAACCCATTCATGCTGGGATTCACTTCAAATTGTTCTTGAACAATATCTGTCGTGCTACATTCACTATCAGTGTCACTATCTTCAACCATTTCATAGTCAGGATCTATATGTCTTGCATACTCCTCCTCTAGATCATATAATATTTTTAATAATTGTGTTTCTCCTCTTTGAGCCAAGAAAGTTTTGATTTCTTCAATATCAAATCCCATTTATATTATATTAATATATTTTAATTTTCAAGAAATTAACTTATTTTTCTTTTTGACCTGCCTCCATTATTTGTTCAGAAATATCTAACCTATTTGTAATATTTTTACTTATTTTATAGATTACTGCTGAATCATTATTAACTCTTGAGAATGATTGATTAGGATCATGAATACTTGTTGTAATACTTGTTATTGTTTTCTTTTTAGTTATTGTGAACACATAGTCAGACTCACTACTAAATATAAAATCAGTACTTGAATATTGTTTATCACAAATAGCAACTACTGGCAATTGTGCCTCATTATCTACGCCTCCTAAATAATGTGGTCTATCTATAATATCACTTCTTAAACAATAATAGGGTTTCAACATTTTTCGTGGTAAATTAGGAGCGACTAATCCTATTGAAGTTGTCCCCTGTGTTATAGGTGGGGTGAATTGTTGCCTACCTGCTTTGATTTTAGTATTTGTTTTAGCACCTCCTACTACTGAAGGTGTGGGTATTTGTTCTGTAAAATATATAGCACCATATTGATTTACAATATAATTTCTTGTATCAGAAGAAACTATATCTGAATTAGTTGTAGGTATACTCAATGTTCTTCTATTTGTATTATCTATCCTTTGTAATCTGTTATTTTCACCAGTTGTTTGTGATTGTAATGATTCATATGTCCAACCTAAGATCCCCCACAAACCTGTTGAGAATTGTTCTTTAGTATATCCAAAATCGTTTATATAAACTCCACAAGGTGTATCTATGATTGCCCATGGTTGAATGTTGCGATTCATAGAAGATATTTTTCTTTCAAATACTGAAGCATTATTATCATTAAAATCTGCTATAGGATATGAATACTCAGCAGTAAACTCTGAGTCATAAGGTCTTAAATCCGGTGAGTATGTATATTTAGTAACTCTCTTATTTATCTTATAAACTTTTGCTCGTCCGTCTGTTGTATTATCAGCAGGGGTTGAAATATCAGGTATAGTGGCAGAATCTCCTGCTCCATATGCTATTTGACCTATAACCTCCGGTGTGTGTAAATCTTGAAAAAAGAATCTTGACTCAGTGGGGTCATATGACATAATAGGATTGTTTGCTCCTACATAATTTAATCTTAAAGTTTCACCTGAGGCATAATCTATTTGCGTGTTTTTGTCTGCTTGAGCAACTCTATTTTCTCTACCTACACCCCATATCTGAGTATCTCCATAATCTGTTTTTAATCTCCCATTATATGCAATCATGTATGCTGACCCATATGCTCCAAAACTCCAATCATAACCTATTCTGCGAGAATTAGCAGTTATATCAACATTATTAAAAGTAAATAAACTCTCATTTATCCCACCTATTCTGTCGCAAGTAAAAGTTATGTATTCTGAATCGTCTGTGTGAATATGTTTTCTTGCAAAACCATATGCCATATTATCTGTACCACCTAATCCATTTGTTAATGTATCTTCTTTTGTCTTATCAAAATAAATGAATATAGGTAGTGATTGTCTACTTGAAGCAGGTTCTGTTAAAGAATATTCTTCGTCGTCTCCTAATAAGGTTGATCCGTAATTATTATTTGCCATATGTAAATATCTCATATCTTCAACTGAATGTTGTGTGAGAACACCATTCACTAAACTGGGAGGTTGTATTATTTGAGCATTAGTATTACTGAACAATTCAGGATATAATTTTTGTGCTTTAAATAAATCTCTTAGATTATTTAAATTATCCTCAGTCCATGGGATTTTAGTAAATACTAGTGCGGTTTTTCTGTCTGCTTTTGTTATAGTAAAAAATAATTGAGAACCTGTCCCTGCGTCATTTATCTTTTCACCTGCTTCTCTTATTTCAGGTCTCTTACAATATACATTGTAAAAATTACTTTGATAATCAAAGAAATATTGATCAACAGAAGCATTTTGACCTGATCTTCTCTGTGCAAAATTATACCATGCGTCATAACTCAAAGTAGAACTTGACCCACATAAAAAAGGTTGATAAGTAGGAGATTTTGATATAACACTTAAATCTCTTATTATAGCAGTCCCTAATTTAGATTGAAAAACTTTAGGAGTATCTGCTTTTTTTAAAGTTGCTGATATCTCTTTGCCTATATTTTCAGGTGAATTAAAACCCTCTGAAACTTTAATATCTATTTTTTGTCTAAAAATCTTGTATTTATAATGTGAAGGTTGTTCACCTGAAGGTATAGGTGCTGCTATCAATGATCCATTAAGTTCTGAAATACCATTTCTTAAATAGAAATCTCTGTCAATTGCTCTCATTAAAGTGAATCTTGATCCGTCTTGTTTTAATCTAAAATATCCAGTGTCTGTATCTTTATCAGTTGAAGTGTCTACATACATGTAGTCGTCACTTACAAATTGATTTTCATATATTCTATCTTCGCTAAAGTATTTTCTAACAATAGGCTCAAAATAATTTCTACCTAATTCTTTGATATCATTTTTTGTCCAGTTATCAGATAAATATTTAACTAATTTATCGTCTGATTGAGTAGCACTTGCATTATCCCATGCCCACCTACGAGGTAAAAATACATATGATCCGTCTCCACTTGCTGCTTTATAAAACTCGCATGTTATTTTAGTTTCACTATCCTTAGGGATAAATGTATCTGTTGTTTCTTTACTTCTTAAAAGTTGTGTATCTGTAATAAGTTCAGTCCCATTTTGACCCATTATTACAGGATAATTATCAAACTCATTTATATCGTCTTCAATATATTTAATAGTTTTTGTTGTATCCATGGTGCGTCCTTTTAATTCTATTGTATCAGCACCAGCACCTATCTCTGAAATATATGCTCCCTGAACAGCAACTCTATCTCCTACATTTAATGTTATACCTTGACCTAGTTCATTTGTAAATAAAGCAGGGTTAGTATCATTACCTGACTTTGCTTGTACTGAATGCTGACGATTACAATCTATAATTTGTAAATCAACATATTCATTAAGAGGTGGTCTATCCATTATATTTATATTAATATTTAATATAATTATTTTATACTTAATATTTGCTTTAAAATGGGGACTTCTTGTCCTCTATATATTTGATCTTCACCTTCAAAATTAAATTGCTCTTTGTCTATTGTGTTGCCGTCATGGGCAATACATATCATACATAATGCAATATCTGTTAGTCCTACATTGTGATCTTGTTTTTGAATCATATCAACACCTTCACCTTGAGAGTTCTTGCGAAATCCGCCCATAGATCTGAAATATTTTTTACTATAACACATGGTTGCTTCATGAATCTGATATTTATGTTCACACTGGATACTTGTCATTCTAAATTGTTTTTCAGGATAACAAAAAATCATAGCATTTGATCCTACTAATCCACATTTTTTCTCCTTTAATGTCAATAAAGAATATTCAATATATGCTGGATTATAAATATCGTCGTCGTCCATGTTTATTAAAAACTTACTAGTTGCTAATTTAACTAAATTATTTCTTTTTTCTCCTATTGTTCTCTTTTTTTTGTTTCTATGATATATAAGTTTCATAGGTAATAATGTTTTCTTTAATTCTTCTACACTATCGCAGAATGGTTCAGTGCCGTCGTCGTCAATCACAACCTCAATCTTCTTATGTGGATAAGTTTGTTTTTTTAAATTAAATATAAATAGTGGCAAAAACTTGTTTCTATTGTAGGTGGGGACTAATACTGAAATCTGAGGATTATCCATTATATATTAATAAAATATTTTATTTTTTCAAGATTTGTCCTCAGTGTCCGCAAAGTCCGCAAAAATATTCAGAATAATTTCATTTTTTTTATAAATGAAATATGAAAAAGAGAGAAGGTTAATTTTTTAAAATCGTAAATATTTTAATTATTTTTGAGGACATTGAGGACATTGAGGACACTTACTTCTTCTTAGGTCTAAAGTGTAAAACACAAACGGATTTGCCTGTAAGGTCTGTTGCTAGTGTATTGTTTTCATTCACAATTGAAATAGAGAACATGTTTGCATTCATTTCATTAGGATTATTTATATCCACATATACTCTCTCAGGTGATTCAAAGAATAATGATCCTACTGATTGATCTGTACCAGTAGAGAAACGAGGAGCAGCATAAATAATCTTAGAACTTGTAGATTGTCCTGCGTTATATGATTTTACATTATAATTATCTAATCTAACAAATATGCTTGTTGTTGATTTTAATTCAGGTGTTTCAGCAGATTCAAATGTCACCACAGAAGAGGCATTAATACTTGTTTTTTCAGCAATAGTTTGACCATTATATCCTAAAAAGAAATCAGCATTTGCTCTTAAAGAGGGGACATATAAATCAGGATCTTCTTTAAGGACTAATATATATTCATAATCTTCAAAAGTCCCACTTGCATTAATCCCTTTGTAAGTATGCTGTGAAGCATTGTTAAGTTGATTATATTTTCTCGTGTCAACTACTTTGCCTATTGTTGATTGCTGATTTGTTGAGTGAAGATATGCCCACCAGTCATTATCCGGATTATTATAAGTAAAATTAGATATAACACGACCACCCCACTTATCAATAGTGCATGTAGGTTGAGGATTAGATCCCTTACCTTGAATAAATATGAATGGATAAAGGTTGCGACATGTATCAGCAACCGGTTTGAATCTCTTGCCCTTATCACCTGCTGTATCCACAAGAACATACCATTTAGATTCAGAGGCAGAATATAATTCACATTTTACAAGTTCATTATTTACAGAATATTTAAGTTTTGAGAATTGTTTTTGTGAGTTGTTTGTTGACCAGTCATAAAAATCAGTGAATGATCCATTATTTGTATAATCAACCGATTGCATTGATAATGGTTCGTCTGCGTCATATCCTGCGTCGTCACTATTCTCTGCTAATTGATATGCTAAAATATGTCTATTGCTCCCTGTGTTAAAGTCTTGAAATCCACCCACTAAGAAATCACATTCTATTTCAGGATAATATAATCTCCCTGTCCTTGCTGTTTCGTCTGAATTACCATTAGGATTATATAAACTATTCACTTGATTTGCCGTCGTTTGACAACGAGTTAGACCAACTCCCCAACTTGTAATATTACCTGCTGCTCCTAATTTAGTGATATCAACTATAAACTCACCACCATTGAGTGCAAGAGGTGTATCACTTGCTATTGCTTGATTAAATGGTGAGGTAGCAGCAGTTTTACCGGTAGGTGTTAGAATATTACTTGCTGAATTAAAAGATAGACCTCCAGCAATACCAGTTGTGTTAAACTTATTAGTCCAGTTTGTAGGTTTATTATCAAGTGCTGAAGCATTGCCCCTTTGTTGAAACTTCAGATCCCACCCTAAAAAGTCATTACCTGCTGCGTCTCTCTTAGGTTCTGCTGTAGGTAATCCAAATGTCTCAGGATTAGGTACACCACGACTCAAAGCAGGTTGAATGAAATCAGAAGCAGTAAGATTGATTGTTGCTTCTGTGACTCCGTCTATATCCATGTCTACATAATGAGGGGCAGAAGTTGTTAAATCTTTATTATCATTTGTTAGTTTAACTCCAAAATATTGATACCATACATTTGCTGGATTTAAAGTAACTGAACCTTCTTTATTCACCTTTAAAGATTGAACAGCAACCTCAGAATTAGCCGGTAATCTTAAAGGTTGTTGTAAATGATTATGAAATGAATATGGTGCTTGAAACTCTCCTGAAAGGTTATTATCTCCTGGGATTTCATTAGAACATATAACTAGTGACATTTTATTTATAATTATTAAAATATATTTTTTTTATTTAATATAATTATAAATAAACAATGCCAGGATATGATTTAGAGTATTTCAAGAAAATGCACAAAAAACTTGTCGCAGAAGGTAAAAGACCAGCAGAAGATATAGAAGAACCTGATATCGTAGAAGAGGTTAAAGGAGTAATTGAAGAAGTAGCACTTAAAGAAGAAGTTGCTGAAAAAACAACTGAGCAGTAATATTATATTTAATATAATATAAATGCCTAAAAAAAGTAAATTATCAGATAATATGGAGAATGAGATTCTTAAATATAAAGAAGATCGTAAAAAAGTAAAAGAAAAAATGTTTGAAGAACCTAAAAAAAATAAAGATAAAAAACCTAAAAAATCAAAATATTAATCGTCAGAAAACTCTATTTTTAAGAGTTCAACCTTTTTCTCGTCAACTTGAATATTAATCCATGCTGCTTCTCGTTTACCAGTTGCTTGAATAGTTCTCTTACCTTTAACAGCACCTTTAGGTGTTAAATAATTCTTGTATTTTTGAGCAGATAAACTAATCTGTGCTTTTCTTAATAAGTGATTGATTTGTGCTACACTGACAAAATCCTTTGCATTTTCTGAATCGTCCCAGTTCTTGTCACCAGCAAATCTAAATAGAGATAAGAACTTATCCTCTTCTTTTTCTTCTTCTTGAAAGTCTGTCATTTCTTCTTTCATGCAATCAGGTACTACAACTCTTTGACCATAATGATTGAATAAGATATGAATGAAAGCGTCTAGAACTTTTGAATCTTTACACCATGCTTTAATATTATCGTCTTTAGGATAAAAATTGCATACATTCTCCATTACCTTTTCTCCGTTCTCGTCTGTCACATATTCAATATCGTCATTATCTTTCAGAATAATCTTAGGTCTCATTAATGGCTTACCTAATCTTTCGTCTTGTTTATTAAGAAACTTTGAAGGATATCTGAAACAATATGAAGTCTCTTTTGTATCAGCAGGTTCAATAGGTGGTAAATCATTACAGAACATACAAACTCGTGCTTGAATCTTAAAATTGATTTCGTCTTTATGATTTACCCTTGCTTCAATCTTATCACCACCGCTTGATAATTTCTTAAGAACATTACCATTTATCTTATATTTACCTTGAGAATCACGAGTAATCTCATTTGTAAGCAATAACCTTTTGAACTCAAACGGCACTAACCATGAAAGACCCTTTGCTGAATCAGTGCCATTATTTTTATATAAGAAGTTTTCTGAATTAGTTGCTCTGCAATATTCTTGAAAACATGATTCAAGTAATCCTACTAAAACACCTTTGCCACAATCTCTCTCACCTATACCTACGCCCCAGTTCTTATCTTCTACATGTCCAGCAACACCTCTTGCTATGTAATTTAACCAGCAATTCATAAGTTCTTTATTGTTATTAAAAATAGGATTTAGGATTTTTTCATAAACTTGCTCAATATATTCAGGTTTTGCTTCATTAAAATCACGATTAATTTTGATTGTTGTGTGTGTGTCAATATCATATTCTTTGAGTTTACCTTCAGAAAAATCATAATATCCGTTTTTAAAGCATAATTTTTGAAGGTTGCTTGTCCATAATTTTTCAATAAAATCTTCGTCTTCTGTGGGTTCAACATATTGAAGCATTTGATTGCAAGACTTAGCCATAGTTGAATATGGTTTAATCTCATTATTATCACCAGCAAAGAAGATATTCATATTACCTATTGCTTTGATTAGACCCCTTTTGATTACTTTTTCATTAGAAGTCCACACATTATTGATTCTCATAAATATGCGTTCTTGTGAAATAACATAGTCATTTTTTAGTTTATCTGTGATATAATCACCACCCTCTTTATCTGATTTAACAACAATAATATTCTCAAGTTCTTCTATTTCAGCAAATGGTTTAATTTTAAGATCAATAGAAAATCCGGTTTTTTCTTGTAATTCTGACTTAATATCTTTGATTAATTTTGAAAAATCTTCTTCTTCTCCTTCTTTTAAATTAAGATTTTTTTGAAGGTGAAGTCCGTCATGAATCAAAGCACCTACAACACGACCTTGAGTCTTAAGATATTCGTACATAACAATGAGACATTTTCTCTCAATTGTCTGAAGAAAATATGACATTGCAGTGCCGTCTAGATTATGATAATCGTCACCCTTATTTTTTATTGCTTCTAGTCTATATTTTAAAAGTTCATTAGTAGATAGTAGTTTTTTCGTATTTTCTTTTAGTTCTCTTTCTAAGCGATCTATAATAGTTGATCTTACAATTTCTTCAGGGATATTGTTTTCTTTACACCATGCATTGATAGATCCACCATAAAATATTCTCATGATAAGAATCTTACATAAATCTCTATTTATATCATTTTTTTTCATTTGTTTGAAGAATATTTCTCGTGATTTATTATAACGAGACAGATAAGTTGTCTCAAGCCCATTCTCCTTGAATACTTGCTCAAGAAGCACTGGGTGACAATTGACCATGTCAAGATCAACATAATTCTTTTTACAGAGTGCTGCTTTTGCTTCACGCCACATTAATGCCTGATTAATACAAGTTTCGTCTTTCTTAAGACCCTTGACTTTAATATTTAATCTGCCTATTTCTTTGATTGTATAGTCAACCTCAACACTACCACTTTTACCATATTTAAGATATTTCTTAAGACTGCCCTTATATTCTTCGTCTAGAATATCAGAATGAAGGAGTTTTTGAGCATTTGAGATATCATATTTTTCTCTAAGGGTAAAGGTTTGCATATTATTTAATTTAGATAATTTTTCGTAAATCTTATTTTCACTCATTTTATATTATACTTAATACTTAGATTTTATTTTTTAAATACTTTACGCATAGAAAAATATTTATTAAAACTTGAAATTATATTTTTATTTTATGACTTAAAGAAGACTATAAAATAAATTAAATTAAAAAATATATGGTAAAAAATAAAAGTTTAATTTTCTAGATTTTTAAATATTCAGATTTCTTGAGTTTAATATTTCAATTTTATGTGGATATTTTTCTTTAAACTTTTCTAAATTATCATGTTTTTTATAATAATAATATTGAGATTTTGCATTCAAAAACTCTTTATCTTGAGCGTATTTCTCTTTCTTAATATCCTTAGTTTTTTGATAGTGATTCTTGGCTCGTTGTCTATTTTTTAGTTTAAAATCTTCTGTATGTTTTATCACTTGATATCTTTCTTTTTCTTTTTCTCTTTTTCTCTCATATTGTTGTAAAATCTTTTTTATTCTTTCAGAATCAGTTATTTCAGACATATTCATTTATATACTTAATATAGATAATTTTTTTAAATAATTTAACTTAGATTTAATCCTCTGAAATATCCTGACTCTTCTTCTTCGTCTGTGTCATAATAATCATAATAATTAGTAATTGCTATTTCTTTTCTTTTTTTTTGATTTTCAATATATTTTTTGTCTGATTTCATGGTATAGGTTAAATCAAAACTATTATTATCTAATTCGTTTATCTCTACATTATATGAAATTAATAATCTACATTTACATTTTGTACATTCTTTTTTAAAATCTTCATGCTTAAATATTTTATGTAAATCACCTTTCTTGCCATATACATTAGATTTAATATCATAAGGAGGATCTAGATATAAAAATACATGTCCGTCACCTTTCATTAACTCTTTATAATCAAGATTAGTTATTCTCCAGTTTTGAATTAATTCTGAATAAAAACTTAAACTTTTAATTATACTTTCTTTAAAATTACTTTCTGAAGCACCTTTACTAAATGAAGAGTTTTCAGTCAATCCTGAGAAACTGCATTTATTAACAATATAAAAAGCAACTGCTCTTTCTATATCATGATATTTTTTATCATTCATAATTTCTTTACTATGTAAAAAAAGAATCTTTGCTAATTCAGGTGTATTATTATATTTTTTTTTAATCAATAATAGATCAATCAGAGTTTTGCAATCGTCTCTTAATTGTATCCACCAGTTAAAAAGTGGTTCATATATATCATTCACCCATATCCTTTTATCAGGATATAATTGACTTAAATATAATGGGTAAGATCCTCCACCTAAAAATGCGTCCCTAATCTCAATAATATTATCCATGTTTTTTGGATTAAAAACTTCTAATTTTTTTAATGCTCGTGATTTACCACCTACCCACCTTAAAGGAGTTTTTAATTTTTTATTGACACTCATTTCTTATTTATACTTACTACTTAGAAATTATTTTTTAAATAAAAACACGATTGATTTTTAATATATTAATATTATAAATGCCATTAGACAAAGACGGACAACCTATCCTTTATAAACCATGGGTTAATAAAACTAAATCAAAATCAAAATATTTTGTTTATGTTAAATCTGATAATAAAAAAGGATTCAAAAAAATAGGATTTGGATACAAGGGCATGGGTCAGTTCAAAGATAAGGGAGGTTATTATAAGTCACTTGATCATGGAGACAAAAAACGCCGTGCTTCATACCTTGCTCGTGCTAAGGGTATTAAGAATAAAAAAGGTGAGTTGACTTATAAAGATAAGAATACTGCTAATTATTGGGCAGTCAATTATTTATGGTAAAATTATTTTCTAAATACTAAATATAATATGTTTAAATGTTTCTGTTGTTGGGGATTTGGTTGGTGTACTAGACAATGTAAAAATTAAACTAATTTATCTATCTCCGGTTCAGGTTCAGGTTCAAGTTCATTTGATTTCTTAGGCACTAATCGTGGTGTCCTTTGTTCTTCTACTTCTTCTAATATTTTTTCTTCTTTTTTTAATATTTTATCTTCTTTTTTATTCATTTTTTTTGCTTGTTCTTTTAAACCTTTCATTTCGTCTTCATTAGGTGGTCTTCTTTCACACTGAAAGATATAACATAGATTGACTTTACAATGACATTTTGATTGCCACACAACAAGCAGTAAACTTGCGACTGCTCCTAATACTAATACAATTGCTCCTGCTGCTTGATCTACAGAATAATCTTGCAATTGACCAGCACCTTCTGACATTATTTATTTTAAGTAAAGATAATTTTATATTTTTATATTTAACAAATTATAAATGGATATTGACACAGATAAACAAAAACCCATAGACAAGGTCTTTGAATCAATTAAAGAACTTACAGAACAAATGACAACTGATTTATCTGATATTAAAGCAGATATTGCATTTATCAAAGAAAGAATTGAAGAGAAAAAAAAGGATAAATATAATAAAGAACAAGTTGAAAAAGATAAATACATGATACTTGATAATAACAGAGAACCTGAAGTTTCTAAAGGGTGGTTTTGGTAATTTTAATTTAGATTTTTTAATATTGATTTTTTAGAAAATTATGTAAAGTTTTTGAAAATTACATAAAATAATTTAATATATTTTATTAAAATATAAATGGATTTATTGCCTAAAGTTGAAACTGATTTTATTGAGGAGTCACCTGAACCACTTAAAGAAGAACAAGAAAGCGACACAGAAGAGAATGTAGTCCTAGAAATTACAGAAAATATTGTACCTGAAGTAGAAAGAAAGCAGGTTATACCTGAAGAAGATATATTTGTTGAGAAGAAAACAAAGAAAGAATTATCTGTTGAACCTGTTAAACCTGCTAAGAAAAAGAGACAAATGACTGCTGAACAACTAGAAAGATTAAAGATAGGTCGTGAAAAGGGTCTTGCAAAAAGAAGGGCAGCAGCAGCAGAAAAGAAAGAAATGAAAGAATTACAAAAGAAGAAGAAACAATTAGAAATGGATAGATTAAGAGAAGAAGCAGGTGTGAAGCCTAAATCAGAACCTAAACCTAAACCACAACCAGCACCAGCACCAGCACCCACTCCTGAACCACGACCTTTTAGTTTTCAAGATATACCACAAGACATGTTAGTTGAATTACAGAGAAAAGCAATTGAAGGATATGATACTCAAAGAAAGGCACGAAAAGCAAAGAAGAAAGAAGAAGAAAGCAAACAATCTGAAGTCAATCACTTCAGAAACATGGTCTCTAATGCTGTTAAACCTAAAGAACCTGCAAGATATGGTCAACCTGGATTCTTCAATCATTTATTTTGAAGTGTCCCCTAAAATATCAGGTGTCCCCTAAAATGAGGACATGTCCACAAAATATCCACAAATAAAAGTAAAATTACTTTTCAAGAAATGGGTGATTCACTTTTTTGTTTTTTTAGATATTGTTTGAAATATTTTTGAGGACTTTGAGGACACTTAATATATTATAGTCTTATAATTATACTTCTTTCTTATACTTTATGACGAGTTATGGTCATAAAAGGTAGGTGTCCCCTAAAATTGAGGGTCTATTATTTTTGAGGACAGCGTCCCCTTTTTTGAGGACACCTAATAATTTTTGAGGACACTTAGTTCAATTTTGATTAAAATAAAATCTTATATAATATATAAATGAAAGTCCCTAAGATTATTCACCAGTTATGGATCGGAGACGCACCCATGCCTATTAATGCTATGAATAGTGTGAAGAATATGAATCACGATTTCACTTACATGTTTTGGTGTGAGAAAACAATTGAAGATAATTTAGAAATAAAACCTAGATATCAGAGAAAGATAGACGAACATGACGCAATATGGGGTAAAGCAGATTTATATAGATATATAATTCTTGAGAAATATGGTGGGATATTTGTGGACGCAGATATGGTGTGTATAAGTCCCTTTGACGACTTTCTATTAAATCATGCTTTCTTTTGCTGGGAGAATGAAATATCAAGACCTAATCTTTGTGCAACTAGTCTTCAGGCATATCCTCCTAATCATATTATACCTCAAACTGCTATTAATTATGTTTTAAATAATAATGTAAGTGATAAAAAGATCCCTAGTTGGCAACAGGTCGGCCCAGGATTATTAACAAAAACATACTGGGATTTAATACCTGATAAATCAGTTGTAAATGTTATGCCCAGTTATATTGCATTACCTGATCACCATACAGGATCAAAATATAAAGGACACGGCAAAGTATACATGACTCATGAATGGGGATCAACAAAAAATAATTATAATGAAATTAATAATATGAAAATACCATTTCACCATACATTACCTGAACAAAGTATTGATATAAATATACCTGATAATGTGAATAAAAAAACATTAAAAGAAATCATGAATGGGATCAAAAATATTGAAGGACACTTTAGAATAAATATTGATACAAAACAAGATATTGATAAATATTTAAAATCCACGAGATTTATAAAAATATCTTCTAATAAATAAATGACATATAAAAATGATTTTAATAAAAAATATGGTTTTAAGAAAGACGAACCTCATACACTAAAAGAAATATCTAAAATCACCGGTTATCAAATGAAAGGTATTCAGACTATTTTTGATAAAGGGATCGGTGCTTTTAAAACTAATCCAGGATCTGTAAGAAAGAATGTTGTGTCAAAAGAGCAATGGGCATTTGCTAGGGTGTACGCAGCACTGAATCCTAAATCAAAAGCACATAAGATAGATAAAGTTCATTTAGTTAAAAAGAAAAAAAAATAATATATTATTAATAATATAATGAGTAAAAAACTTAAGATTCTGAAAGTAGTTGATCCTCCTAATCAGAAGATAAAACCTCTTAATCCTAACTTGCCACAACCTAATTCTCTTGTCCTCATGGTTATGCCTACAAAAACTGGCAAATCAACAATTATTTCAAATATGTTATTAAATAAAGATTTTTATGGTCAGGATTATTTTGATTTTGTTAAAATTATTTCAAATACAATCAATAATGATCAAACTTCAAGGTTTTTAAAACAAGCATTTGATTGTGAGGATCACTATAATGATCAAATGATTCACGATCTAGTTAAATCACAATCACAATATGATAGAGACGATATGCCTTCTGTTTGTTTAGTTCTTGACGATTGCTTAGGAGATAAGACGACTGCTTTGAATAACATTTCTTCTCGCTATAGGCACAGCAACATTCAGTTGTTGATTATTTCAACACAATTATTTCGTAAGACAAGTCCCACTATTCGTGCGAATGCAAACTGGGTTTTAGTGGGTAGATTGACTAATGAAACTGAATTAGAAAAACTGAGTGAAGAATATTCAGGTATGTTCGGTGGTGATAAAAACTTCAGAGAAATGTATAAAAAAGCAACTAAAAAAAAATATGATTTCATGACTTTAAAGTTAACTGAGAATCCTGCTGAGATATGGATCAATTTTAATGAGAAAATATATCCTGCTGAAAATGTGGTAGAAGAAAATATAGAAGATTAATTTATTCATTTAATTATTTATTATAAAATAATAATATATATTAATAATTATAAAATATGGAGTTTGTATCAACTGATCGTTCAAGAGACTCAGAGTTTACAAGAGGTCTTCAAAATTACAATAGATCGGTAATGGAGAATAATCAAGACATTTCAGCAAGAATAGACGATTCAAAAGATCAATTAGACAAAGATATTTCTAACGCACAAGAAGTAGCAGACCTCACCACCATGAAGACAACTGGTGCTTTGGGTGGTGTTGCTGCTGGGGCATTAGAAAAAGGAGCAAGAGCAAAAGTAGAATATGGTAAAGCAAAAATAGTGAAAGCAACAGCAAAAGCAGCAGCAGAAAGAAAAGCAGCAAGAGGAGGAGCAACAGAACTTGCGGTGACTGCTGAAGAAGAACTTGCTGGCCCAGGTGGCAGATTCGCCGGTATCACAAATCTTTTAGGTGACCCACGAGCAGAAAGAGAAGCAGACGCATTTGACGAAGGGATAAGACAAGAATATCGTAGAGGAGCAAGACCCACCTCACCTACAAGGACAAGACCTCAAGCATTCACAGAACAAGAACAAAGAGAGTTCAGACAAGGTATTGAAGAAAGAGGAGCAGCAAGAGAAGCAGCAGCAGCAGAAGAAACAGCAGCACCTGCACTTGAACGAGTAGCAGCAGGAGCAGGTGAAGAAATAACTGAAGACCTAGCAAAAGCAGCAGCAGGAGGTGCTGGCAAAGTAATAGGCAAACTTGCTGGAGGTGTTGCTCGTGGTGCTGGTGTTGCTGGTGCTGCTTTATCTGCTGGGACAGCAATTGAAGGTCTCATGGACGGCAAAAAGTTTGAATGGGATAAACAAGGTTTAGAAATTGGTGGAGCATTACTTGATATTTTAGGTACAGGTGCTGAGTTTATACCTGGTGGTCAATTAATAGGTGTGGGTCTTCAATTAGCAGGGACTGCTGCTTCAACTGCTGGTTCTGCTGTTGAAGCATTAGATATTGAACCTGATCAAGCAGACGCAGAACAAAAAGCAAAGGATTTACAATCACAAACTCAAAGTGATTTAGAAGCAGAAAGAAAACAAGTGATATCAAGAGTAACTCAGGCAGGTGCTGGAGGAGCAGCAGTTGGTAGAGAACAACAATAATATTTTGATTTTTAAGTTTTTTAATCTTTTTTTTTATAATTTTTATTTAATAATTTTTATATATTTATTAAATATAAAATGAGTAAATCTTTTTGGAGAGCAGAGTCAACAATCCCTATTGTGCAAACTTCAAAGGCAATCACTGCCTTAAATGGTCTTAATTTTGAGCCAGGTCAAGAATTAAGAATTAAAGTCCCACCCACTACAAAGTTTTTTCAACCACAAGAATGTTATGTTCAAGCAGATATTAAGTTAAGTGGTGGCACGGCAACCGGTGAAGCAACTAAACTTCAATTAGACGCAGCACTAGGAGGACAGGTTCTAATCAAGGATATTAGGATCTATACTTCAGCAGAAAAAGGATCTGTATTGCTTGAAGAGATTCAGGGATACAACTCCATGGTTTCTGTCATGCGTGATTTTGATACTAATGATAGTGAAAAGAAAAAGAGAGCATTAACTGAGGGAGCAACTATATGGTTGCCTAATACTCGTGGCACACAAGGGACAACGAGATCTGATACGGCAAATATTCTAGATAATCCATATTTTGCTGCTGATAAACTAACTGGCACAGATAAAGACACACCATTTACAAATGCTCAGTTTAATACTGCTAAACTTTGTCTCCCATTAGAAACAGGTATTTTTAGATCGGATCGTGTATATCCTAATCTCCTTACTGGTCTTGAAATTGTTATTACCCTTGAAGAAGCAGGTCGTTGTATTACTCAACTTGATAGTGTCATGAGAAACAAGAGACTTGCCCTCAACCCAGTTTTCTTATCTCGTAATGGATCTACTGCTGGTGCTGACGCACTTATTGCAAATGGTGATACTATTGCTCAGATAGTCCTTGCTAAAGATAATTCTCAGAACTCTCCTGAGCAATGTCCATTTAGTGTAGGTGAACGAGTTGCCATTGTCACTTCTGATAATGCTTCACTATTGACTACTGATAAAGATCTTGTTATTTCTGAAATTGACCAGAATGCCTCAGGCACTACAATTAAGTTTAACCCAGCAGACGCTAAATCAACTCATGCTGACCCATTTGCTGCTAATGCTGGATCGTATGTAGTATCTATGGCAGCAACGGATAGGTTAGGTGCTGTAAATGCTGATTACAAACCTTCTTATGTTTTAAGTAATGTTGAATTAGTTGTTCAAGAAGTTGACATGGGGAGTGGATTTGAGAGTGATATGTTATCGGCCATGAAAGAAAAAGGTGTAATTGTTCAAGATATTCTAAGTTGTCAAAATTACAGATACTCTTCTTTAGCAGGTGAAGTTGCCCTAAATATTCGGTTGCCCCTAAATAATGCCAGGGGTAAGGCAATCGTTTCGCAACCATGTGACTCAACACCTTACACTGACTCTGCTCGTGTTTCTTGCACTGGCACTTACAATGTAGGTGGTGACCATGCTGACAAGACAATGAATCAGTCGGTTGCTGGTCTTCGTGGTATGTCTGATAGTATCACTAATTATCAGTTCTTGTATGACGGCAGACTTCAACCCAGTCGTCCGGTTCGTTGCTCTAAGACTTCTTCTAAAGTTTCTATTGATCAGCAACCATTGATTGAGACAACTAAAGCACTTGTTCAGAGTGATATTTCTGCTAAGTCTCTTCATGCTTTCAATAGCAACTGGTTAGTATCAAGGGCATTAGCACTCAATTCAGGAGTTTATGATACTCGCAATAAAGATTTCAATATTCAGATAAATTATGAAGGCACAACTCCCACAAAAAATAAATTATGGAACAATTTTGTCTTTCATTTAAGGAGAATCAATATTCGTGGAGATTCAATTGCTGTAGAATATTAAGTTAAAGTTTAATTTGTTTTGTTAGTTTTTTTTTTGATAATATAATAATATTTTAATTATTATAAAATATGAGCAATCGTTACCTTTCAATTAAACCCAGTAATTCAAATGCCAGTCAATCATATCGTGACGGACGACCGGTTATTAGTTTCACTATTGCAGAATCTGAATCTGTATTAGTCCCTTCTTCTGTTAGATTCTGTGGTCGTCTTAATGTTTACAAGGATTCTGCTCGTAGCAGAGTTGAAGCAGCAGATCCACTTGCTATGGATTCACGCACAGGCATGTGGTCTGTTCTTGATCAGGTTGTTTTAAGTAGTGCTACCAGCAAACAAACTATAGAACACATAAGACATGCGAATAGGTTCTATTCAAGTTATTTAGGAGTTACTTCAAGTGAACAATCTCTTATAGGTCATTTTGGTGAAACTGGTCTATCTCTACCCAGCACTAATGGTCAGAAGCAGTCTGTTGTTGAAGAAGGTGTAGGTACAAACTCAAATGAGTTCTGCATTCATATCCCTACTGGTATGTTGTCAGGCACGAGTGCGATCCCACTTTCTAAGCGAACAGGTATTGGTGGTTTGACAATAGATCTACACCTTGCTCCTGACAGCATGGTTTTATTTAACACTAATGGTAGTGCTACTCAGTTCTCTGACGCATTCTATGAACTCACTGATTGCCAGTTAGTTTGTGAAACTCATTCTCCTAATCCTGAAGATACTGCTAAAATGGAGGCAATGGGTGGTTTTGAATACAATTCTATTTCAGGATATTATTCAACTATTAATTCAACAAATGCTGTTATTAATTTCTCGCTGGGTTTAAGCCGTGTTGAGAGTGTATTCATGAACTTTATTCAAAGTTCTTATCTTAATAATATCGCACAGAACTCTCTTCAAACTATTATCCCTATTACTAAAACAGGTGCTATTGCTGATCTGTCGCAGGTTGTATTTACTAAGGGTGGGTCAAGATATCCTCTTGATTATAATGTGGATACTCAGTTTAAGAAAGATTCAACTAATAAGAAAGTTGATCCACAAGTTATCAGAAACTTCATTAATTCTGTTATACCATTTAATCAACTAACTCACACAAGCATTTCACCAGTAAATACTAACAAGAGATACACTACAAATGACAACAGCGTTCTTGAAGGAGGTTCTCTCTATGGTGTAGGTGTAGCATATGACATTTTAGGATCTACTGCTGGTGGTAATTTCAGTGACGACGCATGGGGTGTTCAAATGGATTTAGGTCTTACTGACGATAATCCTACTTCTGCATTTATCTATGTCCACTCTAAGAATACTATTCTTTTTAAAGACGGACAGATTCAGGTAATTCAGTAATTTAAAAATTGAGAAAATTAAATAGATATTATTAATTTCTATAATTAAGTATAATACTTAAAAGAATGAGTTATAATAAGAATATAATAAATATAAAAATGAATAATCAAAATTATCTCCCTCAAGATATTATGTCATTAATTCTAAACATGAGAACCGAATCTAATAAAAATGATTTAGAAGAAAAAATTGAAATATGGAGAGAAGAAAGTGAGAATCAATATATATATCTAACAAATGAAATAGACGAATATTTTATAGAAGAACTTGCACAATATAATCACCTGACTATGATTGAAGACGCAAAATTATTTAGTCCTTTTGAAGTTTTAAGAATGCTGAGAGAAGAAAAAGCACATTTTTGAAGTTTTTTTTAATTATCTATACTTAATTTTTTTACTTTTTTTTTTATAATTTTTATATTTCTTTAAATATAAAATGAGTATGTCTATCCCCTCTATGCTTCAACCTGGTATGATAGGATCTAATCCTGAACAACGAATTGATACTGATATCTTAGAACCTGTTATTTTTTCTGAATCTTTTATCCGTTATGAATTACAGAATAAGGGTCTATTGAATCCTTCGTCTCGTCTTACTTTTTCACTCAAAGGTCATGGTGACCACAATTCATTCTATCCATTAGGTGTAGGTGTTAATTCTATCGTTGAAAGAGCAACTCTTAAGATAGGAGGTAAAACTATTTGTGAAGTTCAAGACTGGTCGCACTATCAAGCATACAAGTCTATGTTTATTGAGCAGTCTGTAATTAAAGAGCGTGAACAATATACCTCTGCTCGTTGCTTATCTAATGCTGTTGTATATGAACAAGATTCTGAGGTTTCTCAAAAGATAGGTATTGACAATGGCAAGGAGTTCAAGAACAACGCAACTCCTGCTGATACTGAATTAAAGGTTCATTCTTTTCAAAAACTAACTAATCAACCGGTTTTCTCAATTAAGTTAGACGACCTATTTCCAGCAATTGCTGGGATTCAGTTACCGCTCTTTCTTCTAAGAAGTGATCAGGCAGTACAGGTTGAATTAACCCTTGCTGATTCTGTAGGTAAGAGAGCATGTCTAGCACAGGGTGTTGCTAATGCTTCGGCAACTCATTCTTTTACACTAGATCAGACTGAGTGCCGTATGATCGCAGATCACACATTTCTTGACGGAGACGAAATGAATCAGTTTGCAGCAGCAAATCGTGATTTCTCATTCATGTTTCTTGAACCTCGTATGACAAAAACGACCCTTACTACTCAGGCTGAAGCACAGAATGTGATTCGTAATGTAGGTGGTGCTGGTCGTTTAGTATCTAAAATGTTTGTAGGTGTCACTTCTGCTAAAATGAGTGTGGATACTGGTGCTGGTGTTGGTAATGTTAAGGGTCTCTTAAATGATTATCGTGCTATTGCTCCTGAAAGCACTGGTGCGAGAACCTATGGTAAACTTGTTGCTAATGTTAAAAAGAATGACGAGTTCTTATATCCACTTGACAGATCTAACTCTGCCCTCCATTTTCATGGTGTATCTGATACTGAAGGATCTCCTCCTCATGTTGTTAGGACAGAATATGCTCGTCAGGGTGCTGCCCTAGTTGATAAGAAGTTTGAAGGTTATTCTATGGCAGGTGCTAATGAACTTGCTGGTCAATTCTTCTACAATGCATACCGCCTGAATGACGGAGATCGTGTTGATTCTCGTGGTCTTGAATTACACCACAAATATGAAAACCTTGCTGCTGCTGAAGCACCATATACTTCTCGTTGCTGGATTGAGATTCAGAAGGTCATGAGAATCACTGACGGAGTTGTAGATTGCTACTATGCCTAAGTGTCCTCAAAGTCTTCAATGTCCTCAAAAATAAATAAAATATTTATGATTTTCAAAAATTAACCTTCTCTCTTTTTCATATTTCATTCTAAAAAAAAATGAAATTATTCTAAATATTTTTGCGGACTTTGAGGACACTGAGGACATTTCTCAAAAATAATATATTTTATAATTATATAATGGATTTACAATTGAGAATAGATAATTACCATAAGTCATACCCTAAATATTCAAAATTATTGATAAATAATGATTGCATTGAAGGGATATGGGTCATGGGTAATAATTACACAACAAAGACTAATTTATATGGTGCTTATCCCTACGGATATTTAGACAGAATATATTCTATGTATCCTTTAGTCCCTCACAAGACATTGCATTTATTTAGTGGATCTTTACCTGATAGTAAATATTATGATAAAGTTGATTTTAACACAGGGATCAATGCTGAGAGCATGTCTGAAATAATACCTAATGATTTTTATGAATTAATACTTTCAGATCCACCATATAGTATTGAAGATTGTAATCACTATGGGTGTTGTATGGTAAAACGCAATGTTGTTTTCAAAGAGTGTTATAAAGTTTTAAAAAAAGGTGGTATTTTAATATGGTTAGATCAGGTATTACCTAACTATAAAAAAACAGAGTTCAATATAATAGGACGAATAGGTATGGTTAAATCAACAAATCACAGATTTAGAGTTGTGACCATATTTGAGAAGATTTAATTTTTAATTAGTTCATATTTAAATCTTTTTTTATATATATAATATAAATGACAACTAAAGAAAATCTTGCTGAAACTATAAAGAAATCAAGACCTAAAGCAAAAGATTCAACGATAAAAATGTATGTATCTAACCTCATGAAACTAATGAAATTATTTGAAAAAGATAATTTAAAGTTTTTAAATAAACCTCAAGATATATCAGATAAATTAAGTGCTTTACATTATACAACACAGAGAAACTATTATAATGCAATTATTGTTTATTTAATGTCTATATCTGAGGACGACGAAACACTTAAAGAATATAATGATTTAAGAGACGATCTAAATAAGAAGTATGAAGAAGAACAAGCCACTGGCACAATATCAGATAAACAAAAAGACAACTTTGTTGATATATCTGAAGTGAATAAAATGATTGAAAAAATGGGTGAAGAAATTAAATCAAAAGGGATTAAAAAAAAAGAAGATTTAACGGCAAAAGATAAAGCATTACTTCAAGTATATATTATCTATAATATTTATACAAGAATACCACTCCGCAATGATATTTCAGGCATGGAGGTGATTAATAAAAGAGCATATAATAAA
>Ga0181418_1000112_pt1 | contig 24218 bp, 28 predicted proteins | sample 41SPOviralmetaG_FD_130143 | JGI IMG/M metagenome (GOLD analysis project Ga0181418, IMG submission 130143) | Marine viral communities from the oligotrophic San Pedro Time Series (SPOT) site, San Pedro Channel, CA, USA - 41 SPOT_SRF_2013-03-13 | ecosystem: Environmental > Aquatic > Marine > Strait...
ACATAAAAAATTTTATTATCTAAACCCTACTAAACCCTAAACCCTAAATTGACCTATCTATTTATTCTGAGTCCTCTTCACTTTCAGACTCGTCTGATTCTGATACTTGGTCCTCAACCTTCAATGGTTTAGGGTCTATATGCTGAGGGTGCTGTAAATCATTAATCTTCTGTTCCAATACATATTCAATATCAGGACACTCCTTATTCTCTTCCTCTTCCAATAAATCCTCGTCAATATCACTATCATAGAGGTCTTCATTAGAGGGTCTTCCGAAATCATTCCCTTCCTCCTGAACCCTTTTCATTTTCTTATATTCAGCGAATGATAGATTATTCAGAGCGTCCTTAGACCAATTAATTAAATTAGCAGGACCCTCCTTTCCAAGCATTGCTCCCTTCTTATTATAATTTACCCATTCACCTTCCCTCTGAAACTGATACAGATTTCTTTTAATAAGATTCAATCTGACCCTCTCATCATTTCCCTCTGCGTCAAATGTAGAATACATAAAGACCTTTCTCTCCTTATTTTTAAGAGTCCCTCCCTTAACCCTCATTTTATCCGAGTGATTATCAATCTTAATAAAATTATAAAATTTCTTATAACAACCAGAGGCATAGGTTAAATCATTACTCCAACCAATCCCACTATCGTCTATCTTATATTTAGTATTTAAATACTCACGAACAGGAACCAATCCCACTCCACTATATCCCCTCATACCCTTATCGTCCATAGTCTTACTAACGAACAACTTCGGACCAAGAATATTCTTAATCTGGGAAATCAGAGTCTGTTCTGAAACCTCCTGATATCTATCATTAAATCCAACCGACTTCTTATATGCCTCAAAACACGCATAGAGAGTCTTGCTATCCAAAATTAAACAGAGGAAATTGGGAATCCAAGCAGTCGTAAGACCACCACCGAAATCTACATTACCCCTATATCTCACATATCCATAATCCGCCATAGCAAGGACGAACTTCTCAACAATACTCCTGCCATATTCTGATTGCTCTACCATAAACTTATTATATACAATATCATTCGGAGCATTGAAATTCTCAATATCTCTCGTATATAAATAATATCCTACCACCTGAGGCGGAATAGACCAGAACCTTTTAAAATACTTGGAGATAACCTCCTTCTCTTCCTTGGTCTTTCCCTCCTTAGATAACTTCTTACCACACTCTACTCCTTGCCAGCGACGAGAGGAAGTAGTGAAAGGAGACGCCCTCTCATAATTAGTAATAGATACGAAGTCATAAAATTGGTCCAGATTGACAGCATTACCAAACTTCTTCTCAGTCGTAATAATAGGGTCTGTAATAAGTTCTTTTAATTGAGACAAGGTTTTCTTATCACCAGCAAATAATGCCTCATTTAGAACCAGATAGCGGACATCCTTTAATCTGTCATTGAATCTATTAAACAATCTATTCGTCTCTGATATCTGATAGAATGGACCATACTTACAAGACTCAGCGATAATCTTCTGAAATTGACTATCCTTCGCAAATACAGCACTCTTACCAACACCCTCTGGACCCTTGATTACAAGCATAACCTCTGTCTTCTTATTAGGTTTCTGTAAAACATGACTCATCCAATTCAATACATAATTAGATAAATCTAAATCACCCTGACACAAGTGCTCCTCAATATGATTTTTATAGAAATTCCATTCTGCTCTCGCCTTATCCATTCCATAGTCAGGTTGTTCTATAAAATTAATACATTGTTCTAAACAGAGATTGTATCCCTTCCAGAGATTCAAATTACCCTCTGCCGTTATAAGAGGGGCAGAAGGGTCAAAGACTCTCTTATTCAATTTCAAGTGCTTTCTGTTGCGTCTCCACATTTTTATTGGGTCCATTTCCTTCTGACCTCCATTAGGTCCTGTCTCATACCAACCCTCGTCATAGAAGCATTCAGAGAGATTCGTCTTATCTATCTCCTGAATATCCTTAATAGATTTATAATTAATAATATAGGTCTGTTTTCCGTCTTCAAATCTTAGGTGAGCGAGAGTCTCATTCATACACTCAACCATTTTATCTTCACTCTCCTCTCTATGTATCTTCTCCCACATTCCCATATCCCTCCAATCTGTAAGTTCCTTACAAGAGGAGGGGCAAGTGCCGTCAGGACAACGACACCTACGAAACACTCTCCCTGAATTCTTATTCCACATAATATAATTTCCAAAAACTGCGTGAGTATCTGGTTTTCCGTGATTACGAGACGAGTCATTCATTTTAAATTCACAGAAACGATTCTTCTCAATTGAAGTATCAAAATCATAATAGACACAACTCTCGCATTCTGTTCTTTTTATTATAGTCGGATACTTACCCTTAATCCATTGGTCTAAATGGTGATTAGACCATTTTATACTTGCCCCTGCTGAAATGTTAGTCTGAGACTCGCACCTTTTAATCACAGGGGCAATATATTCTAATTCAAATGCGTCCGGAGCAACATTACCTATGACATAATCCCAATCTGGTTTCTCTGTCTCGTCTTCCCTCAATGATTTTATTTTCTTTCTTCCTGCTCTGCCACCGCCCTTGACAGGTTTATCTTGATTAATGAGTCTCATACATTGTCTCTCCTTCCCATAGATAGCAAGGTCAATTGAATAAGAGATCTCTGGTGAATGACACTCTCCCTTCATATCCAACTCCTCGGCAAGTTGGGGCATATTCTTAAATAGAATCTTACAAGAGGGGAAAGTGATATGAAGTGATAGATAATGACTCTCCTTTTCAGAGTTCCAACCTGACGAAGAAGCACAGAGTGATTGGCAGTGCTCCACACCAACCTTATCACTCATTCTGCCTTCAATATCACCCCTGACACTCTCAATCAAAGGGTCATAATCTATCTCCTCACTCTTTTCTCCTGGAACCTTCAAATCAATATCAAAGATAGGTTTAATGAAATCGTCAGCATTTAGAACCTCTGCCCAGGTCCCATTGTATCTTCCAAGAGTCTTTTCAGTGAGAGGTTTCAATGAATCACCAGACCAACCACTCATAAAATTCTTGACACACTTCATACCACTCATTTATTATTATAATGTAATATATTCTTAAATACTATTTCAAATTTATTTATTTTCAATAACCGCTATTTATACTCTTACAAGGATTTATTCTCTTTTTTATTCACCAACTATATCTCTTTCCTTCTATAATACCTTTTACTATATAGCAAACAATCAAATTTATTTATTTTCAAGAATGGCGAAAAAGTGTCTGTTATAGTTTCAACAGGCGATAACTTCTCGGAATAGTATTAATACTCCGACCAACCGACCAATTCCGTAAATGACTCTCATTCTTGAATAAATCAGTATGAGAGTCATATAACTCTCTTAATGTGTAATGCCTTGATAAAATTTTATTGTGCTTGGTTAGAGCGTATTTATGAGTAGCAGGTCTCCCTCTCATTGTTTTCTATATATCTATTTAGTAATGTCTCTTTAAATTGCTACTGGTTATGTTCTTGATAAATCTTACAATACTCAAAGACGCCTCTCGGTTTAATGAGTCCGTGATAATAATTAGAACAAGTCTGCTCCTTTTCGTTTAAGACAAGAGATAATTCCTTTATTGTAGTGAAAGAGAAGGTCTTGAATAAAATTCTATTCTCTCTATCCTCAAATAATAATAAAATCCAATTGCGGTCGTGCCTCATTTATAATCTCTATTATATAATAAATGGAGGATTATTACATACCCAAGATAACTGACGAAAAGCACGGATTTTTTATTGATAATGTGTCTCATATATTTTCTACTGATAGCAGAGTATATGATTTAGAGTCAGGAGAATTATTATGTGTATTCTTAAAAGGTGTATTGCCTCTTGACCCCCTGGACGATAAAATAGTTAAAGTGTCAAAAAGTATATCCAATAATAGAGGAAATGCCAGTGGCAAAATGGATATTAGGTCTCACTCGGATAATATTGATTATTTTATTGATAAACCAGACCTCCTCGCAGGCAAGAAAGTTGCTCACGACGGCTCTTCTACAAGGTCTTCTGCCTATCCCGTCCGAAAAGACGGAACCCTTATTAAGAGGACTCGCGGCAATAATGTTAGGTCTGTCTCTGTGGGGTCCTTTAACGCAACTAATACAAAGGGCGGAGAGACCCCCTGCCGACTTACGAATTGGACTCAACGAAATTCAGACTCTCTTATCTCATTAGACCCTATAATGAGAAAGTGTGAAGAAGAATTTAAAAAATGGATTCCTGACAAGTATCAAGAACAAGTGTCATTCTGTAATAAAATTAAAAAATGGACTATAAGAGATTCTATATTTAGCACAATAACCCTCAATTATGATTTTAGAACAGCAGTCCATACTGATAAAGGAGACCTTAAAACTGGTATGACCTGTTTCTCTGTCAGAGAATATGGTGAATGGTCTGGGTCCGAATTATGTTTCCCTGACTACGATTTCGGAGTGGATGTCCGTGAAGGAGATTTATTAATATTCAATCCTCACCTCGCTCATTGTAATAGAGAACTCAAAGGCACTGGGAGATTGTCTATGGTCCTATATTGTAGAGAAAAATTAATAGATTGCCCTGTTAGTAATCAAGAGAAATTCACTGAGATATATGATAAGAAGATATGGAAATTAGGTGGAGGTGCTCTTAGTGGGTCTGGGTCTAATCTATCTCCTGATAATCAATATTATATGAAACTCCTACATAATACTATTAACGACAATCAAATCAAAAGTGTCTGTGATATCGGTTGCGGAGATTGGTCCTTCTCTAAAATGATTGACTGGAATGGAATTGATTATCTCGGAATTGATTGTGTCCAGAGTGTCATTGATAACAATATTAATAACTATCAAGGACAATCTATTAATTTTAAGTGTCAGGATATTCTCTTGGAGACAATTAAAGGGTATGACCTTATCATACTAAAAGACTGCGCCCAACATTGGGAAGATAATCAAATAAGAGAAGTTATTACTCAATTACTCAATAATAATAAATTTATATTGTTTAGTAATGGATATAAATTCGGAAGGACTCCCGAGAAGAATGATTGGGAACAGAGAGATATCAGTAATAAATACTCATATCACCCAGTAGATATTAATAAAGAACCAATGAAAAGTATTGAGAAGAATGTCTTATGGACTACTCACCATAGACACAAGCAATTTAATCTATTATCCAAAGTTTAAAATATATTTATTCTGAGTATCCTTGCTATGACCCATTAAGAATGCGTCATTATCCATACTCTTCTTAACCTCACCATATTTATTCATTAAATAGATATGGCGGAGTTGCTGTAAATTAGGAGGATTCTCATTCCCTAATTGCTTGAAATATCCCTTAATTCTCTTGCCTAAGAGATTACGACTAATAGGACCTCCCTTCTTATCAGGAAAGAAATAATCTCCCTCACCCATATCATTCTCAGAGATATATTGATTGATATACTCTTCTAACATAGAACCAACCTTCGCCTTAATTGTCCCATAGGTCTTGGCAGTCTTATATTCATTAATGACTAACTCTTCACCAGTCCAATAGTTAGCACCATCGGACAACTCAATTGGTTCCTCTGGATTGTATTGTAATGAAGCATAGTCTGCCCTGAGAGGTTGATAACGATAGAGCATTAAAGTCAAGACTTGAATTGAATAAGGACCATACTTATCCATTGCCTTAGAGATATAATCGTCAAACTCGGACCAAGTGATATAGGTCTCTCTCTGTTTATCAGTCATTATCCCCTGAGCAGTCTGTGCTTCATACTCCTTCTGTTTCTTTCGCCAGACATTTCTATATATTTCTAAATTCTTTATTAATTTAATAGATTCCTCTGTCGGATTGACTCCCTCATATGTATCCTGTATCAATGACCTCAAATAAACTATCACCATATTCATATAAGTCTTCTGAGTTCCTCCGGTCCAGTTCTGAGTAATGAGATTAATAATATGAAGTGGGTCATATTTCATTCTATCTAAAAATAAATTCTCTGCCTCAGGGTTGCCATAATCCATATCAAAATAGACTGCTCCCTTCGCATAGAGACTCCTTAACTGACTCCCATATTGTTTCAAGGTTAAGTCTGAAACCATTGACTTCTCATTCATTAATGCTAATGCTTTCTCCATTATTATAATGTAATTTATTCTTATTTTTTTAAATCACTTTTCACTTTCTTAGGACGACCTCTCTTTTTCTTCTCTGGTTTAGGAGGAGGTGAGGGTTCTTCCTCAGAAGAGGATTCAACACTCACTAAAACTGGAACTTGAAGAACCTCAACTCCTAATGGTCCCCCAGTCCATTCTGACTCCCAATATCTATATTGAATAGGGATAGGTTCTTTTCTCTTCTTGAAATATGACTCTATCTCTGGTTGGCACTTCCAATCTCCGTCTAACCACACAAATCCATATTCGTCAGGTTTCCATTCTCCGTCGCTTGGCATTATTAATTATAATATTAATAATAAAATAAAAATAAAAATTTAATCGGAGTTTAACTCCTCTGGATAATATGCCCTACATTTACAAACTATCCTCTCTCCGCTAATTGTTGATAGACATTCTTCCCCTTATACTCTAATAAATTGAAATTCCTATGTATCTGTTCTGACTTCTTTCTCATTGTATCCAAATAGAGAAAGTCGTGCCTCCCCTTATAAATGAAATCTAATAAAGTGAAAAATGTATTCTTAGGACAAGGCGCCCACTCGTCAAATAATGACTCTAATTCCTTCCTATTCGCTGTTTCAAATAAAAATAAATGAGTCAAACACTTTCTCACTGGTAATGGAATTCTATTATATACTTGTGCCGTCAGCATTACTGCGACACAACCTCCGTCTCCTGCTAAATGACGCCTGTTATATGCCATTTTAAATATTAACCTCTGAACTGCCTTATCTTTAAGACTTTCAAGACAATCGTCAAATATAAATAAAACTCTATCTCCCGACCCCTTTATCTCTTCTATACAATCAAACAAATCTGAGGCAGTTAAATCCTCGTATCTCTGGTCCTCTGGCAACGAGGCAAATGGATTATCCTCTGGCAGAGTAGCATTAGAAGGATTAAAATAAAATACTCTGTCATATTTTTTATTATAATTTTTCCCTGTCTTTCCTGTGAGTGTATGTAATAATGTGCTCTTCCCTGACCCTGGTCTCCCTACTAACACCATAAAATAACTTAAATTCTGAGGCAGAGGCAGAGGAACTCTGGTATCAAAATTATCGTCGCAAGACATTTCCACCGCTGAAACATTAATATTTTTATCGTCATATGGGACCTCCTTTATTTCGGACATATATACTATTAAGCATATTTAAATACATCGGAGAATGATATTGGTTTAGTTCGTCTTGGGGCAACTGACCTGAATTCTGCCTCTTCACCATAATCGTCTTGATAAACAACCTTCTTTTTTCTCTGCGGTTTTCTCTGTCTAACATAGACTACTTCTTCCTCAGAAGATTCCTCACTACTGCTACTGGGTTCTACATAGACTATTTTCGCCTTGCGACCTCTTCCTGACCTACTTGACTTATATCTTAATGGTTCCTCTTTCTCACGCTTCGCAGTAGGTTTCTTTAAGATTGGTTGCTCCTTAATGACTTCATTCTGAATCTCCTCTAATTCCTTGACCTGCTCCTCCATACTCGGTAGGTCCGCAGGAGGATTGGTTGTCGCGACTTGCCTGGGAGTCTCTACAACTGACGAAGAATCCTGCTTATCCATATCCTTCGCAACTTGGTCTTCTACTGCCTTTCTCTCTGCCTTTTTCTTCGCTATATTTTCTAATCGCTTCTGTCTTGCCTTTTCAAATGTCGCTTTCTGCTTTTCAGACCTATTCTTCTTTCTACTGACTTTATCCTTTATTGGTGCCTCCATTTTATTAGAAGGGACCTCTAATTGCTCTTCTTGCTGAGGGACCTCTTGGGTTGCCATTTCAGTTAATTCTTGAATATTATCCTCTGTGATTATCCCCTCGGGAGCCATTCTCTGAGGTTCTCCGATATCAACATAACTATCATAACTTACACTCATTTATATATTCTTACATATATAAAGATTTAAGTAAAAATAACCTTACTTTATTTCTTACAATCCAAAATCTCCAAGGTCGTCGTCAAAATCGTCAAATGAATTAGAGAATCCTGGAATCTGACCTGTCCTGACATATTCAGAGGGAGTTCCATATCTACTTTCACCTGCTAAATATGTTTCTCTTGACCTTGCTTGAATTGCGTCTTGTTCTCTATTAAAATTAGCACGAGAGGCACTATCACTCATTTCACCCATTTTCTGTCCCAGCATTCCCATTCCGACTGTCGCCCCTAATGCTCCTATTGCTCCACCGACTTTCATTCCGACTGCTCCAATCTTCTTAACTTTCTGACCGATACGACCCATTTATATCTTATCTATACATTTTCTTTCTCCTCACTCTTCCGCCTTTCTTAAAGGTTGAGAAAGAAGAATCAAAATCGTCAAACTCCGCTTCTGCGTCCCTTAGAAAATCTCCTTGACGACCACTGACTCCTGAGGAGATTCCAGAGAATAGATTTCCTATTGGTTCAGCAGGAGGAGAGACTCGGCGATTGAAAGCACCTAACTCACTCGCTCCCCCACCTAAATCTCCGTCTCCTGTTGATTTCATACCAGTAGCAAAAGCACCTCCCATTGCTGCTCCAAGACCTATGACTCCTGCCCCTATTTTCATTCCAGTCGCACCAATCTTTTTAACTTTCTGACCTAATCGTCCCATTATTAATTATATTATATATATATAAAATAATGAATAAAGCAACCTTCTCAAAGACTTTATCTGGATTAAGAGAATTAGAATTGGATGTCGCTAACCTCGCAGAAGAAGGACAAATTCAAATTCAAGGTGATTTCCCTACAACAGAACAAGTCCTCATTGCTGACCCTACTATTAATGGGAATATCTATAAAACATTAACTCCTTCTATGATTGGTCTTGAAAATCTGACTGCTGGGACTAATATCACTTACTCAGCAGGAACAACTTACAATGGAACCGCTCCAATAACTATTAATGCGACAGACACTAATACTCAATTAACACTCGTAGAACAGAATGGAATTGTCATTACTGACTTGGGAGGACTTAATAGAGGAATTGCTACTGATATTGATAATGATACTATTGTCTTTAATGGGACTGAAATGGAAGTTGCGAAGGTCCCTAATTCACTCACTGCTGGAACTAACATTACTTTTAATATTGGAACAACATATGACGGAAGTCAGGCAATCACTATATCCTCTATTGATAATGATACTCAATTGAATCTGACTGGCGCTCTCCCTATGGTTATTAATAATGGAGGAGGACTTAATAGAGAGGTTGAATTACAATATGATAATACTACTCTTGGAGCAGGAGGAGGAGCATTAACAGTCTCAAAAGTGCCTAATGTCTTGACAAAAGGAACTAATATAAATTTTATTAATACAGACGACGGAGCAATTGAGACAACATATGACGGAAGCACTCCAATCACTATATCCTCTACTGATACTGATACAACATATCAAGGAGGAAAGAATATCACTATTGATACAACGACCAATCCAGACACTATTAATTTAGACGACGATTTAACTGGGATAGATAGTATTACTATGACCTCAGGACCAGGTGCTACTGCGATTACTGGAAATGATTATCCTTCTAATCCGACTACTGCGACTTATCTTGATTTATCCTCAACAACTAATCTAATCCCAGGAGCAGTCTTGGCAACGAAAGTTCAGAGGTCTAATCTATTTAAGAGTTTCAGTAATGTATATAGCGAATTAAGTAGTAATTTTAGGACAAGTTTCAAGGCACAGAGTGCTAATGTTATGGTTGAGTTTAGAGCAAATGTTAGAGCAGATAGTAGAATCTTCTATGGAGGTCTTTATGACTATAATGCTGGGTCTTATCAAGCAGATAGTAGAAACCGATTCAATTTTAACGACGAATCAGACCAAGACTTCACAATCCTCACTTGGTGGATAAGAAATCTTACTCCTGGAAATACTTACTATATCACTCCATATTTCAGAGGTTCAAGCAATCCAGTTTATATTTACTGCGGAAATTCAGGGACAACAGACGGATTCGCTCCTGGAATAATGAGAATCATAGACGGAGGAAATAATGTAAGCGTTTATTAAGATATTAAGATTGAAGATTAAGACTTTAAGACTGGTTTTAAGACTTTAAGACCTATTTATCAATATTTTAGTAAAAAAACCGAAAATCTGAGCGCTCGCGAAAAATCTGGGGAGGTCTGAAATATAGCAGACCTCCCGAAAATAGTCTTAATGTCTTAAAACCAATCTTAATATCTTAAAATCAATCTTAATATCTTAAAGTCCAATCTTAAAATCTTAATCTATTTAAAAAGACATTACATTTATAAACTATGGAAGAATTATCAAAAGCGGAAAAGAGGAAACTCATTAATGCGAGATATTATGCCAAGAAAAGGTCGGAAAAAGGTCATAAAGTGGATATGTCTTATGATAATCTCAAATTAGAAAATATAGAATTAAAGAAGACTATTGAAAAACTTAAAGAAGATATCAAAAATTTAAAAGGAAATCAAATGGGAATGGAGATAAATTGGTCTGACGATGAGGACTAACCATTCACCTCGTATATCCCTTTATCTTCTTCTTCTTGACTTTATCTGCCAAGTCTTTATCTGCTCCTTTCCAGGTCCCAGGTTGTTTCATTACAAATGAATAGACACGAGCATATCCCCATTGCTCCGCACTCATTTTTCCTTTAAGACTCTTACCTCCAACTTTCTTTCCTGTGCCAACTTGACGAACTGACTCTGGATTAGATTTTCTCGCCCCTCTTGCCCTATCAAATACCTTATCAAGAATAGACCGAGGGATTCCTGTAAGTCTTGAAATTTCTGCTTTATCGTGAGGAGCGTCTCTCTTAAACCCATATTTCTTATTGAATTTATTTTTATTAGTCTCAACCATTTATTTTATATTAGATAAGTTTAATTATGTAAATTATTGTCTCCATTAGACTAAATATTATGAGAACAACATTTCAGCAAGGAAAAGGTCGGTGGAATAAAGACTATTGGACTGCTCTATTCTGGTTAGACAATTCTGATAAACATTTTTTTATCAGAAATGACAAGGAAAAGTGTAATTTTATGCCAAAACATACTGACATAACTCAAATGATAGAAGGTTGTCTTGAAGTTGAACCCCCAGAAAAAAGAGAAAAGTTAAAGGCGTTGTTTTTAGAGGCAATCAATAATGGACTCAATAAAGAAGTGAAATATAACGGCAATCAGACCAGTTTATCTAACTCTGGTTCTGGTTCTGGTTCTGGTTCTAACTGAGCACTACCACTTCTTTTCAATATTTCGTCCTCTTTTTTTAAGATTTTATCCTCTTTTTTTAAGATTTTATCCTGTTTTTTATCTTTTATTTTCTGTTGTAATGACTTCATTTCCTCCTCTGTTGGTGGTCTTCTCTCGCACCTGAAAATATAACATAAATTTACCTTACAATGACATTTACTCATCCATATCACTTGAAGCAATCCAGCAATTGCTCCTAATACTAAGACAACCGCTCCTGCCAATTGGTCCACCGAGTAATCTTGAAGTTGTCCTTCGTCGCTATCGCTCATATATATATATTGATATTTTTATTTAACATAAATTTTTTAACCCATAATAGGACGCGCTCGGTCTCCGTGTGCCCTATGGTGTTCTCTTATAAGAGCAACAGCAGGGAGGTGTCCTAAGACTAAACCTGCTCCTGCTGCTCCTGCGAGTAAATGTCCCCCACCCATAGCAGAACGGACTGCTGGGGTGCTCCTCCTGAATGCCCCTGCTTCGCTCAGCATCGGAGTCTCACAATTCATTCCTCCGTGCTTTTTCTTCGCAATCTGCCGACCCATTGCTTCACCTCCTCCTGCTTTAATAAATCCTTCTCCAAATGCCTTGAAACCATAAGGGATTGAGGTTAATCTCTTCATTGAACCTCTTTTACCGACTATATTCGGATTATTCTTAATGAAATCCGTTTCACTCTTAAAACCTGCGTAGATAGGTTTAGATAATGCTAACAATGCTGACGCCATATTTATATATTATAAATGATAATTTTATTTATTACTTGACTATTTTAACCTTAGAACCTCCTTTCGGACGCCCTGCCTTATGTTTCTGGGAACCTAATTTATGACGCTCCTCCTTGACTCCTCCTCCTTTCTTGGCACTCTGTGCCTCTCTCTTCTTTTTCAGTGCTTCTTGACCCTTTTTCAGACCTGCTTTCTGTGCCTCTGTCAATTGTCTTTTCTTCGCCATTTATATTACTTAACAATCTTTTTTATTTTCTGCCAAGTTGGAGGAATCTTAGAAATCTGGTGTGCTAATGCGGATTGTTTCATAACCTCTGCGACATGTTTCTTAGGAATGACTAATTCTCCTCCGTGTAATATGACTGGGACTTCTTTATGAAAGTGTCCCTTAGTCATACCTCCTATCTGTTGGTCTTGGACTTTCATAATGTTAGTTGGGACTCTGGATTCTGCGTCAGGGATATTCCTCTCTTGACCTTCGTCCTCCATTATATCTCTCATACTATCTATATAGACCTGCCTCTGCTTACTATCTACCCAGACGAAATCTCTTAACTCATTCCAGCGTCTTATCATAGATAGAGGTTTATCTAATGGATAATTGAAAAATCCTAAATAGTCTGCGTCGTCAGTCAGAATCATATGACTTTTCCCTGCTGATTTCGCCTGTATCTGCTGACTATCTCTCTGCTCTGGTTTCAGAGGGATTTTATCTACTATTAAATCAACATATTCTAATTGTATATTCTCCATATCCTCTGATATGTCCTCGTCAGAGGATTCTTCTTCTTCGTCAGTAGTCTCTATATCAGACTCAGAGGATATATCCTCCATATCAGAATCAGAGGAGGGTTCAGCACCTGTTTCTTTCTGTCTTATAATATCGTGTTTCTTCTTCTCCTCTTTATTCTTCCAGACAATATCGCTATCTACCCACTCTCCGACATATATGCCGTCAAAAGCATAGACTTTATCAGTATCTTCGTCAATTAAGAAATCATTTCCCTCAAATTCAATTTCAATAAAATCTTCAAATCCCTCTGGTGAGGACTCCTCTTCCTCTTCCGATTCTGATTGTGGTTCAGGAGGTTTCCCCTGTGGCACTATCCTATTAATAATACCTCTCTCTTTATCCCAATCACCTATCTTGTCAGCGTCGTCATTATAGACAACATACTCCTTAGGGAATTTCATACCCCCCTCTCTCTCTTCTATTGTTATCATTTCTCCTCCATAATCTCCAATGATAACAGGACTACCACCATTTTCAAATTCCTTTATTAATTTATTGAGTTCTCTTCTCTGTTTATCTGTCTTCTGTTCTCTTGTTCTCTCTCCTTGGAATTCACTTCTCCTACGAAATCCCTCTCCTCCTCTATACTTTATCCGTTCCTCATCAACTTCAATATTCTCTAAAATGTCTGTTTTCCCTCTGCCAAATCCTTGTCCGTAAAATGCTCCTGCTGTCTTACCTGTCCTATCTAAATCTCTTAAATCAGCACTTCCGACTCTCTCTCCGTCTCTGAAATATAGTTCCCCATTAGAAAAGTCATAGAGTAATCTATTCTCTTGAAAAGGAATAAGAATAAAATTTCTATAATCATAATGGATTCCTCTTACCTCATAATTGAGATTTCCAGCACTTTCAAACTCTAAACTCTTATCACCTTCGTCATACTCCTCTAATATATTGACTGGTTTCATTTCATAGAATGCTAATCGTCTAATTAATCTGTTTCTCTCACTCTTTACTGACCCAACTTTCTCTGTTCTCTCTGCTTCAACAACCTTTATTCTTCTTCTCTCTGCTTGGACTTCATTAAGTAATTCTCTGTTTCTCTTCTCTAACTCACGAATCCTCTGTTTCTGTGTGAGAATTAATTCAGAACCTCCGTCAGCAGTTATTGGTTTCTGAGGGAGAGCAGGTCCCTGAGGGACAATAACTTCTCCTTCAACTTCTCTCACCATTTTACCGCTCCCTGAATAATTGTATTTTATCTCCAGTTTTTTTTCTACTTCTATCCCCTTAAATCTCTCCTCGTCCCAAGTCTTATCTTTCTTGACTATTTCCCATATAGCATTCAATCTCGTATCATTAAGAGGTTTCTTCTCATTAGAAAAGTTCAATACTTTTCCCCATAAATTCTCTCCCCCCCAATCTTGTTTCGTCTTATTGCCTCTGAAATCAAGTCCTTTTATAAGAGCGTCGGCGTGTTGATTCCTATTCATATGAGAGGTCTTATGGTGTCCTCTTCCTAACTTCTCTAAACCTGATTTCAGAGAGAATATGATAGGTTTCTCTTGTCTAAATAGAGCATTGAGGACCTCCTTTTCTAAGTCAGTAGTTTTAATTGCCATATATTTATATATACATAAATAAAAGTCCCCATTTACTTTCCTTTAAGATAACCATATTTAAATCCTCTCGGTGCCATATACTCTGGGACCTTCTTATTCTTCTTTCTATCTTCTAATCTATTCTTGACCTTCTTATGTCTCTCTATTTTATTAGGTTTAGTGATTTCGTCAAACATTTTATAGGGACCAGCGTTGAACTTAATATCATTCTCAAAAACATACATTATTTATATTATATATAATATAATAAATATGACGCAATCTATTCCAGAGGGTTATCATAGAATGCCAGACGGCTCCATAATGGCAGACGCAGATATGGCAGAATATAAGAAGGGGGGAAAGGTTAAGAGGAAGAAGTGTCCGAAAGGTAAAAGGAGGTCAAAGAAGGGTAAATGTGTGAAAGTAGTCAAAAAAAGACTGACAACTATCCCAGAGAGACGAGGAGCATTTAGACCCTCAGGCAATACAGGCACTCTGACTGCTGATAAAGCACTTCAATTCGGTTCAGGGAAAATGGCAAATGAGGCGAGGATAGCAAGACTCCAAAATTTAGTTGATACTCAGTCTTCTAATCTGAGTCATTCAGCATTACAGAAGCATTTAGTAGCATTAGGATATAAACCAGTCCCAGAATTACAGAGACAACAGAGATATATGGGAGATATTATAGATAGCACAGGGGCAAGATTCGCAGGTGCTCCTGGTGGAGACGACGGCAATTTCGTCAATGGTGGTGATTTCTCAGCAGATAGAAATAGATTAAGAATTCAGAGACGCTGGGAAGCAGGACAACCAATAACAAGAGGAGAATTGAGACAAGCACTCCATAATGACGCTTGGGAAGGGGAAAATATTACATATGAACCAAGAGACGACGACCTGACTTATGCTGACGAGGACTTTCTTGGGTCATACGGACAGGGGCAAGTTTTCTTTGACGATTTAGGATTAGTCGGCGATGTAGAGAATGCCAGAAATCCAGCAGGAAGGAGGAGAGGGGCAAGAACTCCTGGACCCCAAGCATACGGCGCTCCTGCTGGTTTCGCCCAAGGTGGAACTCAATTCGGGGGTGGTGCGAGAAGTCATAGAGATTATAGATATAGACCTCCTCCTTCGTCCTCTGGTGCTTCGTCCTTTACGGCAGTAGGGCAGGATTTCGGTGAGGAAAGTAGTGAAGCAAGTGCGAGATATTCTTGGTCACAACCTCCTTCTTCTTCCGATTCGTCTGGTGGTGATAGTGGTGGTCTTGGAAGACAATTTACGAGTGTAAGGAGATTTAATGAACCTCCATTCGGAGAACCTAATAGGTCATATGTAAGAGGAAGGTCTGACGAACCAGTAGCAATAGCAGGAGGATTAAGTCCTTGGCAGACTGGGGCGCCCTCAGTAGCAGAAACAGAAGATTTTTCAGAAATAGGAACCTCTGTATCAGGTCAAGAACCACCGAGATTTGCCGAGCAAGCAGGGGAATTAGCAGGTCAAGCAGGAACAGGTGCTATTAATGTCGCACAGACAGCAGGAAGATTAGGATTAGATTTAGGAGCAGGAGCAGGTCAAGCAGTTTATGACAGACTCCCTGCTGCTCGGGATGTCGGAGAAGTTGTTATGGGTGGTGGAATAGATTTAGCAAGTGGAGCAGGAAGAGCAATGTATAACAGACTCCCAGAGGGACCAGATATGAGTAGATTTCTTAATGACGCCTCAGGATTAGTTTCTGACGCTGGTGATTATATGAGAGGAGGAATGAGACAAGTCCCAGGTCAAGAAATATTAGGTGGTTTGCCAGACAGACCTTTTGACGAATCTATTGAGGTCCCTACTCCTTCTGGTGTAGATTCTTCAATAGCAGGAACAGAGGATTTAGGTGTCCCAGCAGATTTTGAAGATATTGGTGAAGAAGAATCCTCACCTGGGGGAGCAGAAGAAGTCGTAAGACAATTCGGACAATTTGAACCAGTCCAAGACTTATCTGCCTCTCAATTCTCAGATTTAGCAGGTGAATTCTATCCAAGAGGAGGAACAGGGTCGGAAACAACCGACTCATATTTAGAGAGGACTCGTGCTGACGAAGAACTCTTTGGACCTGCTCTTGAAGGAGCACGATTAATAAGAGGAAGAGACGAACAACCTACTCCATTTAGGAGACCTCTGACAACACCCTCAGGACCTCCTTCTTCGGAATATTCAAGAACAGATACAGACGATTTATCCTCAGTAGGGACAAGTGAATTAGGAATAGTTGAAGCACTAAAAGAAGGGAATCCAGACGCTCCCCCTGAGGAATTATTATCAGCAACTCCAAGAACATTTAGAAAGGTTGAAGCATTCACAGGGGAGGCGAAGACTCCTGCCAGAGAAGTCAGTAGATTAAGAAACCAACAATCATTAGCATATAGGAGAAAACAAGGAGAGAAATTTGAAAGACAAGGATTAAATGCCTCAGTAGAAGGAGTCCATATTGACGGCGTAGATATAGATTTCTCAGAGGTCGCCTCCTCAGCAGATTCAGACGGAATAACTCCGTCAGAAATAGCAGACGGAGGGCAGGAAGTTTAGTTTAAAGAATTTTATTTTTATATTTATTAAAGTATAATGAATTATTTGAGTTTTGACCACAAGAATCAGAAGTCTTGGTTGGATATTGCCCCTGATTTAGCACAACCTCTCTCTATTAATGACAATGACATTCCATTAAGAGACCCAGTTATGCTCCATACAACAGACGAAAGGGCGAATTTTATTATAGGGTCTATGGGAGAGGAGTTAGATATGAGGAGAAAATTGTATGACGAAAAATGTCGTCCTGAATATGATAGATTTGATTATAAAATTGCTGACAAGAGTAATCAAGAAATCTCAGATATAGGAAATAAATCAGACCATACTCCTCCAATGTCATTCTTCTCAATAGATAATGTTGCTGACGGAATTGCTTGGTATAGAGAGAAATATCCTGAAATGCCTGATATTGTCATAGAAACTTGTGCTCGTGAGAAATGGGGGAAAATCCCTAAAAATAGAAAGGAAATAAGGTCGGAAAAACAACAGAGGAAAAAAGCAGAAAAGAAGGAACTCAGAGGATTAGAAATAAAAAGAAAAGAGATTTCATTAGATTTTAATTAATATATATCTCTATAATATAATATGAGTGGTTTAAGCGGTCAATCAAGAAGCGAATTTGAGGAAAGCAATACAATTATAGGTCCAGCGATTACCTATACCCCCTATCACCCTATGACCTTTTCAAGAGGGGGTCATATAGGACGATTGCCAGTATCAGCGGATTTATTTCCTCTTGATAAGCAGTTTAACAATATCCAACAGAACGCATTGAGAGTTGAGAAATACAATGAAGCATTTAGAAGACAAGTTATTAATCCTTTTAATTAATTTATGTTATTAATATATAATGGCACTCCAACCTGACATTCACGCTAATCAGTCAATTTTAGTCTATATAGATAGTGAGGACGCAGAGGCAGACTACCAATCAGGAGATTTATCAGGAGTCTCTGCTGATTTTATTTTAGATTTAGAAGAACCTATTATATGCCCCGAGAATCAGATGATGCTCGCGAGTATGTATAGTTGTTCTATACCTTATTCCTTTTATGACATTAGAAACGATGTCAATGACAAGATTCAATTTAAGATATTTAACTCTGGGACTGGTCTTTCTACGACATTTGATATAGATTTCGGTGCTAATCTGCCTAATGCTCCTTATTATAATATAGAGAATTCCCACGGCAATTACTCAACAACCTCATTATCTACTCAGGTCAATTTAATATTCACCGAACTTATAAGACCAGGACTTATCGCAGGAGGATATGCGAATGCTAACTCAGAAATCCAACTCTTCTTTATTCCGACTAAGGGAAAATATATGATTAGACTCTTAAATTTCCCTGCTGGTCTTGTCCCACAGATACAACAGCAAGGAGCAGGATATATGGATTCAGAGATAGGTCTGCCCCAAGACGATACTGCTGTAAGGGTCTTTGCTGTGGACGGCACAGGCACTTATTTCTTATTATGTCCTAATGTTGTAGATATTACAGGGAGCACTCACGGACTCTTTTTAAGAACTAATCTTGCCTCTGATTCTACAATTGCCTCTGATACTGGTCGCTCTACTGATATATTAGCACATATCCCAATCACAGGCAATCAAGGAGATATTATTCATAGTCCTCCTCAATCCAATCTCCATAAGTCAAGAGTTAAAGTCAAGGCAATCAATCATATTCATATTCAATTAAGAGACGAAAGAAATAGACCAATGGATTTCAATGGTCTCCAGACTCATATAGTTATATTAATAGATTTCATATATGAGAGAAAAAAGATAATTCCTGATAATGCTTTTAGAAGACAGAAAGAGATATTTAAAAATAGAATTCAGGGTCAATTAGACGATTTATCAAGTCAAGGTTTTAAAGGTCAATTACAATATAGGTCCCATAGTAGAAGAATCCCAACTCACGAACCAGATTTAGTCCAACAACCTCACGCTCCTAATGTAGAAGTTAGAGAGGTTCAAGAAGAGGAAGAAGAAGAGAAGAAAATGGAAAATACAGAAAATATAGAGGTAGAGCAGACCGGAGAAGATTCTAATGAGACTCCTACGGAGGATTTAGTTAAAGATACAATTTAGAGTAAATAAAATTAATAAATATACATATATATAAATGGGATTAGGTTCTAAAATTAGAGGAGTTGTTAATATGGTCGGACAGAAAAGCAAGTTGATATCCAAGTTAGGTCATAAAGGAGCAGGAGTTGTAGGACTACTTGATAAGAGTGCTGGTAAGGACCTCAATCAGGTCGCGGATATTGCTGATAAAGTCGGTAAAATAGACGAAGCAGTAGGAGCATTTGGTAAGAAAACTCACTTATTTAAGCAGGGAGGTCAAGTTCCTCAGAGTGCTATGTCAGGAGGAGAAATAAGACAACAGGCACGAAGATTCGTGGGACCAGTTGCTCGGACAGGTCTCACTCATATAGCAACCGCAGGATTAGGGGCAGGTGCGAAACTCTTAGCACAACCTCACGACCAACTCAGAAAAAGAGACATTATAACAGAGGGAGGTAAATTATCTCGTCAAGCAAGAGCACATTTAAGGGGTTTCCGTTAATTAAATTTTTATATTTTATATTAATATATAAATGAGTTCCGACGCAGTTATGAATGTGAGTTTTAAAAATCTCTATAATAAAAGGAAGATATGGGTAGATAATCGTGGGGGGTCAAGAGGGCTCCTTTCAAGAGCATTTGGACCTGCTTCTGCTGACCCAGAAGGAGGGAGGAATGGTTCTTTTATTTGGGAGGGTCATATTAACGACCCCCAACCGACTTCGGATAGGTCTAATTATCAATGGGTAGTTTTTCGTAGGTGGATTATGAGTAGTAAAGTCAGTGTTGTCAATGCTGGTAATGCTGGTTATGACGACGGATTAATCTCTTGGGAGACTCCGGGAGGTGCTTATACTGATATGAATCCTCCTTCTTATTTCAGACAATATTTCACTCCTTCTTCCTCAGGGCAGAAGATTCTTTCAACAGCAGAGGCAGAACTGACTGCTGGGGTTGTCCCCGCTCAGGACGAAGAAAATATAGGAGGTCATATTTCTCGGTGTGTAGCAATTGCCCCTTATTGTGCTTATGGTGGTTGCGATATATGGGTCGGTGCGACTGTCCCAGCAGGAGGAGCAGGGTCTAATGCGACAGCAGAGGGTCAATTTAATACAGCAATCGGTGGGAAACTTATGGATAGTTGGGAGGAGGGTGTTATGTGTGCTAATTTCTTTGAGAGAAAGTGGAAATATGAGGTCAGAGGAGAGCACGGAGAACAATTAGGAATTACTTGTCGCAACGCCGCCGACGGACAGAAAAGCAGTCATTTATTATATGGTGGTCTGCCAGGAGTGGTCGTCCAATGGATAGCAGAGTTGGATGTCTATGATATATTGCCAGAAGCGGAGGAAAGATACAATCCTAATGGCACTCTCCCAGCGAGTAAAAATTTCCCTCGCATATAAATTATGAGTATAATTAGCATTTTTTAGATTGAAATAAATTTGATTTTTTTTAGAATTCTAATAGCAGTTTCAAGAAAGAGACGATATTAGAATTATAGAATAAATTACATAATATATATAAAGAAATAACAACAATATAGAGTATAGATATGTTAGTGAAGGATATTCCTCTCACCGCACAACTCGCCCTACTCAATGAGGGTGATAAGAATGAAATAGGTGAAATTTTATTTGGAGATAAATACGACCAAGATTGCGTCAATAAGATATGGGAGTTTATTAAACCGCTCCCATATTTAAAAACTATTAAGATTTTGAAACCCCCAGAATGCCTCTATCCCCCACTCCCTATGGATACATTATATCAGGGATTAAATGGTCTCACTATTATTATTGAAGAAGAGGAAGATAAAGATATTACAATTAAATTTGAGAGAGAAGATTGTATTGACTCTCTGCCTTGTGCTGAGAAGGTTGTAATGGATAAGGTTAAGAGTATGATTGAAGATTATGATAAAGAAAATCCTGACCTTTCATTTAATGAATATATCAGTCAGAATCCAATAGTAATGAGAATGTCTCGCTGGTGCCTCGCACCATACATTGAGACTTATGAATGGACTCCTGATTTACTAAACCCTAATAAATACAGAATTACTTGGAGAGGCAATACCTATACATACGGACACCATAACTCACCTAATCAGAAACTCGCAATGTTGTCTGATTATATGAACCAATTGAATCAGAGTGAGAAGAATAGTTGGGAAAGAGAATGTGTCCCAAGGGAATATATGACATATGCGAATAATCAAGGAGAGGTCAGTAAGGTTTGCCAATCAGAAGGTCAAGACCCAAGAAGGAGACATATTAGGGAACAATATCATATCATATCAGAGAATGTGGATTGCTTGTCTGATATGTGGGGGATTGAAGACGAAGATATATTGAAAGAGAAGATTGCTGATTGGAATGTCAAGGCGAATCTATGGACTACATATAAAGACCCTAATGGGAGAATCATATTCAAGAAGAATCAGTCTGATATTAAGTTCTATAAAGACTATTTGAAAATTCAATTGGGATTGTTAATCACTCCATATAAGAATTCAATTGATAAGATTGGATATGATAAAGGTGAAGGGAAAAGAGGATTCTATTCAGAGACTCATATGGGTTTCAGGAAGGGTCGTTGGAGAAGATTTGGAATTGGTGAGACTGAGAATTATAACTGCTCTCTATTAAATTATATTGGAAGAGAGAAGATATTTCAGAATGACGGCGAAGGAATGCTCTTCATAAGAGACGGACAATATATTATTAAAAATTAATATTAATAAATACCCTCTAAAATTATTAAAATAAAGTTTAAATTTAAATTTTTTATCAATGTCATAGTATAAATATGGAAGTTGAAAGAGTTGTCCCTAAGGAATTAAACTATGATAGTGCCCTCCCCCTTGCGATTGAGTCTCGTAATAATCGCCGAGTGTTCTTGCCGAATAACGGTCAGGCATTCACCAGTCAAGCGTCTAATATAGTCCGCATTGAGATTAATGCTGATAGTATGCTTGACACCGCCCACTCGTATCTCCAAGGTCGCGTCACTCTAAATGACGCTAATAATGCTACTGGAACTGGTTTCACAGGAGCCGCCGTCATTAAACGACTTAGGATTGAATCTGGTGGTGTAGTTTTAGAGGATATAGACGAATATCACCGCCTATACTCCCTTGCTACTCAATGGACTTCTTCGGAGGGTCATTTAAAAGAGGTCTGTGCTCAGTCTGGCGCTAATCAACCTCAATATGTCTCTGGACGAATGAGAACCTTTGCTGTTGCTGGTGTTGGTGCCAATCAGGACCAGGCGAATGTCTCAACTGATATTCTATCTACTACTACGACTGCTCCTATGAGTTCTAATGTTGGTGCTCCTGGCGATATCATTAACAATAATGGTTCTTACACCTTCGCAATCCCTCTATTATCTGGACTTCTAAATTTAGAAGGAGGTAAATATCTTCCCCTCGTAATGATGAACGCAGGTATTACTCTTGAAATTCACCTTGCCTCTGGTGCTGAGGTTATGTTCGCAGACGGCGGTGGTGGTAATGGTAATTACACTTTGAGCGATGTCCAGTATGTAGGTCAGTTAATAGACCTTGACCGCTCATTCTATGACCGAATGCGAATGGTTATGGAGGCACAGGGTGGAGTCTTACAATTAGCAGGGACTTCATATCGTCATTTCCTCAATACATTCCAAGCGAATAATGCCCCAGCAGTTCTCAATATCCCAGCACGACTAAAATCTATTAAGAGTATCTTTAATACTTTCTCTGATTCTGCTCGGTATTCTGCTAATGGTTCTATGGGTCCGTCTGTTGATTTCTCCTGCCCTATCGCAGACAATCAGACTGCTACGGCACAATTCCGCATTGGGTCAGTAGTCTATCCTGCTAAACCAATCTCTATGACTAAACCTCAGACTGGTGGATATCCAGCAGCGACTCTTGGGGCGGTCATTGGTGGTAATCAATCGTCTATGTCAGAAGGTTTTAATGAGTGTAAGAAAGCGTGGGGTAAGATTGGTGATACTCACGGCGGAGGTTGTGTCACTCATTTCAATTATCTCGCAGACGCTGGTTCTATTCAGAATGTGGATGTCGTCGGTAGGACTGCCGCCGGAGGTCCTCGTGCCTTCCCTATGTTCTGTCTTGGTTATGACTTTGAGAGTTTCCAGCGTTCCGCTCTTGAATCTGGTGTCAATACTGCTGACCGCTCTCTCCCTGTTATCTTAGAGTTAGGTAATGTCCAGTCAGGAAATGCTGGTGCTCTCACTGCTCGCTGTGATACATATGTTATGTTTGACTCTATCTTCTATGTCAGTCTTGACGGAACAGTCTCGGTCTCTGTATAAATAAAATTAAGATATTAAGACCTGTTTTAAGACTTTAAGACCTGTTTTAAGACTTTAAGACCGATAATTATATTTTTTAATAAATTTCTATTCTTTTAATAAATGAAGAGAGTAGAAATTAAACCTTCTAAAATAAAAGGTAAGAAACTCACAGCAGTCTTCTATGAGGATAATAAAAAGATAAAGACAACTCATTTTGGAGCAGAGGGAATGTCTGATTATACTATTAATAAAGACGATAAGAGAAAGGATAGATATCTCAGTCGCCATAGAGCAAGAGAGAATTGGAATTCTCCTATGACAGCAGGAGCATTGAGTCGTTGGATATTATGGAATAAGAAAACAAGGTCAGGGTCAATCAAGGATTTTAAAAATAGATTTAATTATAAGTAATGGAGTGTGAGAAGTTAGATATAGCGAATATCATAGAATTACAGAGGATAAGAGAGTTGCTCGTAGAGCACCCAGACCTCCTTGCTCTCTTTGAGATATTAATGGTTATAGTTAATAATAAAATTCAAGATAAAGATAAAGAATCTACATAATATATTATGGACGACCCAACAGGATATACTCAGAGGAGAGCAGAGAAGAATAATCAATTATTACAAGAAATATTAGGAGAGATAAGAGCGGTCAAGAGAGAGATTGTATTAATAAAACAGAAACAGAATGACATAAATAAAAAATGGGAAATAATCTCTAAGAGGGA
>Ga0181418_1000114_pt1 | contig 24095 bp, 11 predicted proteins | sample 41SPOviralmetaG_FD_130143 | JGI IMG/M metagenome (GOLD analysis project Ga0181418, IMG submission 130143) | Marine viral communities from the oligotrophic San Pedro Time Series (SPOT) site, San Pedro Channel, CA, USA - 41 SPOT_SRF_2013-03-13 | ecosystem: Environmental > Aquatic > Marine > Strait...
GCATCTAATCCAAATGAACTATTATGATACGTGTAGACATTCTTACCAGTTGCTGTTCTAATACTACCTGCTTTTTTATTTTGGTCTAATGTTATTATAGACGAAGCAAGTGTTTTAATAAATCCTTTAGAGTCCTCTAGCGCTTCTTGCGGGCTTGCAGGCACTCTTACAGGCTTACCTTTTACTTCTCCCTTAGCTTTATTATTTCTTGTATATGTAACTACCTCACCAAACTCATCATAGATTCTTTTACGTTTATTAGTTGCAGCGTATACATTTTCTACTACATTTATAATAGCTGTGCCAAGAGCATCTAGATTAGATTTATCTACTACAGCAGTATTACCTATGTAAGGCAGTCCTATAGAGCTAAGCATTTCTAGGTATGCTTGTTCTACTTTTCCATCTTTTACTAACTGTGCAATCTTACCTCTGCTCTTAACTAACCCTTTAAAGTTATCGTATATGTTTTCAGATATTGCTGTCTCTCGTGCAGCTTGAGTTCCAAACTCTTTATGCTGATAATATCTTGTTTTAATTACAGTTTCACTAACCCCTGCCTCATTAGTTTCTGTAGATCTAGAGTAATCACCTAGGTGAAACTTTTCTTTACGCAAACTTCCTGTGTTTACAAACAAATTAAAGAATACGTTCTTCTGATAAAACTGCTTGTATAGAGGCTTCATTACGCTTAATGGAGCATCCTGCTGAGCGTCAAGCGCTTGCTTTAAGAATCTTCCTGATGTTTGTTTTGGAGTTCTTTTTATAATTGTAAAACCATTTAGATTATCAATACTTACATCTACACCGCTAACGTCTTTTGTAGGATGGTATATAAATACTTCATTTCCTGTTTTATCTGTGTCAAACTTAACATTCTTTGGGTACTCTACTGTCTCTAGTATACCATCTACAGTAGTATTAAAGTCAGATGTTAATGATGTTTGTACTATATTTTTTATACTTTCAACAACGGCGTGGCCGGGAGTCCCTGGTCTATAGCCTAAGTCTGTCTGCCTTTTAGTTAAAGCTTGTATAAAGTCTGCACTACTTGCCATAGTATCTTGGCCAGAAAGTAACTGCAGTGCCACAAAATATGAAAATTTCTGTGACACTGTTGCTACTGTACCATCAGCTTTTGTATAAGTTATATTATTTAAAAAGTCTCTTACCTCACTTGTTAAATTATTTTGATGGTTTATTTCGTATGCTTCTATAATTTGATCTTGCATGCTCTCAGTCTTTTCTTCGAGCTCATATTTTTCAGCAGAAGCGCTATACATATCTTTGTACAATGCATTTGCTATCTTATCATCTTGTAAAATTTTAGCTGCTTTTAAAAGCGCATCTTCTGCAGGGCTTCTATCTTGTATGTCTTCAAGATCTGCAATCTCTTCTTGTAAGTACTCTTCTTTAAAGAATGCAAATCTCTCATCTCTGTTAAAGAATACATTTGAAACTGCATCTCCTTCTACAACAGAAGACTCATTTGTCATATCTAGATACTCAGCTAATCCATTTGTAAGTAAATGCTTAGCAGCTCTGAATGTATCAGTATTTCCATACTCTTTTAATATCTGCACATAGTTCTTAGGCGTTGCTGAATCTAAAGGCTCTCCTTTAAATCCTGAGAAATACCCTTCTTCTACATTATTAAAGAACTTAGTTATATTATCTGTATCCTTTCTTACAATGCCAAAAAACTTTAATACTTTCTTAAAGAACGCTCTAACTTTATCAGACATAGTTAAAGGTTTCTTTAAAGAGTAGTCCATAAACTTATCAGCTAAGAATTCCTCTACCTGTAAATCAGACATCTTAGAGGTTTCAGGATAAGTTTGTCTAGCAGACTTTAATAATTCTTTACGTTCTGCATTTGTTAGGAAGTAAGAGAATATCTTATGGAAAACTTCATGCCTAACTACATTTTTATATATGCCTCCTTTTTGCTCAATAACAAATATCATGTCATTCATAAACGTACCGATAGCACCAGGCGTCTCAGTAAGTTGTAGCATATCTACTCCATTTATAAACGCTATATATTCAGGCTTTAGTGATCCATCTTTTCTAAATGCATCAGGCAGTAGTCTTTTTAATTCTTTAAGTGCATCTACCTTAGATACTAATTTACCTTTCTTGTCTTTAAACTTATCGCTGTCTTCAAACAATTTAAAGTTATTTCTTCTTTTCTTACGATTAGATTTTTTTGCTTTAGGAGTTTTCTTTTCTTCTACAGGCTCTTGAACGGCAGGAAGTTGTACTGCAGCTTCGCCTTTAGTTATAGCTATTTGAGTATTATATATCTCATCAGTAGGATCTTGGAAGTGTGTATCTATAAACTGTTTAACAGCCGGATCAGAAAGCTTCCCACCCTTTGTAACTTTGTTGTATATAATAGGTACATATAGTACATTGTTTATACCTTCCTCATTATCAGACATTAATGTCTCAAGCTTTTCCTTATTAAAATACTTGTATCCATTAGCTCCATCTCTTTGCGGATCGTAGACAGCAAGTAAGCCTTTTGCTTTAACAACTTTTTTACCTTCAAATTTTTGTACAACTCTAAATCCGTCAAACCCTTCACGCTTACCATTAGATTTTGCAAGAGTGTTTAATACTTTTTGTGCGTATCCAGGGCCTGTTTGCGGAGCTTCTAGTTTACCTTCAGAATCTCTTAGTAAAGATCCGTCTTCAGCTCTTACAACTTCTGCATAGACTCCTAATAATAAATCATCTAGAAGGCCCATCAAAAACTTTTCTTCTATACTTGAAGCTTGTGCTAACTGAGAGTATAAATTACTATTACCAGAAAGTAGAAAGTCTCTAAATTCCTTTGTTCCATATGTAAGGCCTGTAATTTCTTCTACCTTACCTACTAGGTTTGTAAATTTTTGTACTGGCTCATAGTACATTCTATTATCATCCTTATTACTCTTTCTAAGTCTTCTAGGAACTAGAGGAATTATTTGTACTCTACTTGTTTTATTTTTATTAGTTACAACATCTTCTAGTATAATATAAGGTACTCCTCTTTTTATTATAAAGTTATTTCCTATTTTACTTTGATATTCTGCAACTTCTTTTTGAGTTCTAAAGATTCTTAGTACAGATCTATCTCTAAGAGATTTAGCAGAAGGTCTTTTGCTAGTATTAGAGTAGAATCTAGTAACAAATCTTTCTAGCAAAGTATCAATTAATCCTCTCTTAGGAGCATATTGAGTACTAGCATCTGTTTTATCTATTTCTGCACGACTCTTATATTTATATGTAAGTTTTCTTACTCCTCCCTCCGGGATGATAAGACCTTTAACTAAAGAACTCTGCTGTATAGGTTGACTATTAATAAGTATACTCTTATCTCCAGGTACAGTATATCCCTCTAGACGAGCTCCTCTACCTTCTTGAATTCTTTTTGTAATGTTTTGTTTTTCTTGAGACGATAACCAGCTAGCATTGTCAATATCATTTTGATCTAGAACTGCTATCTTTCTATATGCTCCTGGTATTATACTACCATCTACATTGTATGCAGCTTGATATACAACCGCGCCGGTTTTCTTACCTACTTTACTTGCTACTATAAATACAGGTTTATTTTCCTGAGCAGGTAAAACAGTATACGTTTGACCATTGATCTCTACCTCTTGACTCTCAGTTGTAGCATCGTACTCTGGAAAGTTTAAGATGTCATTCCTATCTTCAGATACGTCTTCAATAGTATTGTCAAGTCCTATCTCTTTATCAGATTCAAAATTATCTACTGGAATTGTAGTCTCTGAGCTAGGCTCTACAGGATCTGCCTCTGTATTTATATCATCTACCTCTTGATCAAGTTCTTCTTTAAGAGCTTCTCTGTTATCAGGTACATCAGTAATTTCTTTATCTTTCTCTGCTATATCTTGCTTTGTATTTTCAGACGCTTCTAAATTTTCAAACTGCTTAATTAACTCTGCATTCTCACGCGTCTCACGCATGAATTCCTCATTTCTTTCTGTAATCTCTTGAGATAATCCTGCAGATACTCTATCTAAATTAGGGTCAACTGTGTTTTCTATATTAAGATTAGCAGCTACAATTAAATCTACTGCACGAGATGAAGCTGTATACATAGCGTCATTATGTTTTGCAGGAGACATTTTATCTCCATTTACATCTAGTCCAAGAATGTCCATGTAAACTTCTTCGATAGTCTGCCCCTGTGCCTCTAGATAAGATAATACTTCTATATTGTCAAATCCATTACCTTGTGTATATGCTTTATAATCTTCTACTCTAGTAGGATCAGTAATAATTACTCTTCGTTTACCGTCTCCTGAGTTATCTAGTTTAGATAGTCTAGCTAATATTCCTTGCTTAAAGTCTCCGGATACGCCGTATACACCTTTAATAGGATTAGTAGTTTCATTAAATACTCCAATATTTAAATTAGTAACTTTTGAAACAATAGGTCTGTTACTTACATCTTCTACGTTTCTTCTAAATACATTTTGAAAATCAATTAATGCAGGTATGTCACTTCTATAAACAGTAGATACAGGAGTTACTACAGTATTTATCTTAGAGTCAATATCTAGAACTTGTAATACACTTACGTTTTCTGCAGTCATTTGACCAGGATCACCCAGCATTATAACTTTAAGTTGAGATAGACTATTAGTTTTTCTATCGTTGTTTATTTTTACTACAGCATTATCTACAGCTTGCATTTGATCCACAGTCATACCAAACGCTTCATCTATAACTAGAAGGTTTATATGTGCTGGAAATCCTTCTGTAGAATTAATTTTATCTAAGAATGTAGTAACGTTGTTCTCTTCTGTATTTAAAGCATTGCTAATTGTTTTAGATGAACTATCATTATGCCCTATAGTCATTATACTACCAGTACCTAATCCTGAGAATAGAGATGCTAGTTGTAATACTACTTTGGTTTTACCCGTACCTGCAGCCCCTTGTAGTACAGCAGCAAAGTCTCCAATGCTAGTTTCAGCTGTTATATCTATCTCAGGTAATCCTAAGAAGAACGCAAGCTCTCTAGCCGCATGTAGTTGTTGTTTTGTAGGTTTAAACGGAGCAGTGTTTGGGTTCTCTCCAATAAAACTTTCTTGACTAATTTGATCTGTAGCAGTATGCTCTGACTTTAACATCATGTCTAGCATTGCTAATCTTTTTAGTGTAAGTTGATTTTCAACTAGTTTAATTAACTCTTCGTTAGATATTCTAGTTACTCCATCAGAAGCTTCTACACTTAGTTCAGGCATCTCTCCATCAGGAACCGTAGTTTCTTCAGGTCTTGTATCCGCCTTAAGATCTTTTAATAATTTAGATAGATTCTTGTGATCTTTATATTTATATATAGGAGAATTCTTATCTAATATATCGTATGCATCTGCAATATAAGGAAGCTCATATGTATCAAATGTTGTAGTAGGATTGGATAAATATGTATCTGAGTAATCAATTGTAGAGTCTTTAGATTGCTCTTTTATAGATTCAGTAGTTTTTCCTTTTAACTCAGCCAGGGCCTCAGTAAGCTCACCTGCAAACACTTGATCTGTAGCAGCTCTTTCTTTCACAATGTTAATTAAAACCATTGCAGCCATAACCTTATCAGTCATTGTAGGAGAATCTCCTGCTACAGCGTTTCTTACTTTAACAAAATCCTCAACGCTTATTATAGGTTTTATTATATTAGACAATGCTTGGAATGGGCCTTCTGTAAAAAATTGAAAGTTTTTATCAATCCCTATACTATTAAGCAGGTTCTCAGCCATCTGTCCTTCAAACTCTACCTGTGAAGCAGTTCTGCTAGCTTTGTTTTCTTGCGCTACAGCTAGTTGCTCAGTAGCAATTCCCTGCAGTATTTGTAATTCATCAGCAATTTTAGAATAAAAATCTTTCATATCCTGACTCTGAGCTTCTACAGCTCTACGTCTAAATATTCTTATACGTTTATTTATCTCATTAACCAATCTTTGTACACTATTAACATCAGCATAGTCAGGGTTAGAAGATAGTTGAGAGTTAATATAATCAGCATTTTCTATTAAGTCCTCTTTAGCTGTAGATTCTATTATCTCATTAGATGACTTTATTTTAAAATCCTCATCGCTTTTTAAAAATCTTTCTTGTACTCCTCTTGCAAATACTTTATCTGCTAAGTTTGCAGTATCTGATATAGAAGACATTTCATTAGTTAATTCTATATTTTGTTTCTGAAGCTCATCTATTCTATCAGTCTTAGCAGCTCTTTCTACTAGATTTCCTAACTCTTGAACCTCATCTCTAGTTAAACTTGCCTCTCTACTTCTTAACTCTAGGAGCCTTGACTCAGAGAGTTCATCCATAGGATCGAAAGCTTGTCCCATGTTTTCAGGAGCTTTACCAGTAGAGTCTTCATATCCATTTATAATATTAGATATAGTACTACTATTCTTCTCTAGCTGAGCTTGTATTTTATTTCTTTGTTCAGTTATGTTATCAGACGCAGCAGCTACCATCTCTAAAGTACTCTCATCAAGCTTCATGCCTTTCTCTAGCATCGCTGATAGTATAGTTGGTAAATGTTTTTTAGCATCTGTTTCTAACATAGATAGAGTTCTAGCTATAAAATCAGCTGCTGTTGCTCTCTTTATGTTAGCTTGATTAAAGTTATTTTTTAAGTTAGAATACTCTAATGTAGATGTATAATTAATTTTCTCTATCTCAGTAACTAAATCCTGTAACTCTGCTTGCTCTGCAGGAGTTTTAGTCTCTTTAGATTGTAGTTCTATTATTCTTTTTTGTATTTGAGAGCCTCTTCTAAACTCATCCATAGTCATGTACCCCGCGCCAGAATGAACATAATCACCAGTAGCTACTTGTCTATTATCAGTTTTAAGTCCTCCTATATCGTTCTTAAGCTCTTCAATTTCTAGATCATATGGAGTAGTGTTTACTCCACGGTCTTTTAATTTCTTCTCTACAATTTTCTTTTCATTAATTGATAGATCCTCTAGTCCAAATAAACTGTTTGCACTATTATCTTGATCTGCCTTATAGTCACTTTGCAGTTGTTCTAACTCAGTAAGTCTTTCTTCTTTACTTACAATTTCCATTGCATTGAAGAATGCTTGATCTTTATTTATGTTGTATGCTTTTATTCCAGCACTATCCTTTCCAAACCCAAAGAATCCTTTTTGTCCTTCCAGTGCAGCTTCACGTATAGGATCTACATCAAATCCTGCTAAAGAAAATCCAATAGCAGATTTAGGATTGTAAATTTCATCTAGTAGTATCTCAGCTTTGTCTATTCTTTCTACAATATCTTTAGCTTCACTTTGATCAATAGCTTCATATTTATCGCTTCTACCAGCTTTTAATATAGCTAATCGTAAGTTTTCTAGTCCTCCTTTTTTATAAGCATTTAATATAACATCAGACTCAACTTTATGCATATTATCCTTATCTATCTTCTCTCCTCCCTGAAGACTCCCAATAGCTTTTCTATAATTATATAAATCTAATATACCATGCATAGCTCTACCTGATCCAGTCATCATAGTAGCCATGTCAAAGCCAGACTGCTGTGCATGTTTAAATCCTAGGTTTTGATATAGGTCAGGGTTACCAGGTTTAATTCCTGTTCTATCTCCCCAATACTCAGTGTAGTCCTCAATAAATCCAGTCTGTCTTGCATTTACTCCTGCATTATAATCTTGATTCCATTTAAATTGTAAGCCTTCTTCTGTTCCTTCAATCTCTCTTGATGCAGCTATTCTACCTGTAAAGCTTGCAAGGTTAGTTCCTAGCTTACCTAAGTTTCTAGATTTTATAGCTCTTCCCAAAGGTTTTAGCCCAAACATATTGTTAGCTTTACCTCTACTTCCAAATGTAAGTAAGAACTGTGCTACGTCTCCTGTTCCTAGTTTATAGTTTTTATTCTTAAGAGTTTCTATTCCTCTGTATGCATCTATTGCAATCTTTCTTTTTTCAGATTCTGATAAAACTTGAGGTAAACCATTATCAGCTTTATTTTGTATAAGTTCTTTTTCTAGTTCATCTACTTTAGCCCAGTACGCTCCTCCAGTTTCCATAGAAGTTTCCATATACCTACTAAGTCCTGTACCATATGCAATACTACCCATAGATAATATTCCTGCTGCAATTTTACCAGGCACTCCAGCTTTAGCTACAACTTTAGGTAAACGTTTTTGAATAGTTCTAACTATTGCGGGTCCTCCTAAACTGTATACCCAACCTTCCATTGTAGATAACGTACCTGCAATATCTGTAGCCGCTTGGTATTTAAAGTACTCGACAGGATTATTTAATAAGGTAGTACCACTATCTTCAGATATTTCAGCTTTTAGAGTAAAATCTTCTGATATAGGTCTACCAGGATCTGCTTCTCTGTTAGCCACTACTTGAGCTAAAGAATTCTTTTCTTCTAACATATCTTCATACGTTAATACATTGTCTTTCTCATAGACTTTGTCCATAAACCCATTTAAAAGTTTATATTCATTAGCCAGATATTTAGCTCTAGAAACATCTTCAGCTGTAATGTCTGCGCCTTCTATTTGAAATACGTCCTCAAATAAATCTCCTGCTTGATCTAATTGACTGTATTGTCCTGAAGTAAGTTGATCACTAAGTTCTTTATGTTTATCAGCATCAATACGACCTTTATCTAGAAGAAGATCAATTTGATATTTACCTTCTTCAATTGTAGCTATTTGATAATTAAGTCTTGCAAGTCTATTCTTTTGGCCATCTATTCCAAAAGTTGTTAAAGTATTTGCTAGACTATTAATTCCATTTTCAGCCGCCGATTGATATATAGTTTTATATAACTCTGGAGCTGCTTCTGGACTTATTGCTTCTCCTTCCTGAACTATTGATGGACTTGCATAATCCTGCTCTGTTTGAAAAAAGGTAGCGGCATCCAGTGCAATAGTTTGAGTTGCAGGACTATTTAGATTAGCTCTTCTACCTCCTGTAAGTAACTCAATGTCATTTAGATAGTTTGCTTGATTAGGTATTGTATTAATTGCAGACGATTGTATGTCTTCTGCGCCTAAAAGTCCTCCGGTTTCTTTTTTATCAGCCATTTGCAAATATAATAAATATTATTGGTTGTCCTGTCCTAATTCAGAACGAGTAAAATCGTAAGTAGACTTACCATTTTTTAAAGCATTTTCATATCTAAGCATAAATGCATTTTTATCTTGTGCATATATACTTACAAGTTTTGGTTGTGTTATAAATAATTGTGAGAGTACATTAGCTTCAGTATTAGATATTCCAGCATTAGACGCGTTCATTAACATATCATTTGTTTCACCAGCTATATAAGCTTGAGTTGCTACCTGTTGTTTAAGGCTTGCCTCATTGTCAGTATAGTCAGCCGTAGTCATATCAAGCCTTTCAAAATTAGATCCTAAACCTCCTCCAGTAATATTCATAGGAGCTGTAGTCATATTAAACTCGTACATTGTTTCTCCACCTGCCTCTGTAGGCGCTATCTCTTTAAATATTTTATTACCTTGAGCGTCTTCTATGTTATCAATATCATCTCCAAAAGATACACCAAAGAAACTACTAACATCACTAAGATCTGTTTGAGAAGCAATAGTATTTAACTGCCTTTCAGTAATTCTCATTACCCCAGGTTGAGTTATATGTGAAGTACCAACAATCTGTGCATTTCCTGAAGGAGTAAATTGACCAGTAAAAGATGATACATTGTTTAACAAATTACCCATATTAGCTTGTTTAGTTAATCTAGTAGCTTGAACTATCTCAGTTACTAAAGCTTGAAATTCTGGCCCTCTGCCCCTAAACCCAGTTTGTTGATAAAAGTACATTTGAGCCTCTGAAGTTGGCCCTGTCTTTGCCATACTTTGCGCTACAAGAGCTGCGCTTAAAAGTATATTAGCATCATCTACCATACCATTATTAGATATTGCTGATTGAACTAGGTCCTGTTGAATAATTATATTCTTATCTTCATCACTAAAAGTTGTAGCTAAGTCAAATATTAAAGGTGCCCCTTGCGTAGTTGTATAATTAATAGATCCATCAGCATTCTTATCTGAACCAAGTAGTGTTGATAAACCATCTTGGCCAAGAAAGTATTCTCTTTTTGCCATAGCTTCTGCAACATTAGATATACCTGGGGCTCCTTGAGTAGTTCCACCTCCACTGCCACCAAATCCGCCTGGTAATATTTTCATCTGAACATTTTGAGTTATACCTACTTGAGATTGTCCAATAGCACGGAACCTTCTTCTTATGTCTTGCTTAGCGCCTAAGTCAGTCATTCCATTACCAGTCGTAGTTAAACGCCTATAGTCTTGGCCTCCTTCTTCAGAGCCTAGATAGTTATTTAAAAGTCCATCTACTATTCGTTCCATCTTCTGTTGGCTAACACCTTGTGCAGTACCATACTTAAGGTAGTCAATTACTTGATCTCCATTTATATCCCCATACATCATAATATCTCCAGCATTACCTGATTTAATATTACCTATAAGAGTTTGCATTTTAGCATCGTAGTTCTTACGAATCTCCATTTTGCTATCATACTTATTTAAAGTACCATCTTCATTAAGAGTTTTAAATGTAGAACCAGTTCCATTATTAAAATCTATTACTCCACTAGCTCCATACTGCTCTTCAAATGCTTTATCCTTTGCGCGCTCAGCTGCATTCTTTTGAGCTGTAATTAAAGTCATATCAGTTGTAATATACCTATAAGCATCATTTACACCTGAGGTAGCGTTTAGATAGTCTCCTGTTTCTAATACATTCCCTAGTTTAGAGTTTATATCAGTCCTAAACAGCTCTCTTAAATCTTCGTCACCTTCTGCTAAGTCCATCTGGTTAACAGCTTTGTACATTAAGTTAGTAGCTTCATTATTCTTATCGTAAGTTTGACGATACATTTTTGAAATCTCTCTAAAATTTTCTAACCCTGGATCAAATGCTTGAGATTTATACTCAGACATTCCACTAGTTATATCATACTTACCCATTTTTTTTCTTATTTAACTCGGCAGTTGCCTCCGCCTTGGACATTCCTAAATTCATTAATGTTTCTACAAACTTTTCATTTAATACACCTATTCCTCCGGACATTGCTTCGCCATATTCTCTCATGTTCTTATATGCCATTTCCATTTTATTAGCATCTAAAGCCATAGTAGATATTGCATTAGCAAACTTATCCATTATATCTATTTTACCTTTCTTAGCTGCTGCATCTATTTGCATATTTTCTATCTGCGCTTTAAAGTCATTTGATACATTGTAAATTTCTGCAGTAAATGCATTTTTATTATTAGTCATATCAACTTCTAAATCTGCCGCAAGTTGTTTATTACGACGTCCTTCTTCAGCCTGTCCTATAGCGCTCTGCTGTTGAGAAAGTAATGCTATTCTTTCAGCTGGACTTCCTGCTTGATTTAATGCTGCATTAGTTGATTCCTGTACAAGTTTTCTTTCTGCTTCGTTAGTAATTTTAATTTTACCTATACGATCAGGAGTAATCTTTTCTGGAGTTACTTTTAATTCTTCTAACTCTTTCAAGTTTTTTCTAGCATTTAACAAGTTAGCTGCATAAGCTGCTCCTGCAAGTCCCATTCTAGCATTTGATTTGTTTCCAAATAATCTATCTAAAATTCCAGATTCGTCTGAGTCTTCATTATTTACATCATCTGCATCACCATCTATATTACCAACAACAGGGTCTTGAGCTACCTGCGCATCAACAGCTTCTTGATTAAAGTTTCTTGCCTCATCAAAGTCAGCTTCTCTTTCTTTAGCCATCTGAAATGTTTTTATAGCAGCTTTTGTCTTAGGACCAAGTTTACCATCTACATCTAAATCATCTACCCCGTATTGATCTCCGTAAGTTTGACCCGGAAGATCTGGATCAGGAGTATTAAAGAAATCATTTATCTCTTGTTGAGTACCTTTAAGATCTTCATCAACTTTAAATTTAGGTTTAGAATTTTCTATATTATTTACATTTACTACTGGATCTATACTACCTACTGGCTCTCCAGTATCTTCTTCAGTATCTACTACAGTATCTTCAACTTCTTCAGATTGATTTTGAAACTGTGGATACATAGTAGGAAATTCATCCGTATTAGCGCTATTGTCTCCTTCGTTATACCATTTACCTGGAACTCCAGTAACTGATCCATCTATATCTTGTTTTTGATTGTATGTAACACCATTATCATCAGTATAAGTATTGTATATTTGTTGACCACCAACATGCCCTTGACCAGTTAAATCTGATCCTGCGCCTCCCCCCATACCGCCTGTAGGTAAAGCATCAAGCATAAATGAAGTTAGCAAATTTCCTTTAGTAAACACCCCACTTAACAATCTTGAACCAAAACCTGGTTTAGGAATTGCTGTAGGTTTTGGCACAACTGAAGGTACTCCTCCCTTAGGTACGACTGCGGGCACACCTCCAGGTCTAACCGCTGGCACGCCTCCTCTTACAGCAGGTTGATTAGAAAAACTTGTAACTTTCATACCTCCACCTGTTGGGGCGCTAGGTTTAATAGGTCCTGAGTATCCACTTTTACCAAAAATCATTCCTCCTTTTCCTGGACCCGAACCTGGGGCAGATACTGTAAATCCTCCGTATCCTACTGGAGGAGGAGTTGTTGCTGGAAACAAATTAGGATTTTGAAGCATTAGTGGCGGATTAACTCCTCCAAGATTAAACTTCTTTTTCATAAGTTGCTCAGCCATAGATTCAATCTTCTTAGATTGTCCTGCATGCATCTTAGATGCCCCTGCTAATTGATCAGATATTTCATCTAGCCTTTCTCCAAAACCACCTTTCTTAGCTATAGTTTGTGGACTTCTATCTTTATCTGTTCTGCCTGCTACTAGTTCTTGCAGCTTAGCAAATGTTTGTTTTGCATCTTGATTCATACCTCCTGTGTTTATATAGTCTTCAGCAAATGTATTGCCTGTACTAGGGTTCTTTAAATGGTCAGAAAAATAATATTCACGATTCATTCCGCCATCATCCATTATTTGAGTTACAACTTCTCCAGGTAAAGCCTGTCCATTCTTCATACCGCCACCTTCTAACTCAGTTGTAGCGTCTCTCATTACTCCGCCTTGCTCGTGTGTTGGCCCATATACAACCATATCACCCTGATTGTTCATAGGCTTTATACCGCCCATAGCCATTTGTGATCTAAGCTTTTGCTTGAATGACATGTTAGGATTCATGCCTCCCATCTCTCCTTGATAATATGTACCTCTTTGCATAGTAGAAGCTGTTGAAAGAAACGATTTTCTAGCTTGTCTATACGCACTTTGATCATCTAATAGCTCTTGTTTTCTATCATCACTAGCCATTTCAAAATCAGTTGTATTATCAGCTTCAAGGTCTCTAGCTTTATTTCTACCTCTTATACCTTTATATAAACCAACTCCTGCTCCAATAACAGCACCAATACCTGCGCCAATAGGTCCGCCAACCATTGATCCTATACCCGCGCCTTGGCCTGCGCCTGATAATATTGTACCAGAAGTCTCACCTACATTCATTTTAGTAGGATCTTTATCATCCGTAATTCTTTTTAATCCCTCACCAACAATTACTGCAGGTAAAGCATATGTAGATGCAGCGGCTCCAAATTGTGACAGTCCAGTAGGAGCTCCAGCAGCAGTTGTACCTAAAGCACTTTTAGTTAAAGATGTTCCTATCTTACCAGACGCCCCTAATAATTTTGTTGGTTTAGCTACGTCAGTAATTACATTTTCTGTTACAGGAGGAGCACTAGTAGTAGAAACATTAGTAGTAGTATTTGTAGGAACTGTACTAGTTGTTGTATTACCTACATCACTAACTCTTGGTATATTCATTTGTCCTGATCCATATTCCCCAAATCCAGTAACATCTAGGCTACCTGCCTCAATAGAAGGAGTTAGCTCACGAAATGCTTGAGATGTAACTGTATTTGAGCTAGGAATAAAAGGAGTACTTCCTGTAGTAGTAACTTCAGGAGGAGCCTCAGTATTACGATTTTTTTGAAACTTCTCTTTAAGTCTCTTTAAAAGATTATTTTCTTTTTTAAATAATTCATTAGCAGCTCTATTACCCGTTGCTTTACCACTTTCTTCTTGCTGCTGTTGCAACATTTCTAATTGATTATCAACACCCCCTTGAGAAATATCTAATCCTGTTTGATAATTAGACGCTCCTGCTTGTAGATAGGCAAGTTGATTTTGATCTAATGCACCAGACTGTGCAATATTTGGACCATACTCTACCTGATTAAAACCAGCTGTTTGGTATTTACGTTTTTTCTTTTGTTTTATTTTTTTTAATTTTGCCATAGTTATCTATAAACTTTTCTTTTAGAGGTGTCAGCAAGATACAAAGATATAAAATTTCTTTGATTTGAACTACTTTTATCTGATAGTCTAATTCCTACAAACTTATCTACAAACTTTTTTCTTTTATCAAATGTCTTTATACCTGCAGAAAGAAATGCTGTATTCTGAATTATATCCATTCCATCATATATAAACATATTTGTACTTTGACTAGAAAGATTTGTACCAGCAGCATTCTGTGTTAGTACAGAATCATCTCTAAAATCATTAAAATGCCATCCTCTATCTAGCCTTCTACAATTGCCATTTAAACTATTTGGTAAAATAGTTATAGTTTTTTCCTTAGACATTTGATAAGAATTGTATACAAATAAATTTGTAAAGCCTGCATTATGTAGCCACGCTTGATTACTTGAAGAATATACTTCTGTGCTACCTAAAGTTACAGGATTTTCAACATCTACTACCCAATTAATAGAACTAAATAATTTATTATCCACAGGACTAGTATTATCAATGAATTCAAAATGTATGTCTTTTACTTCATGTACTCCCTCATTAGTAGAATCATTATTGTCTATGTTTATAAATTTTGCAGCAGGTGTTACTCTTTCATGATCTGGTCTAGCTATAAGCATGTCTCCACCTCTTCCATATATTTTATATATATCTTTAGAAGTATATGCATAAAAATTTGGATTATAATCATGAAACGATCCCCAAGCTTTTAAAGATGGGTAATATGATACTGTCCATGACCTAGAGTCAAAAATACTATCATCTAATTTTATAATAGTCTCTCCATAATCAAAATATCTATTTTCTTTATTCCAACTATATCCAGCTAAGTCATTGGTTAAATTTGAATCAAAAGCAAGTGCTGCAGGAGTATCTTTAAGTTGTAAGTATTTATAAGTAAGTATGTATCTATCATGTACTGGATCGTACCCACAACTTGCTCCTACACTTAAACTAGGTATATCTATATTTTCAGGGAGTCCATACTTAGTTAGAGGATTTATCATGTTTTCCTTAAACCATGTTTTTAATCCATATGATGATACCTCTTCTAAGTCTTTACCTGTATATAGATAAACTTTTGCAGAAGATGTGTCTGTAAAGAAATAACCATTCCTACTAACTGCAGCTCCCCACTGAGATCTAGTCCCCGCTTCTCCTCTCTCAGTTGTAATAACTTCCATAGGATCTCTTTCAAATAAGTCACCACTACCTAGAGATGCAGCTACGGCTCCTACAGAAAGTTGTTCTTTACCTTGAGTAGTCATTAATGATTTTTCCATGTGAGGTAATAGTAAAGACTTAATTGTTTCTAATCTCCATAGTTCTCCACGGTGTCTAGGTAAATCTCTAAACTGTCCTGCTAAAAATACTCTAAAGTTATCTGTCATACCAGATTGATTAAACTTTATACTACGAGCTATTCTAGTAGGAAAATCTTCTATAGAACTTAAAGGATTATTTGTGTTAAAAACATTAAGAATTTTTATCGTGTTCTCAGCATTAAAATCATCATTAAATGCATAATCTCTTAAAAATTTACTATTCTGATTTATTAACTCTTCATGATTAATAGCAACTGCAGGAAAAAAGTAACTAGCAGTATCGTCTACTTCAAAAGTTCTCATAGCAATATGACTTCTACTTGTTGTAGGAAATATGTGAGTATTAAATACAAACCCGTCATTTTCAATACCGGCACCATTAAAAGTAATACCACTAAGCATCCATCCTGCAGTAAGCTTTTCATTATCTCCTACATGAGTAAATGTTTGTCTTTTATTTATAGCTACCATACCCATAAAAGTATCTCCTCCCATAATAGCTCCTGTACTGCCTAGTAATTGAGGAGCAATATCTGTTGTATCTCTAAAAAATCCTGTATATACTAACTCAGATTGATCTGTAAAGTCAACATATACATCATCTTTAAAAGAATATAAATTACCAAATACTCCACCAAAATGGAATCTATTTATGACAGCTTGAAAAAAGGGATCAAGTAAACCGGTCTGAGTATTAGAAGTTACTTCTAGATTAGTTTGATTAAAACTATTACCGTCCTGTGCCATACCATTACCTGTAAAGTCATTAGTCTGAAAATTAAGACCAGTGTTACTATCATGAAAAAATCCTCCATAACTTTGAATAGAATAATTATCTTCAAGTTGAATATGTATAGTTTGAGTAGTCCTATCGTTGTCTACAGTTAATCCTGGAAATGTTGAACTATTAACTCCACCAGCTTGTAAATAACTTATAGTTTTAATCGGTGATACTTGTGTAAGCCTAGTAACAGAACTAGATACAATATCTGGAATATACTTAAGATCTACTGAACCAAAAGAAAACTGATGACTGTCTCCATAATAATCCACAGGTCTACATCTAGTCCAATCTATAGAAGATCTTACTGCTCTTGTAGACGACTTGTCAGCTCCTAAATGATTTTCTGCATGAAAAGAAACTCCTTTAGCAAAAAAGGTTCCATCGTTAGCTGCAGAAATTCCTCCTATTGTTTGAACTCTAGTAGGTTTAAAAGCGCTAACAGGTTCAACTGAGTCTCCAGTAGTTAAAGTGTGAAATCCATCAAATGCAAGAGATGTAGGATCACTGTTTTGTTCTCCTATATGACTGTATGGAGAGTGATACCTAACACCTGTTCCTTCATCTTTATTATATCCAGTGTTATGTACTATTCCGTGATCTATTACAGTAGCATTTTCTGATGTTCTGTTTGCATAATATATTTTATATCCTAATACTAATTCTTTTATTTCAGCTGGAAAAGGTATATTAGATGCTTCAAATCCTAGAGGGTTAAATCTTACAAAACTAAAATTAGTTCCTTGATGATTACCTCCATCCCAAATTAATCCTCCTCCTTGAGGTTGTCTAGTTGAATTTCTTATACCAGGATCGACAGTAGATTCTGCAGGAAAATGATGATGTCTAATCTTTTCACCTTGCAAAGTACCAGCTGATTGTACAGAGTTACCATTAGCATCAACAGTCCATATGTCATAGTCACTAGTAGCTGGATAGACTTGGCCTGCTTCATTGTTCTGCCAATACCCCATCATATTACCTCCAGGTTTATATGCTCCTTCTGTAGTTAATTGAAACATAAATGGTTTGTTGGCTGTATCACCATACACAATATTAGTTGCAGCTAATGTTCCAATATATGATTGATAAGAAGAATTAGTATTAACTCTTTGATCTTCATTTTGACCGTTTGCAAGTGGATTAGCAACGCTAATAGGCGCTCTACCAGGAATATGGTACGCCATAGATTCTGATCCATCTTTTAAAATCCATACGATATAGAATGCATAAACTTCATCTCTCTCGTATCCTTTAAAATAATAGTTATCATGAGCGTTTCTACCAAAAGTCCAATCCATAGCAGTACTTTTAGTAATAGTACCTAGTGTAGCATCTATATAAGGAGTGACAGGTTCAGAAGAAGTATTGTGAGAATAATTAGGTGCAGTACCTACTTCTCCATTAGGACCAAGCTGCTTAGATTGAATCTTAATACTATTAGCATATTTTTGATACCCTACATCTACTTTAGTTCTTACTAAATTTCCTAAATATAATACATCATCTACTTGAGCAATTGTTTTAGCTTTTGCATAGCTTGCTCTAGGTATCTGAATATCAGACATGTTAACAGTACTTGCAGATTCAAATCCTGTATAATTTATATTTAGATTAACTGGATTAATAGTAGTAGTACCTAAAGAAATATCAGGCAGTGCAACTGCGCTAAATATTGATCCAATTTTACTAATAACTATAGGTCTTATAAAAGAGTAATTTAAAGCGTCTATGTTGTACACATCCATTACTATTTTTTTACCACTACTTGTTCCAGACGTAGCTCCACTATAAGAGTTTACACCATAACCTGAAGCAGGTCCAAAGTCTACAGTTGATAGACCTTCTGCTTCACCATTAATGTATATAGGATTACTAACATCTAGAAAGTTTGTTGTAGCACCATCTGTAGTTACTAACTGACATGTTATATAATATGTTCCTACATTTAGAGTACCACCGGCTACAACTTTATTAAGTAGTAATTTAGGATACCTAGATAGTGTAGGAAAAAGATTAAAAGTAGTTTGTATATCTAAAATGTTTGAAGCTACAGGAGGATTGTTAAGGCTCATATATCTAGGAGGATTATTATCATCCGTAAAATATATTGTAATTTCATCTGTAGCGTCAATTTTAAATTCTCCCTCTATAGGAAATCTAGTAGTAAAATTTAATTTATTATCAACAGTACATAAATTGTCATTAAACAAGACTGTATAAACCTGTGTTAAAGGATTATAAATTCCTATTGAAGATGAATTATTGTTAGCAGGAGAGTCTTCAGTAAATACAACTATTCTATCATCTGCTAACACTATATAGCCTACAGGGACTGAATCTTCAGTACTTTTTGCTACTAGTAGTTTATCCCCCTCCTCAGATGAAAGACAAAATTTTTCTTTATCTATAATAATATTTTTTGCATACCTGTAGCTTCCAGCAGGCTGATCCATTGGATTAGTATCCCTATTTATACCCTTGAGTCTCTTCATTAGTAATCTATACTACGTGTTAACCTTTCTCTTGTTCCTAAATTTTCAAATGCTGTATTATGCCTGTTCATGTTAGGTATCATTCTAACCCACTGATTCAGGAATGATTCCCACTTATCAATATCTGGGAATACTGCAGCGTTCCTAGCTTGTGTACAATAGTACTTCCACTGCTGCTCTGCAAATACATAGTCTATACCATTTGGTATATTTACACTATTACTTAATATTAATTTTTTATATACGTACCAAAACAATGCTTCCTTAAAACTTATATCGTCCGGAACCATAGGAAATCCTATATCATCTAGTGGAAATGCTTTATAACTTAAACAAACTTTACCAGAGATAAAAGATGTCTTCAGTGTTCCTCCATCTATAAAGTAAGATTCCTTATGTACAGCAAGTTCGTTTACACAATCTGTACAATGCACAGACTTAGGAAAACTAGTTGTAGAATATGCTAAAGGCTGCAATGCTTGAGTGTCTGCTAAATAAACATTTTCTAATACTACAATTCTATTTGTAAGATCTCTAAGCTCCCTAATAACATTTTGATCTGGATCATCATCAAGCTTTTCTTTTAAAGCATCTACTTTGGCTAGTATTGTTGTAAGTTCATTATCTACAGAAGGTAATATATTATTGTTTATTGCAACTTGATTTATGTAATATAAGTCAGCAGGCAACTCTGCTCTGTAGTTATTTATACTAAGTACACATCCTTTTTCCTCTAACTGTGAAGATGCACCTATGTGCTCTAAAGCTTCGCCCATCCACTCTATAGAATCATCAATCCAGTTATCATCATTAGTTTGCAGATCTCTCATTATTTTTCTAATGATTGCTCTACTTGTTATGTTTTTATATACTGCCATGCTTTTTAAATCTTAAATAAGCTAAATCATCATTCTTGAGTAGCCTGGTTAATTTTTCCTTATTACCTTTTATTCCTCTAGTAGCATTAAATCTATACACTGATTTGTTTTTTACCTTACATCTACCTTTGTACCAATAGTACTTACAGTAGTATTCATCTGTGTAATAAACATGCCACCGCACGCCATCTCCTGTCTCAGAGTCATAGAGCATCTCTCCTGCCATTTTAAGTTCTTCTTTGTACTTATTAGACTCAGCCCAATCTATGACTTTGTTTCTAGGGTCTCTATCCATTCTAGCTATAGAAATAGTTGATAGATTGTTTCCCATATTAAACTCTCCTCCATCTAATAACATATGTATAACATCTTCGTTAAAGTCAAAACATATATCTTTAAATGTAGTTTTATCAATCTGTTCTACATTCTCACAATAGTCTGTATATATATCTGTAATAGTATAAGCCACTATTTTTTCATTCTATAGCCTCCACCCATTTTCTTTTTGGTGCCGCCCATCATCATCTTCTTTCCACCTTTCTTCATCATCTTCTTACCGCCCATTCCCATACTGTTTTTAGAAGATATTGCAGATTGCATAGATTCTTCCTTATTACCATCTTTATCAAAGTCAAGGTAATCAGGTTTCATTCCACCAGATTTGTATGTCATCTTAAAGTTTCCATACTTATACTTCATGGTTTTTATGAACTTGCCAGCATCTTTTGTCATTTGCTTTTTGTCCTTTTCGTCCATCTTTGGCTTCATACTAGCCTTTTTCATTTTAATTTTACCGTATCCCATAGTTATTTCCAATTGCTACATGACCCGCAGTTCCAGGCACGTAATGATTTATTAATTCTTGATTGTGGATCTCTAGCTGTTTTACTAGAAGTACGTCTTCTTTTCATTCCGCACATTCTACTACAAAAGCTTGACCTCCTTTTGTTACCTTTCTTTTTGCTAGGAGCTTTTAGGTTACCTCCTGTTGATCTATTATACGACGCACGGCCTTTAGCATTCAATCCTCCCTTTGGATTTTTTCCTGCTTTTCTTGTCCATGCTGGTGATTTTGCTCCACCTTTAGCGTATTCTAAAATATCTTTTGCTGTCATAATTTTAACCTGTAGGTTTATCTTGAGTTCTATCTAACGTTGTATCTGTTGTTCCATTAGCCATCATAACCATTTCTCCAGATAATAAAGCAGTTGTTATAGCTTGCACCATATCAGCTGGCATTGGAAAGGGCATGTTATCGTCGTAACAGTCTGTTCCGTCACAGTCAAATTTAGCCACTTCTTCAGGATCTTCAAATACTCCTCTTACATTAAGAAATTCCATTCCATCAGGATTATAAATATAAATATAATCTTCAATCATAAAAGCTTTTCTTTGATTTTTTGTATACTTATCGTATGGAAGATATTTAATGTAGTCTGATTTAACTACTGGTATAGTATTTATACCATCAACTCCTCCTACATAAGTAATCATATCTTTAAAATTAGCTCTAACTGTTCTAGGCACTTTCTCTTCAGTTCTATAAACTATGCATTCTATATCAAAATTGCAACACTGCGAAGCATTTACTCGCACCAGCTTTAAACACCCTAAGTCTTGCTCCATGTGTCTAGACATAAAATTATTACGAGCTAGATCTCTACGGATCATCATAGCTCTGTAATATTTAATGTTAAACTTTATCTGACTTAAAGATATATTATCATCGCTATTAGATCTTCCTCCTCTAACAATGTTTAAAATATTATATGCAATTTCGTTTAGTGTCATCTTATTTAGATGTTAGTTTGTAAATAACCTTCATATCCGCGTTCTTTACTCCATATATGTGCCTGTCCTGTTCTCTTTGCTTCATACCCCATCATTTTATGCCACGCATCGTTAGCGCAAATTGAAGGTATAAATCTTACTTTTATTCCTCTATACTCATTAACCATTTCTTTATGCATATGTCCACAATGCACTTCTCTAAATTTAGTTTGCGCAAATAACAAAGGCTGTTCAGTTGCCATTATAAGTGGCATCTCAGCAGGTTTTTCTTTATCACCGTGTGTAAACATAATTAAGTTAACTCCGTATTTATAATATTTCCTAGAGTCATAACCATTATCAATCATTACTCTGTCGTCATTTAAAAAGAACGCTCTTAGGAATTCTCCTGCATAAAACATTCTTTCGTAGTCATGGTTACCTTGTACAACAACCACGTCTACTGGTGCAGATTTAGCTAAGTAGGTTATTGCTCTTACCATTAAGTTGCAATATCCTACAAATGTTTCTTGCCATTCTGCTGAATCTTGCTGAGGTGTACCTTTAGTGGTAGCACGGGAATAACCCTCAGAGTTCATACCGTCATTACCAATAGGTAATAATATTCTTTCAATGTTAAGGCCTTTGGCTTTATTCATTAATTCCTTAACAGCATTCATATACTCCTCCTCAGCTTGGTCAAGTGTCTGTCCAGTATATTTACCATAATGAATATCCGGTAAGGAAACTTCATATGTTACTGCGTCCTGTACTTGTGCATAGTCTGCTTCAACCTTTGGGCTGTAAGATTCTAAAAGCTCAACAATTTCATTTCTTGCTTGCTTTACTAGATCATCTTCTCCTTTGACTACAACAGAAAACCTATGGTCTCCTTGCATGTTTTGCCAGAACTTTACAGACTTGACATCTGTTTCTTCTATTTCATTATCATTTAAGAACTTTTTAAATTCACTTATCTCTGATTTACTTACGTTGTCTAAATCAAAGTCAGATCCTTTTGCATCTATCCTAGCTTCTTTTAAAGCAAGTCTACATGTATCTAAATTGCATTCTAATTTATCTGATAATCTTTGCGCAGGTTCTTTTAAATAACCTGGTTTACTTTTTAAAAACTCTTTAATCTCATTCTTAGTCATTATATCTGGGTTTAGTTTATTTAGCGTCTTTACTATTTTTATTTGAACTTCCTCCAAAAAAGAAGTCAACAATAGTATTAACTTTTGCACTCATGGCCCCAAATATAGTGGAAATAAAACTAATTTCAAATTCTCCCAAATTTATATCACCTAAAATAAAATGATTAAACATAACAAAACTGATACCAAAATATGCTACAGTAAATAAAGTAGCTAATACTTTCTGTATAATAGCATCATCTTTATATAAGTCTCTAGCATCCTTACGATCTTCAACTTCTTTAGCAAATGCTTCACGCTCTGCATCTAATAAGATTTTTTGAATAGCTAACTTAGCCTCATCTCTTTCTTTATCAGTTGTTATTACTTTATCTAAAATTCCTTCTGCGTTATCTAGCACTTTGCCAAACAGTCCGCCTAATAAATTGTTAATCATAATCTATGTATGTTATAGTTACTTCTTCTCCTTGTTGTATTGCTTTAGCTATACTAGGATATATTCTTTTATAAGCATTAACAGACTTACCTACAAACCCATCACTTATTATTTTATTATTTTCTTGCGCGTCGCCCACGATAAGGCAGCCAGCGGTATGTTCATCAGTATTCCCAGTATGAATAAGAATATACTCAAACCCAGGAACGTCAACGATATGCAACATGCCAATGTGTACACCAGGGTATTTTTTACTATATCTTCCATGAAATCCTCCTTCAGTTCTTAATTCTATTTTATATGTTCCTGCTGGAACTCTAGTTTCCCCTTTTACTTTTAAAGCTCTACGCTCGTCTTCAAGAGTATAACACAGAAAGTGTCTTTTTACATCCGTAACCTCGAACAATAACCCAGAGGTAGAATCTACCTGTGAGCTAAATCTTAATACTTCTAGTCTCATTGTATAATTATTTTTGTAGTTATACTTAAATTATCTTTAGATATGGTAACTAAATAGATACCCTTATCTAATTCTATATCTAAAACTTTATCTTTATGATAGATAATCCTACCTAATCCATCGTAAACTTTTACGTCAACCAAAGATTTAAAACTAATTAAACCATTTGATGGGTTTGGATAAGGTAAAATTCCCATTCTTTCAAACATTGCTATATCTGTAGGACCTGTCCAACCGTCTGCACAATATGCATATAGTCCATCACATCCATCATCCCATGTTGTGTTACAACAATAAGGATCTACTCCAATGACCCACTCAAAGCATGCATCAGGAATATAGTATATATCACCAGAGTAGCAACCAGCAGAATAATAACACGAACTGTCTGCCACGTTAACAAGCGGA
>Ga0181418_1000115_pt1 | contig 24007 bp, 32 predicted proteins | sample 41SPOviralmetaG_FD_130143 | JGI IMG/M metagenome (GOLD analysis project Ga0181418, IMG submission 130143) | Marine viral communities from the oligotrophic San Pedro Time Series (SPOT) site, San Pedro Channel, CA, USA - 41 SPOT_SRF_2013-03-13 | ecosystem: Environmental > Aquatic > Marine > Strait...
AGGTATGTTATAATATTCGTTTGAAGTTTCTTTTATGTAGAATTTAAACGACTTAACCCAAGGTGGTAAATCATTGTTCATTTTTATAAAAGGCTTAATAACGCTTGGAGAGTAATAATTAGAAACTGTCTTAGATGACTTTTTACTTGTCAAAACCGGCGTTTCTCTACCATACTCATCTCTAAATACAACTCCAACTTCGTAAGTTCTGTTTGATTTCAAAGACTCTTTTAATGACACGGGGTATCTCTTGTCGTAAAAATGAAACGTAGATCCATCGTCTATACTCATACCTTGTATATTCGCCGATGCTACAATTGTGTCAGCGTCTGTTATACTAGATATAGTTGTTCCAGCTGTGACAGAACTGTCAGCGTCTGCTCCAGATATAAACATACCTGGCTCAAGATCGTAATTAGCACTAGTAAGGTTTAGCGTAGTAGTGCTATCGCTTGCAGATACTCCTGTGTAAACATTATATGTCGGAACGTTTTCAGCTGGCCAATACTTTAGCTTAAAGTCGATGTCTATTTCTATAGGTTGGCCGTTGCTGTTTGTTATGTCGTAGTTTTGCAGGTAGTTACCATACATAAGTCTATTGGCAGATATACATTGGCCAAGAGCTTTTCTAGGAACATTGTCAAAAGGTCTAAGCAATTGCTCTTCTTCTACAACTCTACCCGTAAGCTCTGATGTTATTTCAAAAACTCCAACGTTATTAAATCTCTTGTCACTTTCAAAAGAAGTTCCTAGATGTATACTTTGAACCGAAGCTGGGTGAAAGTTGTTGGTTCCATTTTCGTAAAACTCTTTCCGAGTAAACTCTTTAACTATAAAAACACTAGATGAGTTGCTAAAGCTTTGTAAAACCTCTACACTAACAACGTCTAAAGGAGTGCTAGCAGGAAGTAAATCTATTAACTTAATTCTAGTTATCTGGTTTTCCATTGCCTTATTGTAAGCCTCAGCGTCGTTTGCCCCATCTGTGTTGGTAGCAAAGTCGTAGTCAGCTGGTACAAATAAAGGCTTTGTAAAAGGTGAAAAAGCAGAGTACCCTCCGTCCACATACCTCCATCTCGTAGCAAATCTAGGGAAAGAATTTTTGTATATAGGCTTTTCATTAGCATCGCTTGTGATACCACTACCTAACGTAGCACTGTATGTACTAGCGCCGCTTATTGTAGTGCCTGAATTAGGTATTGTACCTGCCGCTAAATCAGATGCGTCTAGATCTGTTTCAAATATACTAACTTCAAAACTAGCTACGTTGGAGGATATACCACTAAAAGATTCTATAACAACTTGACAAGCTGCATCTGTGTTGCCGCTCAAGCCAACTAAAGTAACTAAATCTCCAGGTTGGAAAAACACATTGGTTGTAGTAACTAACGTACCGGTAGTAGATATTTGCATTGTAAATATATCGCCGTTAGTCAAGCTGGTTAAGTTTACACTGCTTATAGGTACAGAAGAATTATATCTACTTGTTTTAGCCGTTTCAACGTGAACTGTTGGTGGCTTCAAAGGATTTTTCTTTATAACCGTTATGTTCTCTTCTTGAACAATGTCACTAGGCATTACAGTAGCATTAACAGTTGAAGTAGTTGGAAGTGAATAACCACCTCCGACGTTTGTACCTGCGTAATCTGTTTCAGCGTTGCTTAATGGCCTTAGTAGTCTAGTTGTCTGAAATATCGTATGAGTTGCTAAAGGAGCTGGTATTCCTTGTGGTCCATCAGCGTTTGACAAAGGGCTTATACCACCTTTTTTAAACCTTTCTATATTTATTTTTTTAGGCTCACTGTTGTTGTCTGTCCAAAAAAGAAAACCGTCCATAACGTCTATACCGTTAACGGTGTTTTTGAAAGGCGTGTATGTAGAATCTGAACCTCCGATTGTTGTTGGCAGTAGTAAGCCTTCTCTAAAATTTAAAAACCTTGGCTTTTCGAATATCCAAACTAAAGCTGTGTTGTCAGGAGCTGGAGTGTTATCAGCTATAAATACATTTTGATTGACGGTAACTGTTTTGTTGGCAATATTCATACCAGTTACAATAACTGGAGTGCTTATAGCGTTGCCGTTGCCGTCTACTAAAAAGCTTGTTCCAGCTTCGTTTTCAAGACCAACGGTCATGCCAAGCTCTATACCAACTAAACCCTCGTTAACGCTTACTCCAGAGATAGTTGCTGTTTGAGTAAGAGTAATAGTAGTTCCAACGCTCAAGTTGACTGCCGCTCTTTGTACTCTATACGCATCAACTAATACAGGCTGTCTAAAGCCATTTAGCCCAAGGCCTCTGTCTAACGTTTCGCATTCTATTATTGCATCAGATCTAACTCCTATGTAAGGCCAAGTAGTCGTAAAATCTGACGCATTTCTAACGTAGTTGTATATTTTATCTGTAGTTGGATCTGTAACAGCACCTACTGTTTCAGCGGTGCTTGACAAGTCGTTCTCAAGGCCGTAAACGTATCTAGACGTAATACCTCCGCCAAGAGTTCCTGTTCTGTGGTAAAGCTTTAAAAACCCTATTTTAGCATCTCTATAGTTTCCCCATAAATTTTGAACTGTACCAACATCACTGTCGTCAGAAGTAGAAACTTGTATGTTTGACGCGTCTCTATATTCTCCCTGAGGTACAATTCTTTCATCAAGGTCTTTGTTCATTCGACCTTTTATAAAATTACGCTTAAATTCTGGCATACTTAGTGCTTAATGTGTTTTGACTTACCTCTTAGTATTTGAGTGATCTCTTCTAGCTTGATGTTAGAAAGTCTAAGTTTAGCAACTCGTTTTGCTGCCCATGCTTCTTTCTTAAATCTTCCAACTAGATATTCTGGCGTATTTGCTCTTGTAGCAAGTATAGCGTGAGCTATGTACTTGTACATTGCTTCTTCAGCAAACTTATGCACTTTCATTTCTGACGTGCTCCCAAGACTATCACTTATGTATTTAAGTATCACAGTTTTACCAGACATGTTAGAGCTAAAATGTATTTTACCAACGTGCTCATCAATATAAAAAGATCCATTTACCTGCGCATACTGAGGATCTATACCATAGCGTTGGCCAAAGTCGTCGTCATATACGTCGTCGTCGTAGTCAAAATCTTGCTGAGTTATTTCGCTAGCAGCTGAAGAATTATAAGCATCCCACGTGTCCGACTCCGTTTCATAAGCTAAAGCAGTTTCACCAGCATCATCCGTGTCACCATCGTCGTTGTGATCAAAATCAAAGCTACCGTCAGCGTTTTGCTTTGGATTTCTAGGGTTGCTAGTTTTCGAGGCAGGATAAATAATGTGCTCAACGCCGTTGCCGTCTGACCAAGTTAGCTTAACGTAGTTAACATAATCTTGAGGTAAAGTTATCTGTAGTGTTGCTGGACATTTTAATTCTATAGCTTTAACAGACTTAAATGTATCAAAGCTTAGCTCTTGTAATCCACGCATAGCGTGAAAAGATACGTCCATTCTTTTTATCTTACTTATAATTTTGTCTTCGCCAACATAGGCTATTATAAATTGACTAATAATATCATCTAAAGATGTAAATTGATACCCACCAAATGATGAACCACCATAGTAAGCCGACTCTGTTGTTGTGATTGGATATTCTGCCATTTATTATTGTTTTTTCTGTTGGATTTCTTGAGCTATCTTTGTGTTAGCTCCTTGTACTACTTCTGGTGATTTTATAGAGAACCCAGCTAGCTCTAGTATTTTTAATACTAAAAAGTTTTCCTCTGATGGATGTAGTTGAAAGTCTACAGCTGTGCCAGCGTTAAACAAAGGAAACTCATTACCATTACTTGAATTAGGCACTACTACATATCCCCAGTAAGCGGTTGTTGGCTTTTGATAGTAGTTTATTTTAACATTGCTTGTTATAGCTGTTGTGCCAGTTATTGTTATAGCTGAAAAACAATTAATACCTGAGGATGTTTGAACAAAAACAGGTCTAGAAGCTGTTACTATAGGTAGAGGAGATATTCTATACTCGTGTAACTCTTTTTTAGTTATTCTTTCTATAGGTATAATGTTGTTACTACCATCTGTATAATACATGTTAGATATTCTGTACAGATCGTTTGGTAGTGTAACGCCACTTGTTACAGTGGCATCGTGTATTTCAAACTCTGATAGTTTTTCTTGAAGAAACATTACAATGTCTGAGTGGCCAGTGTCGTTTCCGTGTATTTGCTCAAACTGCTTTAAATCATAGAAATATTTTTCAAATATATCCATTTGAGCTTGATTAGCAAATAGGTTAAATTCTTGAGGCGTTATAAAACCTCTTTGTTCTTTATTGGCAATAGCCAAAACTCTTTGATATACAGTATCTACACTAATCGCCATATTTTATATTTTTATAGTTTAGCAACCACCCCGAAGAGTGGCTGCTCTACTACATAGGGTTGTTACGAATTTAATCGCTTTTCAATATTGGAGTAAATCTCCATTCCTTCATCAGTCTTAAACCATTGTGCTAGCGCCGAGTATGGGTGCTCATCAAATGGTACTGTCATTAGCTTTCTGTCGTTAGACGACCAAGTAAAGTGACGTTGATCAGAAGATAATCTAATTATCCCTAACTCAGTCGCTTTAATACCAAAGTTTCTAAGCGCAACGTTTTCATCAGTAACTAATTCTAAGAACAGTTTAGGATTTCTCTTTGCAAATACTAGCAAATCTCTTCTTAGCTCCTTAGAGCTCATCCCTGTTACTTCAGATCCCTTCTCTACACGCATTACAGCTTCAGCCATTTCAATATCCAAGTCTAAAGCAACTATCATAGCCTTAGCTTCAAACTCTAGCCAATCAACATGGCTTGCAGCTTCTTCTATAGGTTTGTGCTCTTCATATAGAACATCTTTATGCGGGTGATACACTGACAGTAACTTTTGAAGAACTGTTTTGTTCTTAGGAACAAACAATGCTCCGTTTTCAAAAATAATATGCTCTAGTCTAGCATCACCTTTAAACTCATCAACAAAAGGTGTTCTTTGATTTGTTGTAATCTTTAGCTCTCTCTCATATCCTTTTTCTTCATCAAAATAGAATATATTAGCACCTCTTATTGTATAAGTTAGTGGTGCTACATTACCTTTTAAGTAATAGTACCTGTCTTTTATCTCCCAGTTGTCTTCTGGTCTTTTTTTAACAGGAGTTTTTACTTTTTTTTCTATAACTACTTCTTGCATCTCGTTCGACGCTGTAGGTTGAGGTGTTTCTACCTCTGTATTTTTTGTTTGCTTTTTAGCCATAATATAATATAATAAAAATTAATAAAAAACTACCCCACCCGAAGGCAGGGTAGTCAATAAATATGCCTACTTCATTAACATGAAGTTGTTAGCACCTTGAACAACTAAACATCTTTCAGATAAGTAGTTTACTTGCATTGCATCAAGATCAGATGTAACGTTTCCGCCAACAGATCCAGTGATCCAAGTTTTTAATCTACGATCTTCCATTTGTGAAGCTCTGTAACGTACGTGTAAGAACGGACGCTTTAGGTTTTTACCTAAAACTTGGTCATACACAGAAGATACACCAGCAGGAATAACCATACCACGGATTGCTCCAGCAGTGTTGATTCCGTTAATGAATCCACGAGTAGACTTGTCGTTTAAGTATTTCATGTCAGACTTATAGAAGTCATAAGAACCTCTTCTAAATCCAGAGAAACCTAAGTTTAAAGCCATATCTTCAGAGTTGTTGAATACACCGTAAGATGTACCACCAGCACCGTAAGAGTTCATAGAAGCTAACATATCGTCCATAGCTAAGCTAGTAGATCTGTCAACAAATAACATGTTCTCTTCAATAGCACCGTTCTCATCAAACTTAGCTAAGATAGCATCAAATTCAGCTAAATCAGTAGCAGCGTTAACACCAGTAACACCAGTTGTAACGTGACCTCTTGTAGTAATAGCAGAGAATAAACCTTCAGTACCAATGTTGTTGTCAGTAGCAGTTAGTCCTAAACCACCAGTAGCATCGTTAATAGTAGAGTTAGTACCATCACCTTTTTCAGCCTCCATCATACTCATCTCTAAGTAGTCAGAGTAACGAGCTCTAGTATCACCTTCAGCTTTTAAATACCATAAGTAACCTGATTGCCCTTCTTCACCTGAAACTTCAACCCAACCGATTTGAGATGCATCAGATCCTGATACTTCATATAAATCTTTTATGATGATTGGCTTGTTAGTGTGAGATTTGAACTGTGGCTTATTACCTCTAGTTTTTCCTTCAGTACCTTTAGAGTGCTCAGAACCATATACTAAAACACGGATAGCATCTGTGTTTCCAAAGTAAGTGCTTAATGCAGCAGCTCCGTAAGGAAGAATAGTAACAGAAGCACTAGTAGCACCAGCTACAGAAACGTAACCTCTCATTGTAGTACCTTCTTTAGCTAGTAAAACAGTGTCACCTACACGAATACCGTGATTAGCGCCGATTGTGTTACCGTCTACATCGTTTTGAATAGTAATAACACCGTTAGATGCAGTACCTCCTACGACAGCAGTGTAAGATAAGTGTAGTCTACCTTGTTCAGACCAAATAACTTGATCAGAAGTCATAGCCTCTTCAGCACCTACTTGAGATAAGAATCCTGAGATAGTTCTGTTTCCAAAAATCTCAGCCTCTTGCTCGATTAGGTCTGGTAAAAATTGTTGTGACCAGTCAACACCACTACCCGTCGCGAAGTCGATGTAGTTAGTTGCTAGTGCAGCTTGAATTGGAGCGGCAGCAAACGTGCCTGATCCATAACTTGAAATTGCCATTTTTAATTAGTTTTAAATGGGTTAATAATTATTTTCTTTTGAGTTTAACCTTAAAATCTCTAGAACCTTCACCTTGTAAAACTCTATACTTAGTGCCTCCAACTTCAACTTCTGGGTGAGACTGTCTTGGCTTCATGTCTACGTTCTTGCTGTTAGCAATACTGTTTTTTAAAGCATCAGCCCTACCTTGTTCGTAAAAGTGATTAGCAATAGCATCCGAGTTCATTGCCGTAAACAAAGACTTGTGATAACCTTCGGCATCTGACATTTGATCATTTTCGTCTAGGAACTTCCCTATAAAATTATTAATGTCGCCTTGAGTCGATTTTACTTTGTCTACATCATTAACGTTAAATCTAAACTTTTTATCACCAACCTTATATTCGAAACCTTCGAATTTATCAGTGAAGACAGAATCTGTCTTTTGTTGAAATTGTTTAGCTATACGCTCTTGTTCAGCTTCTTGCTCTTTCGATTCTTTATTGTAACGATTAAAAAAGTCCATCGCTTTTTGCGCCTCTGGCGTTAGTTTAGAACCAGCTTTTATCTCGTCGTAATATTTAGACTTTTCCCCGTCTAAGTAGGTCTTAGCATTGGCAACTTGCTCTTTTAACGCTAATTTTTTTCTTTTAACCTCAGTATCTTCGTCTATTTCTTCGTCGTAAGAAAACTGATCTTCCATTAAGAAGTCTATCTCTTCGTTGTTAAGATGAGGTTTTGTTTTTTTATAGTATTCTTGAAGAGCTGTCATATTGTCCATCTCTTCAACGTTTACGTTTAATTTAACATAGTCGTTTATATCTCCACCAGTTTCATTCATAAACTTTAATAAGTTACTAACATTATCTGGTAGATCTACACTACTTGTAGGCTCTGGAGCTTGCTCTATTATTTCTTTAGCTTGCTCTACAGCTTCAACTTCAACTACTTTATTTTCCTCTGGAGCTTCAGGAACTTCTACTACTTTAGCAGGTTCTTTAATCTCTTCTTTATTAGCTAATAAGTCTACTTTAATAACACTTGGATCTCCAGCTGAATTAAACTTAGACTCATCTATTTTTTGTTCCGGCGCTTTTTCAACCGGCTGCGTAATCTCTTCGACTACTTTTTTTTCTTCTTGTTCCATGATAAAATATTATATAATTAGTTATTATTTAAAACGATAATCCCTCAAAAGAACTATTACTCGTTTGCTCAAAGTTTTTAGGTGGTTTATTTTTTAATCTTTGGTCTATCATCTCAGATTGTTGAGACGCTTGGATCTTTGTTCTTTCATCTTTTCTATTTTCTCTTTCAGCTTCTCTTGTAGATAATCCTTGAGTTTCTAGCTTCTTTAAACTATAGTTCATTAGATACTCTTGCTCCATCATCGCTTTTTTAGCCTCTTGCTCTGCTGCTAAAAATCTAATCTTTAATTCGTTCTTTCCAGCTTCTAACTCTAGTTGAGATTGTGTTAAAGCCTGCTGCTTCATAATTTCCGACTGAGCAGCTGCTTGCTGTGATTGAGCATTAGCCTGCGCTTGAGCTTGTATATTTTGCTGTTGCAACAGTTGATCTCTTTGACCTTTCTTTTTTCTTCTAATCTTAAGCATTTGATTAGCAAGCTTTACATTTTTTATAGATCTTAAATCTATAGCATCTTCTAAGTCTATTAACTTATTAGCTAAAGCAACTTGTATGTTGTTTTCTAGCATTTGCTTTTCCTCTTCATCTGGAGCTAAATCTATAAATATGCCAAAGTCGTAAAGATGTAGATCAGACATAGAGTCTAAAACACCTACGTTTTGAGCACCAACGGCTTGTATAAAAGCGTTTTTAGTTGGAGAGTACTCAAGTATATCAGATATTCTAAGCGATAAGCATTCTGCAGTTTCAGCTGTTAAAAATAAACCAGCTTGCAATATATGTCTTGTCGCCACGTTTGAATTTGCTGCTGCAAGTTTTTGAACACCTACTAAAGCGTTTTTGTCTGGTGTACTACCATCTCTAGCTTCGTTAAGTCCGGTCGTATCTCTTATCATCTGTAGATAATAGTTATACGTTTGGATTAAGCTTTGCATTTTTGCTCCACCGTTTCCAGATTGTATTTCTTGAATAGGCACTTTACCAGGGTTCATATCTCCGTCAGAAGTAAATGATCTACCAATAACAGAACCTGTTTGGAAGAACATGTTTAAAGCTTCTTGGGGATTGTAGTTTGTTCCATTACCTAAATCTATCTCAGCTAAACCATCAGCGTCCATGTATATACCGTCAGGTATTATTCTAGACATAACTTGCTGTAGCTTTAAGTGAGTCAATTGAATCATGTCAGCAAAACCTGTTATTCTACTAACTATAGATTCTATTGATCCATTATACATTCTTGGAGCAACGATTGAGTAATTCATTTTAACTTTAGTAAAGTCACTCTTAGGTCTCATCATGTTCTTAGACATCTCCCACTTGATGAGTTTGTCTGAGCCTAGTATTAAAGCACCTTCATATAGACACTCTACAGATCTCAGCAGTCTTTCGTATTCTCCTTGCTTTTCAGCTGGAGGATTAAACGTATCATCTTTAGGTATAGCTTTATCAGCGCCTGTTGAAACCGTTTTTACTTTATAAACTTCATTCATGTACGTCTTGTAATTAAAGTACAACACGTCTACTATATTAGTGTCTTTCTCTCTTCTGCCAGCGGAGTAACCTCTATTGTTTCTACCGCTATAAGTTTTAGCTTGTTTCATTATATCTTCAAGCTCTTCCGGCATAATATGAGGAAATTGTTTTACAAGCTCGTTTACAGGTATTTGCTTTACTTCACCAACGTAGTATATATCGTCAAAATACGGTGAGTCTGTATGAGAGTAAACTAAATTAGCTGGATCTACGTAGTCAACTGTAACTCCTTCAGAGTTGTTAAAACCAGTCTTAACAGCTCCAATACCTAAAACTGTTAAGTCGTAGAAAAATCTTTTCTTTGTTAATTCGTATTTATTTCCTTCTAACAAAACGTTTATGGCTTGCTCTTCAGCTATTTCAACAGCCTGCTTGTAGGTTAGCTGCATGTGTAAAGCTAATTCTTCTTCTGTTTCTGGAAGTTGAGCTTCATCGTTCTCGAAAGTATCTACACCTAATTCTTTTTTAGCAAACGCAGTTAAATCTTTAGTTTGCATGTCTTTTAGTATAGACTCCATGTACTCAGTTCTTTTTACTATACCGAATGGATCTTGTGCAAACGCTTTTATATCGTAAGTTCTTTCCGCTATACCGTTTACAACAATATCAACAAACTTAGGAATTATTGGGACTGGCTTCCAGTCAAGGTTTAAGTAGCTTAAGTCACCATTTATAGACAACTCATCTTTATACTTTTGTATAGACTGTTCTCCACGAGCATATAATCTTCGCTTGTGATACTCGCCTTTATTGCTTTGATACTTGTTGTTTTGGTAGTTAGTACCAAACCACTCTTGCTCAATAGCTTTAGCAACTTTTAATCCGTATTCAAAACTTATTTTTTCTAAGTCACTAACTACTTGACTAGGAAAGCTACTACTATAAATTGATTCAGCCATATTTAATTTTGTATTATTTTAGAGGTGCCACCTTTGTTGTCGAACCTCGATATGCTTATATTTAGTTTAGGTTTTTCTACTTTGGTGTTTGGCGCGTATAAGTGCCTGTTGCAAGCCATGACAGCAAGTCCAGAGCTTATCGCGGCGTCAAACTTAGTTCTTTTGTTTATATCAAACTTAGCCCAATCGTTTAGCGTTTCGTTAAAATACATATCACCGTATTTTCCATCACCTAAATGACCAACGTGGCTTTGTATGTACATTTCTATTGCCGCTGCGTGAGCTTGCTTTATATCTTCACTTGAGTTAGGTATACCACCAATCTCTTTTTCAGCTACACTAAGCTTGTTCCAGGTTTTATCAGGTCTGTTCATACTAAATCCTCTATAGCCTCTTCTACGCATATAATACAGTAGTCTAGGCTTATTGTTTTCTGCGAGTATTGGCATACCGTAAAAAACGCATGCCATAAGTACATCTTCAAAAAACATTTCAGCGGTCTGTGGTCTTGCTACATATTCTAAGAAAAATGCGTTAGCAGGTGCATCTTCCATTGAGAACTTTGTTAGTCCATGAAGAGATCCGTTGGATCCTCTACCATCGACAGTACCAGATATATCATAACTATCGCAACCAAAAGCGCCCATGTGTTCATTTCCTGGATATTTTATTCCGTTCTTAATTATTATTTTATTCTGAAGATGTGGTTGTGGCGTCCAGCTTATTTTAAACCTACCTTTTGGGTCTGGATAAAATATTACGTTTGAATCCTTGACACCGTTAACCCATTGAAAATTACCTGTGTTTACTACAGAGGAGCTTCCAATACCTTCGTTATAATCTATTTGTTCGTATATTTTAACTAAGTTAAATATACTATTTTTTGTTTCGTCTCTAAAAGCGTGCTCGGTTGTTCTAGGAAACTGACGATAAAATTCATTTAAGCCATCTTGATCGTCTTTTAAGCCATCAACTTCGTTTTGCCAATGATCAATAACACCTATGTCTATTAGTTCACCGTCTGGTCCATAACATCTTTCATCTGGAGTTCTAAACACTGGCTGTCCAAACTCATCAATAAAACCCTCAAAGTTCCACTCCATTGGGATAAACAGAGAGTATAAACCAGACTTTGTTTGACCATTTTTATTTCTTTTAGTGACATCACTGTCGTTATATAACTTTTTAAAGTTATCACCACCTTTGTCTAAAGCATTTGACGTTGATCCCATCATACACTTACCTATAATCCTACTACCTAACCTTAGGCAAGTTTTTGTAACTCGCCAGTTATTGAGTATGTTATCTGGTCGTTCCCATTTACCACTCTCATCATGTACTAGTAGTGAAAGCTTTTCACCATCATAACTGTTGTCACCTGTGTTCTTCCAGTCAATTGTAGTATCTAAACCTTTTATCTCTTCTAGCTTTTCGTTAGTGTCTATTTTTTTACGAGTAAACTTACTCGCTGGCACACGATACGCTAGCTCAGACTTTGGTCTGTCCATACCATCTTGAATAGGTTTGAAAAAGAAGGGGTAGTTTATTGATATAGGTACAACCTTGTCTGTAAACATTTTCTTTGCATCAGCTCCACTCTTGGATAGTATTCCGTATCTACTATCACTTGATATAGTAGCTTGATTAACTGTTTCTGCAGAACTCATAAAAGAAAAGCCAGAACGTCTATTTTTAAGATAGCACATACCGTAGCATCTTTTATCTACTTTACATGCTTCCCAAAATATAAAGAACAGTCTATTTGCTTCGCGAAAGTCTGGAGCTCCAACGTCTATTTTACTCCATTGCAAATACATATAGTGAGTGCCTGTTATATAGGTTGGCTTACCATTGTTGTTAAACCAAAAGCCTTCTTCACGTCTATTGAACTCCTCGTCTATGTAGTCGTGCCACTGTTCTTTTTGCTCTTCTGGGTAAGCTTTCCAGTCAAATATTGTTTTTATTTTTTTAAGTATATCAGGCTTTTCTAGTTGCCTCCATTTTTCATCTTTGTTTGAGTGTGCGTTTTTTGGAGCTTTAGGCAAAGCTATTTGTAAGCCTTGTATTTTGTATATCTCTCCTATTTGCCCATCGTGAGACAATACGATAACATCATGCTCCTTGTTGTAACCGTGAGCCCATTTCTTACCCTTATTAAGTCTACTTATAGTAGTCTTTTTTATAGGTTCAACTATTTCGTATAAAGTTTGTTCGTACATTATTTAGATCTACCTTCGGCAAAGCCCTTAAAAACTTTCTCTTTTTTCTCCTCAGCAACCTTACCCTCGAGTAAAGCTTGTTCTTCTTGTATACGATTAAGTATCTCAAAGGCATCGAATATTGCGAGTTTCTTTGTAGCAGCAGCGTTCTTAAGTCTATCGGCAGTAATGTCATCGCCACTATCAACAATAGCTTCTTTAGCAACTTTGATAAGTTCTTCAACCGCTCTATGTCCAGCTTGGATTATACTCTTCTTCGTTTCCTTGATATTCATATTTAATTGTAATAAAACTTGATAATACTCTATATAACCTTTGTCCGTCTACAATAAACTCGTATTTAGAGCCTGGTCTAAAACCAACTAAATCTCCACGGTCAACTGTTCCGTCTGTATACTTGACAATACCAATCAAAGGTTTCTCGGCATCTAAATTATAGCTGTCAACATCTTTTATAGGTTGAACAAAACAATAACCTTTTGGTGCTGTCCATGTGTTGTTATTCTTTTGTAGAAAAATTTGATCTTGTTGAACTATGTAAGTGTTTTCATCAAAAAAGCTTTTGCTGTTTCTTTCTACGCCCTTGATGTCATGCCATCTTCTAAAAACATTATGATGAACTAAAACCGTATCACCTGGCTTTATGCCTAGATCTTCACCTACCATAGGGCAAGATACAACTATAGCCTCTCTGTTTACGTATTGATGATTAAATATTTCAGTATTTATTATTAAGCTTTTATCACCAATCTTCTTAGAGTTGTTGTATCTTTCGCCTTTTGGCTTTATAACAAAACCGTAAACACTTTGCATTAGTACTCTAGGTTATACTCTACAGATATTGCCATGTTTTTATTAAAAGACTTCCAAGGCAATACATCTTTGTTTTTTCTTATGTATACACTATACTTGTCTTTCTCGTCAAGTATATCACAAATGGTATGCCCTCCATAAACCTCTTGGCCTACAGAGTAATGCATAGCATCTATTTTGTAATCTTTACCTATAGTGATCTTACGAATTAACTTGCTCATTTTCCTCGTATTTAATAGTTCCATCAGCAATGTTAACGTCAACACTTCCGTACTCTTCTTTGAATTTTTGTTGAAGATTTTGCACCATACCCTGCAGTTGCATAACTTCGTGAAGTATATTGTGCTTTTGAGTTTCTATCATACCAAGCTCTCTTTGGCCTTGGTTGATAGCCTTAACTACAGTTTGTAGTTCTTGTAGTTGTTCTGTTGTAACTTTTTCCGCTTTAGGTTTTAAGTCAACAACTTTATCCTTTTTAGGGGTCTTTCTTTTTGCCATTTTATTTAATTTAAGTTAATTAGTTATTATGTAGTATTACTCGTAGTTAGCTACAATTACGCTAGATCTGATATATTCCATTTTTCTTTTAAAGAGTCAATTACTGCTAAGCAACCCGCGTCGGATAGTTCAATATCCCAAAAAGCAAACTCACCTATATTACCGGTGAAGTCAGTGGAGGTTGCTCCTCCTATAAATCTAAAATCAAAAGTTGGCATAGCTAAAACGTCTGAGTTAGCGGTGTTTTGAACTGAAAGTCCATTTTGAGTATATATGAAAACGTGGCCAGATGTGTTTCTTCTTATTAAGATTACTACGTCTTGACCAGCTGTCAGTCTATTGCTTAGTGCAAATGTTTTTGCTGCGTTGTGGCCAGAGCCCATGTTTATAACTACGTTAGCGTTGCCGCTTCCTGTTATTTTTACATAAAACTTTCCTGCATTAGCAGTGTCATCTTCTGATACAACTATATCATTTGCAGCGTCTGATTTATTAAAAACAAGAAGCATTGTGCCTGCTTTGTTTGTAGATTGTACTACGCTCTGCATGTGTATAACGTCGTCTGTACCGTCAAACTTAATGCTTTGCCTGTGCATGTCGCCTAAGTTTGTTGCAGGAGTCCCAGCGTTCGCATTTATAGTAATTGCGTTTGATCCTTTGCTAGCTAAAGCAGTAGTAGAGTCGCTGCTAGGAAACTCGGAACCGTCAGCAGGAAAAACACCATTTCTTAGTATCTCATCAAAAGCATACCATACCAATGGCTGTCTTGCACTGGCTATCTCAATGTTCCCTTTACCCGTGCCACTTTCGTAGCTTGCACTAGAAAGACCTAACATTACTCTCCGAAGTAACAGATTATTCCACCGTCAGCATCAGCAGTAGCCGTAACAGCTGTCCATCTTCCGTAGATAGTTAATCCTTTTGGAAAAATTTGGCTTGAGTCGGTAGCTTCAGCATTAGCTCCATGGATTACCGCTACTGGTGTCGTGTGGCTAAAAAAGCCAGTGTTACCTACTACTTCTGTAGCGTCGTGTTGAGCTGTATCAGCTACTAAAGCCGAAAGCGTAGTGTCTGCTAAAAACTGTATAGCTATAATTACCTTTCCAGCTGGTGGAGTAAAGGCACCGCCATCGTCTACAAAGCCACTACCAAGTTGGCCGAAAGCATAAGCTGTATCTGTTGAGTTAATTCCCATAATTTTATTTGTTTGTTTGTTCGTTTTTCTTTGAACTTCCACCGAAGAAGAAGTCTATTATTGTATTTACTTTAGCACTCATAGCTCCAAATATCGTTGATATAAAGCTAATTTCAAATTCGCCTAGTTCTAAGCTTTTAGTAACAAAGTAATTAAACATTACAAATGTAATACCAAAATACGCCACTGTAAACAACGTAGCTAGTACCTTTTGAATAATAGCATCGTCTTTATAAAGATCACGTGCATCTTTGCGATCTTCAACTTCTTTTGCAAAAGCTTCGCGCTCTGCATCTAATAGTAGCTTTTTTATAGCAAGCTTTGCAGCATCTCTCTCTTTGTCTGTAGTAATAACTTTATCAAGTATTCCTTCGGCATTGTCTACTACTTTGCCTAATATTCCTCCTAGTAAATTCTGTATCATAATGTTAATGTTGCTCCCATGGAAACTCAATAGCACCTTCTTCGTGCCATTCGCCATCATAGAGAATGTGACCGTCTTTCCTTGGATATGTTACACCTTGATAACGAACATAATCGTCACCATAAGCTAGCTTACCTGTTTTCATTTCAGTCATGTGAACCATTTCGTGGTTTAATATCTTTCTTTCTTCTTCAGATCCAGGCGTAACTTTATCGCTTATAAATATAGTTCCATCGTTGTTAGCTTCTCCTAATATACCTTCGCCCAACTTTTTTCTTATAACTGGAGTTTCTGTCTCTAAGTGATAAGGAGTTTTAGAGCTTGTAACATTGCCTTTAGGCATGTTAACACCTCTGCTAGCTGAACCTAGCTTAAAACCTTCGCTTTTTGGAAATTTAGGCATATTATCTATCTTTATCTTTTATCATATCATCTATAGCTTTATTGAAAACTTTATCTGTATACGAGTTGTTATTGTAGAATACACTTCTTTCTGACGTTGGCATATCTTCTTCGCCTAACAATATTCTGTATATTCTACTTATAAGTTGGCTGCATTTAAAAGAGGTTTTGAAGACGCTGTATTTAATCGTAGTTCGATTTCGATGACGCCAGACCTCTATCCAGCCTAGTTTTCTTAGTTTATCCCACCGGGTTTTATCCCAGCTCATGGTATAAGTACCATCAATAAATTCTTGTCTTGTAAACCGTTTTTGACAATCTAAAAATATTAGAAGTTCAAGATCGGCATCTGTTAACCCGTAAGTCTTACAAGCCCACTTTCTAGTGAGCCTGTAATACTTTAGGATTTGTAATTCACGTAAATCGTGAGAAGTTAATCGCATTTATTATGCGAATGCAGCTCCAATTCCAATAGTGCTAAGACCTAGTACTTCTTTTACAGCGTAAGTAGAAGATAAATCATCTGCAACCACTATAACGCCATCATGATGTATACCACCGTTAGCAGCTCCAGCAAATAATCTAGCTAAAGCAACCATAGTGTCTTTATGGTCATTAGCAGCAACTGTCATAATAACTTTATCGTTATTAGTAAAGTCATCAGCTTGACCATCACCATTGTTTCTAATTTGTGGCGTAAAGTGAATAGCTAAAGTATCGTCAGCCGTTGGGTGCATACCTTTAAAAGCAGATAAAGGAAACATAGCTGATTGAGCAGCATCGTCGTCATCTCCTAGTGTAGCTTGTGTACGAAAGTACAAATAAACTTCTTTCATTTTTTTTTAGTTTTTAAAATGATTAATAATTAATTGATTGTGATTTTGTGTTTAAGGATTATGGTTTATAGTTTATGTTTAATCTACTAGTACAATATCACTTGCCTTTATAACAAAATAAAGTTTATCTTCAAATTGAACCCCGTGGCCAGCGTGTTTGTCGTAATATATAATATCACCATCTTTAACACCTTCAACGAGATTACCCGCAGAAACTATAGAAGCCTTGATATATCTGTTGTCTTGGTCTAAGTCTTCAGTCATTATAAGACCACCTATAGTTTTTTGTTTGTTTTGAACTTTGTCTACTATAACGTAGTAATTAATTGCTTTCATCTTCTGCTCTAGCGTTTGATATTACACAATCTGCAGAAACAATAGTCATTACAACACTCACTGCATTTTTAAGTGCTGATTTAGTCACTAGTACAGGATCAATAATTCCTGATTCGATCATATTAACCTCTTCGCCGTTAGCGACATCTAATCCGTAGCCATCTCTAGTTGGATAACCTACAGTTTCAAAACCTGCGTTATTTAATATAGTAACAAAAGGTGATTTTATAGACTCAAACAAAGCTTGCTCGCCATCGTTATCCGCATCTATGTTAGTTGAAGCGTTTAACAGTGCAACTCCACCGCCAGGTACAATACCTTCTTTTAATGCTGCTTTCGTTGCGTAGATCGCATCTTCAACCCTATCCTTTTTTTCTTTGAGCTCGACCTTAGAGTCAGCACCGACTTTGATAACTGCAACTGAACCAGATAGCATAGACAATCTTTGTTCCAGCTTTTTCTTAATAAAACCATTTTTTTCATCAGCAACCATTTTAGATACTTGATCTATTCTTTCTCCTATATCTTCAGTATCAGCTTCTATAGTTAATACAGTGTTTCTATCATCCGTAGAAGAGTATTCTGCTTCACCCAATGCTTCAACACTAATCAAATCAAGATCATCTCCTAGCTCTTCGTTTATGACCGTAGCGCCTGTTAATATAGCTAGATCTTCGCAAGTGTCTTTTTTAGTAGGACCAAAGCCTGGTAAGTCAATAATATTAATTTTAATATTACCTTTTACCTTGTTCATCAATAGTGCCGATTTTACTTGCTGCGAAACTGGTGCAACTATCAGTAAAGCTCGGTTGTTTTTGATAGCATACTCTAATATAGTCTGTATTTTACGTATGTTTGGTATTTCAGACATGCATATTAGTACAAGTGGAGCTTCTAGCTCTGCTTTTTGCTTGTCTGTATTAGTTATAAAGTGAGGAGATGTAATTCCACACTCAACTTGCACTCCATCTACAACATCTACGTAAGTTTCTTCAGTTGGAGACTCTTCCATTAATACTACGCCATCTTTTCCTACAGTTTTGTAAGCTTCGGCTATTATAGAACCAAGCTCCGAGTCGTTATTACAAGATATAGAAGCTACGTTGTTAAGAGTTTCGTCTGTAACATCGATACTTATTGAATCTAAATAGTTGTTTATTTTCTTGAGACCACTATCGACGCCATTTCGTAGAACACGAGTGGCGGAATCCTTATACTTAGGAGAGTTTACAGTATTTAACAAGGATTCAGCTAGTACGGTAGCAGTTGTAGTACCGTCACCAGCTTCTTTTACTGTATTTTTAGCAGCTTCTTTGATCAAAGTAGCTCCTATATTTTCAACCGGATCATATAAGACTACGCTTTCTGCAACGGTTACTCCGTCTTTTGTGATTACCGGCATTCCTCGCGCGTCTTCGTATATAACGCACTTTCCTGATGCTCCAAGTGTTGATTTTACTGCTTTAGCTAGTTTTTCAACACCAGCACCGATTTTAGATTTAGCGCCCTCACCAAAGTTTAAGTCTTTGATAAGGAGACTAGGATTGTTGTACTCCATTTTATTATATTAAATTAAATTAGGTTTGAGTTTATTCGAAAGTTTTTACTACTTTTGGTCCTTTGGTAGCCTCTAACTTTTTAGAAAAGTGGTCGATGCTTCCGTCAATTGCTGACTCAGCGCCTTCCATTGTCTCTCGACGTGTGACATCGTGCCATTCATCGTTTTTAGGGTTAGATACTTCGGTTTGATAATAACCATTAGGTAACTGAGTTATTCTCCAGTTCTTTTTATCAGCTAAATGCTCCCATTCAGCCTTGGTTTTATCATTTACTTTTATTTCGCCACCTGTCGAGGTGGTCTGGTAATATAGGTACGTCATAATAATTTGGTTTTAGGTTAATAACGTGGTATCGGTTTGTCCGATGTATTTATTATTACTTGTTGCTAATTGTTTCTTAAACTATCTGCTAAAGCTTTATTCTTCTTCCTAGCTTCAGCCATGATCTTTTTAAATTGCGCGTCGCTACTATTTAATCCTAGCCTCTTAATTTTATCTTTAGCCTTCTGAAAGTTAATGCCTGCTTTCCTCTCGTAAGTAGCGTTGTTACCATCCGTCTGCTTAGTAGGAGACTTCATCTTGTTAGGAGTCTCTGGCTTGTTTGCTTTGTCGTTAGGCACTGGTTTACCTTGTTTTTTCCATATAGCCTTACCTTTTTCATCTAAATCCTCGTATCTAACAATATCTTCGTTTTGTTCTTCCAAGAACTTTATATCTTCTTTAGTATAGCTTGATGGATATTTTTTTTCTTGGTCTTTTTGCTTGGCAGGAGACTTCATCTTATTTACTGTACTTGTAGGCTTTATTGGGTTATACTCGTACAAATCAGAGTCTTTAATTTTCGCAGCTTCTCTTTTGTTTACAATGTTATCTTTATACATAAGATCACCAAACTTGTTTTTAGAGTAAGGGTACTTAAGATCTTTTGTTACTTTTTCATTTTTCTTTAGCGGCTTATTTGCTCTATCGCTCTCAAGCTCTCTTTCGTAATCTTCAACTTGACCAGTGTGTAAAGTGCCATCAGAAGCTTTATAGTATTTTTTACCATCTTTGTATACTATTTTACCTTTATTCTGTTTTGGAGCAGCGTCTTTAATCGGCTTACCTGTATTCTTGTCAACAGGAACTTTAACAAGCTTACCGTCTACCAGCTTCATAGTATAACCGCGTTTTTTAGCTATTTCAATCATCTTAGCATCTTCTCTAGCAGCTTCGGCATCCATATCAGAGCTAGATCCTTTCTCTTTTTCTTCAACTTGCTTTAGTGGCTTACTACCACCAGCTAACATTTGCTCAGCTTCTTTTGGAGAAATACCTTGGTCTAAAAGTTCGTCCATCTTTTTAAGATAATCGTTTAGATTATCAGATGTTTTAGCTTTTTCTCTAGCTTTTTCAGCAGCCTCTTCTCTTTTTAAGTTTTCTAACTCAAATTTACGTCTATCGTTTCTCTGCTTTAAAGCGGCTGCATGGCCAGATGTACCTTGTACAATTGACTTTCCTTTTAGTTTAAATGCCATATTACTTATTTTTTAGGCTTATTTGCCATCAATGTTTTAAGCTTTCCTTGAAGCGTAGCTATATCTTCCTTTTGTTGAGTAGAATCACCTCTTTCATTAAACATGTCTTCTCGTATGAACTCTATTCTATCTTCAAGATCAATAATCTTCTCTTGACGATTGTCACCGTCATAAACATAGGTGTCCGGATGCTCTGAACTAAGTCTTTGCTTAGCAGGGGCAGCTTCAATCTTAGCTTTTAACTCTTCTGGTAAGTTTTTTTGATTACCAACTAACTCTTTTTGATAAGGTGATTTACCACTTTGAGTATCGTGGCTTTTTTGTCTTATTCCAGGTAGAGTATGACCTTTCATTTTAAACGGCTTGTAGCTCATAGTTTTATACTTAAATAAGTAGGGTAGATTTCTCCACCCTACTAGTGTTGTTTACTTAATTTTCTTTTTAAGTTTGTTTAACTCTTTAACTTTCTTCTCATAAGCTTCCATAGTTAACGCGCCTTCTATAGTGCTAGGCAATTCTATTCTAGTTGAATCACCAACTTCGCCCGTAGTGTTATCAGCGATAAACTTTTTAAGATCTTGTACTGAGTTGTTGTACGCGGTGATCTTAGCATTATTTTTGTCTATCTTAGCGTTGGCTTTGTTTTGCTCCTTGACAGTCTTTTTCATGTCTTTAGAAGTTTGCTTATTAGGAGCGGCCTCATGAGCCATTTTGTTAGATGAGTGACCATACTTTTTCATTGGTTCACCTACACCGTAGTTCTTGTACATTGGACCTGTTGCTCCTGACTTCATCTTAAAGCCAGACTTTTCGTCTTGAATTTTTTTATTACTTTTTTCGTAAGGCATTTTCTTTATTTTTAATGCATTATTAATAATACTAGTAGATTGCGAATCTTTCTAGCAATTTTTACGCCTTTTTTTTCCGTGGATTCTTCTTCTACGGTAGGCAAAGGCTGCGACCTGCTGGTCTGGTTCTGTTGGTGTAGTTTTATCTTCTTGCGGTGTAGCTTGAATCTTTGTTAGCTGATCTTGTATTTGATCACCTGATGATTCAGCACCATTATCTTGTACACTTTCTATACTTGTTCGTATATCCGCGGCTGTACCTGGTTCTCTAACCCCTTTCTTTATCATGATCCGCTTTGTTTCTTGTTGTAGTAATCTACCATTCGCGAAAAACCTGATTCATAGTCACTAGGCTTTAGCTCCTGATTTTTAATCTGAGACTGAACGTATCTATAACCAGTTAAATCTCTATCGATCCAATTAGCGCGCTTTGTACGCCTTGGGTCTTTCTTGTTCTTATTCTTTGTTTCTGTATTCTTTGCTTTTATAACTTCACCGTCACGATCTAAAACAATCTTAGATTTATACCCATCGTCACCTTTAGTCTTTATAATAGTCTTACCGCCTCTAGTCTTTACTTTAGATTTGAATTTAGGCTTTGTCTGCTTGTTAGGGCTTTCCATTTTGTCGATGTGTTTTTCAATCGTTCTCGCCTGCTTGCCGTGGGCTATAACAGCTGAGTCTAATTGTTTAACAACCTCTTTAAGGTTTTTGTACTTCATCTTGAATGCCATGACTATATTATTACTTACATAGTAAATATATTAAAAGTGTGACAGTTGCCCCTTACTCTTACTCTATTAACAGGCTAATGTCACATAAAAGTTATTATAAATATTGGGGTGAAGTGTTACCCCCTACCTACCCAGGCCTCCTCTCTATACAAAACTCAATCTTTTTGACCACCCCCGGTGTCGTTTTTCGTTTTACTATCATTTTTTACACAACTTTAATACGACTTTACATTGATATTATATACGTAACAAATAAATAACTCAAACTTTTTAAATATTTTACTATGCAAAATTCAAACACACTTACTACTAAAAGATTCGTAATCAGAAAAACATTGATCGGCTCTAACACTATCATTACATTCACTAATAAGAAAAATGTAACATATACCTACGATCACGATGCAGTGTATTCACTCAATCAAGAAAAGTTAGAAACTATGGAATGTTTCCAAAAGTATGGTAACTACACTAACAGTAACAACTTACCTACTTGGGCACGACTTACAGACTAAATACTACTCTAATTTGATAATATAATCGAAACTAATAAATAAATAAATTATGACTACATTAAAGATCTACACTAATCACTCTGACAAACTAATTGTTACTATCCATAACATTGAAGATCTCTTCCACCAATACGGGATCGATCCAACGGATCAAGATCTATTCGAATCAGAGATCCTCGAGGATATATTCGAAGAGGAATGTCTAAACTCTTCTCATGTGTACTATGAGTTGATCTAACAAACTAATAATTAACTAATAAATAATACTAATATGAAAATCACTAATAAATATACAGGTCGTGATGTTACTAAGTACTACATCGCTCTACTCGAAGGTTTGATCACTAACGATGAATTTGAATTACTAACTTTAACAATAAAATAATGAAAACTAGAACACTACTATGTCTGATCGCCGATCTACTAATTGTCACAATACTAATACTAATCTTTTACTAATATGGAAATTATACACGATATTACTATACTAATTGTACTTGGAATTATTTTACAATTTATTGAAAAGTGTATTGTAAATCGAGACGAGTCGGACAGTACACCTCAACTATAATTATTCTATAAACAAATTATATACTTTTGTACAACTTAAATACGACCTATATTAGATAATATATACGAATAAAATAAATAATATAAACTTTAAAAAATAATAAATTATGAACTCAATTAAAAACTCTCAAATCAAAATCTTAAAAATTAATAATAAAACTTATTTACCATATCAATTACATCAATTACCAAAGTTCTTTGATAAATATACAACTGACTTCTTTAACTTAAAAGGTTACTGTTATATAAACTTAAATGATCACTCTGATTCGTTTAACTTCCAAAACTTTAAAAATCGATTAACATTCAATAAAGATATACACTACTCTTTAAAACGTTAATACAATATAAATACGACAGTTAACTGATAATATATATGAACGTCAACTAAATAATAATAATAATAATAATAACTAATAATAAATAAATAAATTATGTCTAAATTAAATTCAAAAAGATTCGTACTAAGAAAGTCTCTAGTCGGTCAAAATCAAATCATCGAAGTAACATTCAAAAATGGTAACACAGTAACTTACAATCACGATAAAGTGTATGAGTTAATGAAAGATAAACTTGAAACAATGAACTGTTGGGAAAAGTACAAGTCGTACACTTCAAGTAATTCATTACCAGTTATTGTAAGAGATAAAGAAATTATCTAATACAAAGTAAAGTCCAGTTAGTTTAGTGTTTACTGGTAGATCAAAATGAACACATAAGTATAAATGGTTAATAGTGGTTCGATTCCACTCTATACTACTAAAATAAATAATATGAAAGTAACAAATAAAATTACAGGTGAAGACGTAACTAAATACGTACTACAATATCTTGAAGGTAAAATAACTAAAGATCAATTTGAAAAGTTGACAGGAGTTACAAAATAATTACGATCAAGTATGGATAATATAACTGAATCAAATAAATATAAATAATATGACTCAAGAAACAGTAGAAAGAATAATAGATGAAACAGTAGATACTATAATAGATAATATAGATGAGAAAACAGTAGATTACATGTTTGAATATGGTAACTATGAAGAAACAAATGATCAATTTGTAGAAGACTTGATAGTATTTAAACAACCAAACTTTCACTTTAAAATGATAAATGATGTAGTGGTTATCAACAGAAGAAAACCAGTGGAATTTAACCATTGTGAGATCGCAGAGTGGAAATCAATCAGA
>Ga0181418_1000116_pt1 | contig 23993 bp, 27 predicted proteins | sample 41SPOviralmetaG_FD_130143 | JGI IMG/M metagenome (GOLD analysis project Ga0181418, IMG submission 130143) | Marine viral communities from the oligotrophic San Pedro Time Series (SPOT) site, San Pedro Channel, CA, USA - 41 SPOT_SRF_2013-03-13 | ecosystem: Environmental > Aquatic > Marine > Strait...
AAGCGAGGACACTTCTAGTGTTCTACGATTTGCTAGGGCGCCGACATCTCTACAAAAAAACATTTCTACCTCTCGTATTATTTTTTCACAACTTCATCAACAGTTCTATCATCTGACTCTTATTCATTTTACTATAACGCTTCAATCCATTCTTCTTACACGCTTCTCTCAAACCGGACGCCTGACCACACCTCGCCCAAGGGTTTTCTATCTCCTCACAAGAATTATTCTTATAAACCCTATTAGGAAGACACGCTCCACTAGATGACTTTCCACTACGAACATACATAACATCAATAAATGTTAGACATTTATCCCCATTATAACAATCTACCGTCTTTCGTCCACCGCTATAACGAACTCCTAGAAAGTTTTTCTCTTTACAATATTCACTATGTCCCAGTTTTCCATAACAACTCAATAGGTTCTTTACCACAGTAGTCTCCTGATAATCTGGGGTTTTAATAGAATTATACAAATTTTCCTTTTCCACACCATTACACATCTTTTCGATATCATAACACCTTCCCATTTCTATACGCCAATATACTTCAATAGTCAACCTTTCATTCTCTTCGTGGACTCGCGAATTAGGTTTAACCAAAAATTCTTTAGCAATCAAACCCCTATCAGTCATACTCTTTACCAATTTATCCATCTCATCTTGAATTCCTAGCATAGCACTCCTAGCAATACTCCTCTCTTCAAGTGTATAAAATCCTACCACAGGAACCATAAAGGAATCTAGCAACATATTTCTACACAACACCTTTTGACGTCCATTTGTTAGTTCTCCTAGAACCAAACCATATTTATCTCTGTTAATATTCTTCTTATAAAATACCATACTATTATCTGGTTCATTTCCGTTTTGGATACGAACATAAAGGTCTTCACAAACATAGTATTCATCTGTATCACACAAAGCGGTTTTTGATAGTGAGAAGGACATTCTCTTTTATATATAAGGTGTTATACCTTTAAGTATATATAAGTAGTATTGTTAGTTCTCGGCGGACTACAGCGTGAGGATACCATAGCAAAGCGTAGAGCGAAGCGAGGTGTCCTCACGCTGTAGTCCGCCGAGATGTAGGGAGGTTAGAGAGCGAGGACACCCTGTGTGTTCTACGGTCTCTAATCCCTAAACATCCATACTCATACAATCTATTCAGTATTATTGTTAAATATACACACCAATTCATTATATCTCTATAACATTTTGTTGATTATTTATTACCACACTATCCCTATTATTTACCACCCTCCAACACCTATAACACATTAAACGCCATTCCCTACCGTTCTTTGTTTTCATAACCTTTATTTCACATTTACATCTACTACAACTTATATAATGTTTTCCATATCTCTTTGTTAAACACTTCCTACAAAAATGATTATTTAATGCCTCTGTATAATTATATCCTCTCTTTATCTCATACTTTTTACAACACCAACATTTCCTATATTCCCTCTTACGCTCAGCATATCCAAACCTCTCCATTATTTCATCTATCTTATTCAATACTTCCTGATGGTCTCCACACAACTCTTTTAATACTTTCAGTCTATCTACACACGTTGAACCTAACAAAATCCTACCTTCTACATTTGTATGATTTAATAAATTCAACTTATATATATGTTTCTTTCCACAAATACAATTAAAATTATCTATACCTTCCTTATCTTTATTTACACATAATTCCCTGTTCATTTTTCCACGTATTACTGTTTCGTCTACTGTATCCTCCTTAGGGTTATAAGACATCCCTTTCACATAATGAAGTTTTAATATACTATCCATCAAATTTCCACCATCTAATGCTCCTAGTCCCTTCATCAATCTTATATAACTATTCTCAAACTCCTCCTCTATTAACGACTCCGATACATCCGCGGAACCTAACAACAAAGATAAACTCATTTTATATATTATTATATAAAACGCTTTAAATAAAAAAAATAAAAAATTATTCTACCGAAGACTCCTCCGCACGCTTTTTTTTTAGAACACACGCCCTATACGCTCGCTGTCGTTCTACTATTCTTTCACGGTTCTTAGCATAATACTCTTTCTGATAAGCATCCCTCTTCTCTAGTCGCCTCTTCTGGAATTGTATCTCTTCTATTGTAGCATCCTCTCCCAACTTCATAGTTCGGTGATAATGTTTTTTCGCTGATTCCCTGTTCAACGCCCTACGACGCTCTACCATTTCCTTATACTTTAACAATTCACTAATCTCATCTCTGTATTGTTGATGCGAATCCATTTATATAATATTAGTTGGATTTTTTTAAATACTTATTGTTTATATTTTGTCTCTTCCATCACAATATACAACACCATCAGTTTAAACTGTTCTCGTGTTAAACTTTCCTTTAGAGGCATCACCTTAGACACAGCAAAATCCAATACATCCATATCTAGTTTCTTAGTATTGCGAACACCCTTATAAGGAGATGAGCGCACAGGCATTTTTTGAATATCAGTCATACTGATTGTTATATATATATATACCATAAAATTTAAATCAAATTTATTATTAATTATATTAAATTCGGCGGTCTAGAGAACGAAGACACAGCGCAGCGTAAAGCAAAGCGGTGTCCTCGTTCTCTAGTCCGCCTACATTTAGGGAAATCGAAAAGCGAGGACACTTTTAAGTGTTCTAGGTTTTCTATTTCTTCTTAGATGCCTTCTTCTTTGCCTTCGCTCTACTATCAGCAGTTCGTAGTCGACCATATTCACGCTTCTCCGCGTCCGTCATTTCCTTTATAGTCTTACCCAACTTCTGTTTATACGCCTGTGCCTTCTTAACACTCGGAACAATCTTTAGTTTATTCTTAGGTTTAGCAAAAGATACGACCTTAATATTCTTCTTCACCGCCTTAGGTTTAGGTTTAATAATAAGTTTTTTAGGCGCTTTCTTTACCAATTTACTATCCTTTGTATGTTTCGCGCCTGTGTGAATATAACCATTCGCCATTCTATGAGTTGACGCCTTATTCCTAGGTCGCTCTGGATATGCTAACTGTCTAGGTTGTTTCCTCTTATTCGCCGGATGAGGATTTTCCCTCTCATCTTGATGCTTACTATAGGGTTTCTTCTTCTTAGGAAGACACGCCCTGTATTTTGCTCCATTTTTTGCCGTGTTTATAAAACACTTCAATTCAGAATTCTTATAGTTCTTTTTAGCAACCATTCTCTATAACACTAATTAACATTTTTTTTTTACTGTTGTTTTACTAAATTTTTTAAGTCCATATTAGCAAAATTACTCACAAAACTTTCTTGGATAACGATTTTATTTGCCCTATTTGCCGGTTGACCTGTAGTCCCACTATTAATTTGACTATCTAGTTTTAGTTCATAATCCTGATTCACATAGTTCTGGGTCTGCGCAATACCATTTGTATAATCACAACCAACACCTAGCAAGTCTGGATTAACAACTTTGCCCTTACACGCACCGCCACCTACGGCAACGTCGCCGTCCCAATCATCGCGTAGCGACTTAAACGTAGCGTCGTAGGTAGCACTATTATGATTCGGAATAGCACCCATTACTGATTTTAAAAACTGACGCCTAATTTCTGTATCACCTATACCGTGAGAACGAGTTTCTAAAGTATTACTAACAAATAGACCCTGACCAGTTGCTAGAGACTCTGTAGAACTCTCAGGGTTAGGCATCGCCTTTGTCTGGAAGTCATACGGAAACCTAACATTATTCTTCGCCTGAAGATATCCTACAATACCTAAAGGTAGACGGAAATTGTTAGTATTCTGGTTGTAGTTGTTCTGTTGGTCATCATCTAAAAACACATTCACTACTGATTTAACACTAGACAACTGAGGCGTATACACATTCGAGTTATTACTACTAACTACATCATTCATTAGATTCACACGAGAATTGAGCACAACATTAGGATTGTATGCCTTCAAATCTGCGGCGGTAGGAATCATATACTTACCCTCTAGTTTAACATTCTTAAGAACATAACTACTACCCACAATCGCACTAGAGGTCTGAGTTGGGTCTAGAACACGATGCCTAGTATGGAAGACTGAAGCATCACTAGCAAGATGTAGAGTTATAATCAAACCCCCCACGAAATCATTACCCAAATGAAGCGCTTGCGCCTTTAAGAGAGCAACGTCTAGTTTAAAACTAAAAAACTGTCCAAACCATTTTTCGTTATAGTCGTTCGTATGGACATCCGCTGGTCTAGGCATATTTACCAAATGTCTACAAACCTCTCCGTGGTTTTCACCGGAAGCAAGATTTCGCACTAGAGGCGATTGTTTATAGTCATCTTTATTATATGATAACCCTGTCTTTAAAGCATCGTGAATACTATAGTTAATAACAGAACTCAATTCTGTTTGAGTCTTTTTCGACTGAATTACAACTTTATCTATAACACTAGAGACACCATTCCAATTTGAGGTATTCATATTGATGTTAGCACTCGTTCCTGTAGCATTTTCAGTATTGTATGCGGTTCTAGCATCAGCAATTGCCGCAAGGGAAATCTGAACAGGTGTATCATTAGGATTTCTAACAAGCATCTGTCCACTCAAATACAAATGTTGAGTATCTAGCAAAACATCCTGAGAAGGTAGAGTAAATTTAATTGTAGGAAAACCATTCTTATGAGAAAACCCATTAGTAAATACACCATTCACATCAGCACTAACAGGATTATCGTTGAGCGGAGAAATTGAGAAATTTAATTTTTTGACCGGCATTTTATATATAGTATATAATATTTTAATTATACCAAAAAATTAAATTAACAACAAAAATTATAAAAAAAAAGTGTCCTCGCGTTCTCATCCGCCTAGATGTAGGGATTTAGCAAAGCGAGGACACCACCGATTTACTGTATAAGCGATAGTCCGGTCTCGCCATCAATCTTTAGGGTTCTCTTACTGAACACAAAAGAAAACATATTTGTAGAAGTCAACACATTCCCTTTAGAGTTGGTTGAACGGTTATCAACAAATCCTAGGCGAATTTGAGGTTCAGCATTTTGGAGATTAAAAACACTCTGACCTCTAGCAAGTTCTCTAGCGTGTAAAAATCGGTTTGTATAAATGGTAGAATCAGCGCCGTGAGCACTACCTAAACACTTTGGAACAATACCTAGTGTCCCCCACGCTTTAACAAGTTCGTTCTGAGTAATCACCTTATCGCCAACACATCGAGGGTCATAGGCACGTAGTGGATACAATTTGTTATTGATAAAATAAACTACCGAATTCATACTAAATCCACTTTCACCAGCGGAAAGACCATTCCAATAGTTATTCACCCCTAGTTGAGCGGCACCAGTCTCTTGTGGATTTTCATACATAGTAAAAATACTTAGCGCCTGACTAGATGTTGAGGTAATATCACTAGTAAAATTCAACTGATTCTGAGGGATTGTATCTCTAAACATATCATAAGTAGTGTAGGTATAGTCCGTATCTTTCATAGGAATATTAGAAGGGTCTTCTCTCATAACACGGAATTCACAATTGGTAATCCTATAATCCACATCCACATCCGTAATCGCTCGTAGTTTAATACTACATTCTTGTTCTATAGCAGTAGTTAATGCCGTATCCGTAGTAATAATCAGATTCACATCATTAGCGCCAGCAGTCGCAACGGATGTAATAGTTCCATCTTTAGTAATAGTAGGTCGCCCAGCACCGCCACCGGCGTCCGCCCCCAGACCTATAACCGTTATTTTATTACCTACAGCAAAGGGTGAGGCATCTGGTCTAATATCCGATTGCGCAGTAAATTCAACAGCACCTATTGTAGCAGTCCCCGCTCCCTGTCCAGTTTCAGAGAAAGCAAGACGACAACCACTAGCATCGCTATTTGCGCCACCCATACCATATATATCATTTGAATACTGATTATAAGCAAGATTAACAGGACCAGCATTTCCCTGAGTCCATACTTCACGAGCAGGCGCTAGTGTTATTTCAATACGAAGACCACCCATTAGAAGAATAGGAACTAGTTTTTCATCATCCCACTCCCTAAAAATACCACAACGAAGAGGGGTAGTAAATCTAACACTCGTGTATGCCGGTGTTAATTGGGCACCATTCCTAGCAAGAGGACTACAGCGGTTATTCACCGGATGAATAAAGGAAGGGTCGCGAAGATTATCTCGATACACACGAGGGTCAACATTATTAGCACTTTTAGAACAGTTATTAGGAAACGGCACACCTTCCATATTAGCAACGTTGTTTTTATCATCCTGACTATATTGGAGTTGCGTAGCAGTCCATTTGTTATAGTCCTGTAGAGTTTCTAACAAAAGACCACTTTGCTTACTATAAATATCAACACGCTTAATAATACTACTAATACCAGCAGACGCTAGTTGAAGACGTATATTAGTCGCAGAGTTATTAAGAATATCAAAGACCAAATAGGATTCCTTACTTTTTAACCAACCAATAGAGGGGTCAAGATTAAACACAATTTTCTGTTCAGGGGAAAATGTAGTTCCGTTTTCAGCAATAATAGACAGCAATTTAGCATTTGTGGAAGATTGAGCATTCGACATAGACATTTTATATATTATATGTAAGATTTTAATTTTAATTGTTTTTTTTAAAAATAAATGTATAGTTTTATTTTCTACTATACATATAATAATAATAATGGTAAATTATAAACTACAATACCAATTCTCCGGCGCAACGGATACTGTTAAAAATACCGAGTCATTACACATCATAGAAAGCACTTCCACTACTATTAGTATTCGTCCATCGACCGCCATCACATTAGAAGTATACAGCGGTATAGAATCATATAACCGCTATGATTATATTCCCACCACCGTTCCACAAGGAACTACACAGGATAATATCGAACATTTTCAACTAGAAGTTCAAGATATTCTAACACCAAATAAAAACTATATAAAACATTTTCACAATACTCATCCGTATATTTTCATAAGACTTATAAATAATGTCGCGACCCCAAATGGATTTTTTACACTATCCGTCCAACACTCTATAAACAAAAACTTTGAATCTGTGTCTGTTCGTGATTCTACACTAAAAAATAATACTTTAGTATCTTTAATACGCCCTACAACGGATTTTTATATAGACGCCGTGGATGGAAACCTTAGCGGATTCGAAACTATCGAGATTCACGCAAAAGGTAGTTTATCTACAACAGAATCACTCTTAATGAATTCAGACACTATAACGGATATTTTCATAGACCCACTACGTGTAGATGATACTAATATAATTAAATCAGATGTAGCAACAGACACCGCAACTGGTATTGGAGCACGAACTGTTCTTGTTAACGGACTGGACGAGAATAGGGACCCAAAACAATTTTCTTTAACACTAAACGGAACCTCAAATGTTTCTATTTCCGATTCCTGTGTTTTTGTTAATTCACTACAACTTACAGAAGTTGGTTCTATGTTATTTAATGTTGGAAATATTCGTATCTATAATACATCCGTAGCAGATAACAAACTAATGTGTTCTATTGAATCCGGCGAATCTATTTCACATTCTCCTATGTATGAGGTTGCCTCTGGTTTTAATGCCTACATTACAAAACTATCATTATCCGGAAATTGTGTTGATGAAGGGTATATTAAAATCGCAAAATATTCGTATACTCTTACTAATCCCATTCTTTCCGTTATAGAAAAAATTAACGTTTCACCTAATATGAATCTAGAAAAAAGAGTTAATATAACATTACTTGATAGCGAAAGATTAATAATTCTTAAAAAATCCTATGGTATTATCACCGGAACTAATGATATTGTCGTATCCCTATTTGGTATACAAAAAAAAGTAAATCTTGATATTCAAAGCACCATCTAAAATCGCTTAGGGATGGTGTCCTCGTTCTGCTAATTCCCTACATCTAGGCGGATGAGAACGCGAGGACAGCAACTTTTTCTAGAAAAGAGATGCTATATAGAGAATGTGGGTATCATAACACTTAGTCTCATCCATATAAAACAATAGGTAAATAAAAATTCTGTTATTAATTTATTTTGTTATTTATATAATGTCTAAACTACTGGGATTGAATAACTCTAATGTTCTAGAAGTTATAAAAAGCGAGGGTGGAAAATTACAAATTATTAATGTTCCTAATCAATATGCGGACAAATATGTAGCAGATATACCAGACGGACAATATAGTCAGATATTCGATTGTAGAACTTTTCGTAGTATTCGATTATACGGCAACCAATCTACAGCAAATGTATCATTACTAGAATTCTCTTATAATAATGATGATGGGGATTATTTATTTCAAGTTATAGACCAATTAACACCTATTATTATAGATGGTAATATATGTATTAACAAACTTATAGATACACCGCCTACATACTTTCGCATTAAAAATATCAGCGGACAACAACAGACATACAGTTTACGACTTCAAAAAATTCAATAAATTAATTTCTGTGTTTAATATATAAAAAATGTCTGGAATGATTCAAATTGTTGGTCAAACTAGTGGAGTGTCTCATCTAGTTGCTGTAGATAGTTTAGGCGCAATTAAAAGTGCTGATGCGTCGCTACTCGCAAAAAATACGGAAATGGAAGTCTCTTTAGACGCAATACTCGCAAAAAATACGGAAATGGAAGTCTCTTTAGACGCAATACTCGCAAAAAATACGGAACTAGAAGTCTCTCTAGATGCGCTTGTCCTAGCAAACCATACGGATTTGCTCGCTATAGAGTCGTCCGCGGATGCGCTTGTTCTAGCAAACCATACGGACCTAGAGACTATCAATACTACACTAGGCGGAACTCTATCTGTATCCGCTCCAGTCCTTTCTACTACATCCGTTGTTCTAGAATCCTCTACGAGTGTTCCAGATTCTACTACAGAAACCACGCCCTCTACGGATATTGGGGATGTTAAACGTGTATGTTTTTTTGGTAGTCTCGATGATAGTAGCAGTAATCTTGTTGTAGAAGTCTCTCACGATAACTCCGTTTTCTATATCAATACCGAACAGTCGGTCTATGTGGATAACGACAACTTCTTTAGAACTATGGAAATTGATGCTCGTTATATTAGATTCAAATATACTAACTCTTCTGGTAGTGCTAAGGTGTGGAACGCCATTCTTTCTTATAAAAAGTAAAGTAAAATCATTTAAAAAAAAACAACGTTATAGTTATATGGTATATGATATAAATGACGAAGATTTTAATTGTATAGAAGATTATTTAGATTATGTAGATGATATAGTGTGTTGGAACTATTCTTTTGGTATTCCTATGATTGATTCACTAAAAGAACTAAATGCGGAACATTTGTTAGAATTTTACCAATAAAAAAAATATATGTAGATAATAATGGGGTATTGTGTTATTTGTAGCGAATATACAGGTTTCGGTGGAGATTACCTTTGTGATGAATGCTATAATTTAAAAAAAATAGTCTCAGTCTATGGAATAAACCGTGTTAATAAAACTATTAACGCCATATTTGTCCGAAATGACGAGGCAGTAGAAAATCGAACGGATAATATTGACCAAATTATTACAAAAGATACAACAGTCCATTCAGCAATAGTCCCTTATGATTTGCGAAAAAAAAAAACCGAAAAATAATGTGTGTTAATTTTATAAATACAATATGGACAAACGACCAGCAAAACCTCTATACCGCCCCTTCAAATATAAAGGGACTGGGGTATATAAACAATCAGTATATGTAAAGGGTAAAAATGGAAGACCTAAATTAATTCATTATGGAAATAAAAATTATCAAGATTTTAGACAACATAAAGACCCTAAACGACGCAAGTCTTATCTCGCTAGAGCAAAGGGTATTAAAAATAAGCAAGGTCAATTGACCTATAAAGATAAAAATACAAAAAACTATTGGGCAATTAAGTCCCTATGGGCAGGTTAATAATATTACTCTTTTTAATCCATATAATCTTATTTTTCTTTATTTTTTCACGATACGTTCTCATATACAACATCCGGTTATATTGTTTAGTTGATTGGGGCATTTATATATATATATATTTTTTTTAATTATTTTTATATACGCATTATATAAGAATGGTATTTTTTACAGGAAATTGGGAAAAGGATTCTATTATAATGTATGGTATTTTAGACAAAGTAGATTTTTATAAATGTGGTAGAACCGGTCCCATTATGGAAGGAATCCCTAAAACAGGACGTAGTATGATGTGGGGATGTAGTTGGCGGATGCCGTGTAAAAGATATACAAAATTACCTGGAACGAATCTACATTATACAAAATGTCGAGAAATGAATCCGGAACTAGAAGAGGTTTTTAAAGAATATATACATCTATATTTTAATGATTTTCCATATACACAAGTCCAAATGAATAAGAATTTCCCTTGCCCCCCACATAAAGATGGAACTAATGTAGGAAAAAGTATTCTTGTAGGATTTGGAGATTATACCGGAGGAGAAATTAATATAGAAATGGAAGACGGTTTAATAACAAAAGATATAAGAAAAAAATTTGGTATGGTTTTTAATGGTTCCGCATATACGCACTACGTATCACCGTTTACTTTGAATAATGGTAGTAATCGATATAGTTTAGTATTTTTTAATAGTTATTATAATAAAAAATAATATATAGTGTATATATAATGAATGATATTTATATAGATGCTAATGTGGAAAATAGTTTCGCTAAAAGTGAATCTAATTCAGAGTTTACCTATAAATTATCAGAACCCTTAGAATTACCTAAAGGAACTAATATTAGTATCGCTCAAAGTTTTATTAACAAAAAGGGCATTACAGGTGGGTCTATTGAGATATCAGATGATATTTACGAACGCCTAACATATGTTTTTTATATAACAGAACAAGCACATTTTGCGCCTTTAGCAAATTTATCTGCTGGGCAATTTAACAAAAACTGGTGTCGCTCTACCTTAAAAATATCTGGTTCTAGTTATTTAACAAATTGGGACGTAGAAGCGTGGAACGGTTCCGACCCTGACCTAAATCACTGGGTTGACGACACTAACAAAATCCTATACGGCGAATCTCTTATGAATGGTCCAGCAGGAAAAATTGGGACTGTTATAGGAGACGGAAATCATCCAGGTGGACAGCAGTGGTGGATAGACCAAGCAGATAAAGTTAATAACGCATCAGTTTTCTGTGATTATGGGGGTAATAATATGATTTTACCACAGGTCCACTGGAAACGGAACACAGATAACAAATTCTATTTATGTCCAATTGAACGTGAAATGGAAATTTTTATTCCTAAAGGTATATATGGTATAGGACAATTAGGACAAATTGTAGAAGACTATTTTAATGGTAATATAAAAGTTAAAACGGTAAATGGTATTAGAAGTATTGATAGAACTAGCGATATTCAAACAAAAATTGATAATGCGAATACAACGCCAACAGACCCAAAAGAAAGATTCGACGGACAACCCCTTAATAGACCAACGATGGACTATACATTTGTTAGACAAGATAGACGATTTGACTATGCGTGTGGTGAAGAATATAAAGTCAAAGAAGGCGGAAATGCGAATTTATACGACCCAGTTTATACATATACTGATGTTGGTATGGAAGGATTCACCGCTATGGATTGTTTTAATGAACTACTAAATTTTACTCAAGAGAATGGACTACCCAGCGATACAGCAAACGTAGGTTGTAGATTTAATTGGACAGATTTAAAAGACAATATCTCTCCGCCAGGCGGTAGTGCCGGCGACCCTCCAATCCCACCAGGTATCGATTTAAACCAATATATTACTTTTAGCGACCAAGCAAAACGTAGACCCTTTTATTATTTTACCACACCAGAAGATGAAGGAAAAATACAGAGAACGATTGACGCCACGCATCCTGTAAGACGATTTAGACCTGCTGCTACATTACCAATTGACTCCGATACCACCGAGCAATTGTATGGATACAATATGTATGGATATGGTATAGACCAAAACGACCTATCATTAAGTAGGGTTGTTGATAACGACCATATTAAAAAACAACTTATTGGAACTACAAATTTTTCTTTCTCTTATAATACAGATTCTAATGGATTTGAAATTAAAGGACTACATCAACAAATTATAGCACCTTCTCACGACCAAATGGGAACCCCTAATAGTAGCAACGGCAAACAGGTTATTAACTTTAAAAAGATAATGGGGAACTCATTACGTAATACCCCTATTGCTAGTGTGTTAGGACAAAATTATTATGATGATGTATCAGAGCAAGGAACACGAGGAGGATTTGCTAACAGACCGGCAAGAGAAAAAATTGTATCTCAATTAAATACACCTGAAACGCGTTTAGGTGGTATGATGATTATCAATTGGGCAACAGAAACCTCATCTAATAATAGAACCTCTACCCCAAACACCGGAAATCAAACCGATTTTGGTAAACGATTCGACCAATATTTTACTAATGAAGATGATGCTAGAAAAAATTGGGAAAAAACTATTTGGTTTAGACTTGGATTTGATTATGACCAACTACAAAACCCAAATACCGCTTATAAAAAACAATCTATATACAATAAAGATTTTGAAAATAAACAATATTATGGTCTAGATAATGCGAACAGAGATTGTGGATTTACTACAAATACTTCTATCGATAATACCATTATTCCTACTGTTGCCGGACAAAATAACCCCATCAATATTGCGGCAAAGGATTCTACCTCTCTCAATCAAGCAGCAACATCTAACTACCAAATATATGGATATAACCCAATAGCATCGCCTTGGGACTTCCCCTCTAGTGGGGGCGCCAAACCAGGTAAAAGTTCTATATCCGCCATATCACAATACGGAAACTCTCTATATAATTCCTGTAGTATTATTCCAGTAGCAGTAGGAGACGTAGGAGGTATTACCGCATCACGACTACCAACACTATCCAAACAATCCTATTATCTTATTACTAGCGATATTCTAGACAATTTTAAGGATAACGTTAAGGCAGGGGACCCTCTAGCATTATTGGGGGTTGTAGCAAAATCTAACCTTTCTAACCAAGATTTTATTGTAGATAAAAACCAAATAGTTCAAACTCTATCTCAATCCAAAATTGTTAATAAAATTAAAATTAAAATCCTAAACCCTAATCTAACACAACCTAATCTTGATACCGCAAGTAGTATTATTTTGAAAATATCTCGTCCAAACATTATTCCTACGAGTCTTCTAGCACCAAAAGAAATGAAACTTGTAGAAAGCGAAACTAACACTCTATAGAACATCTTTTATTATAATAAACTAAAATAAAATATAAGATAAAGTATATGGGATTATTAAAATTTATTGCTAAAAAGTTTTCCTGTAAATCGTCGTGTGTTTATAATCCTAATGATGAATATTTTAATAGAGAGAGTATGAGTCTACCTCTATCTTCTTTTGAATTGAAATTTAAAGATGTTAAAAAAATAATGAAAATACTAAATAAACGTGATACTGTATGTAAAAAAAAATCTTCACATATTATATAATGCCTAAAAAAACCGTTAGATTTATGGAAACTACTAAGTGTAATTGTGGATGCCCTAAGTCCATATCAAAATCAACTATTAATCAATCCAACCATATAGACCCATTTAAAGCATCTAATTATAATAATAATAAACCTAAAAAATCCTAATATTTTTTTACTTTACCAGTTTTTGCCTTTTCTTTTCTTGCTTTACTAATTCTTTTTTTTGATAATTCACTCATAGTTGTAGGTGTTTTGCTTGTTATTCTTTTTGTAGGACGAAAAATATCGGATTTCTTATTGAATGTTTTTCTACCATCTTGTGTTCTCCATTCTTCTTTAAACCATCGCGTTAGACCCCCTTTTGGTTTTTCGCCGCTATACGTCCCACCGCGTTTCTTATACTCTTTAACAAGAATACCGGAACGATATGCGCTATGTTTAGGTATACGTTTATACACTTCTGCTTTTACTTTACTATATAATGCTTTATTTTTGGGAACCGCCATATATTACCGCTAGAAAATAAAAAAAGATGGTGTCCTCGCTCTGCTAAATCCCTACATCTAGGCGGATGAGAACACGAGGACAGCAACTTTTTCTAGAAAAGAGATGCTATATTTCAATTTCATATAAGTTTTTTAATTCTGATATAATAAACTCTAATGCGTGTCTAAGTATAGCAAATTGTATATTACTATCATAGTCTATGCCTTGTATTAGTTCATCTACCATTAGTATATTACCAAAAATTTTGGCGAAAATATATTTATAGTTCATTAAAGCATTTTTAAGTTTGTTTATTCTCTCGTCTTTTTCTTCTAATAGATTTTTACAATCTAATGCTAAATCTAAATATTTTTGCTCTGTTATATTTATTCTTTCGTTTTGCGATTCTTCTATTTGTTGGGTTAAAAGGTCTAGATTGATTTCTTCCATATATGTATTTGTAAAAGATTAAAACTTAAAGTTTAAAACGTTTATATTTTTTATATATACTTTATAATGAATCGAAAATTTAGTTTAGAAGAAATTATCAATTATTTTAAAGAAATTAACCCTAATAAATCTGCGTCGACCTATACTACTATGAAATATAACCTTATTAGGATAAGTAAACTAGGACAGATTGAGTTTAGTGAAATTGATGCTACAACGATTACCCCTGAAAATATTGCCGAGGGTATGTCCAAATATAGTGTTAATTCACAGATACAAACAATTTTAGGAATACAACTTTGGATAAAATATAAATTAGTAAAACTAGAAAATGGTAGTAAAAAACAGATTGATTCTTATAATCTTTTAAAGGGTAAATGGGATATTCAACTTAGAGAATTATGTAATACTAAAAATAAAAGAATAGAAGAAAACCAAATGACTGAAAAAGAGAAGGCAAATTGGATTGATTACGAAGAACTAAGACAAAAATGGACTAGTGTAGTAGATGATAAACTAAAAGATGATAACAAGTATAATAAAATCTCTATGGAAAGTTTTAATATGTGGCGAGATATAACGCTTACAAGTTTATTTATACTAATACCTCCTACAAGAATAGGAAACTATGAGAAAATGAGAATTAGATACAAAAAAACAAATGACGCAACCGCTTTAAAGCGTGATAGAAACTATTTAATGGTAGATGAAGACGCTGGTATATTTGAGAAGACTGGAAAATATAAATATACGTTATGTTTTAATCAATATAAAACCGCTAAACATATTGGGCAAGTCTCTGAGGGTATCTCATCAACTAAACTTATTCAAATTTTTGATAGGTATCTAGAACAACGTGTAGCAATTCTTCCTATTAACAAATATAAATTCCAAGAAACGGATACATTATTTATAAATGGTGATTCTAAAAAACAACTAACACAGGCATACATTACCGAAAAACTAAAAAAAACTACAGACACTTTTGTAGGTAAAAAATTAAGTTGTGATATGTTTAGAAAAATATTTCTTACCTGGTTTCTTGCCGATAACGAAAAATCTATAGCACAACGTAAAGAAATGGCGAGATTTATAGGTCAAACATATAAACCAACTATTATGGAAACATACAAAAAAATAACATTAAATAAAAACATACCAATTAAACTAGATTTCTCTTAATAACGATGTAATCGCACTCTAATAGGACACCATAACATTCATACCTTTAGGGGTCGACATAATAGAAGCGGTTCTAGAACATTCAATAAGATAGTTGACCTTCATCGTCTGGTTATTAATAAGAGAGTTGCCGCTGGCGCCTGTATGGGTTCGGCGTTTGTATTTCCATACAATAGGATAGGACCCAATCTGCCGACCTGCGCCTATCACGCCTGGTTCTCCACTACGTAGACATAGCGCTAGAGGTTTCATAGAACCCATTAAACCACTTTCTGCGGTAGCGAGCAACGAACCTGCGGTCATTTCATCTCCAACATATTCCGGACGGTCGAGGTTGGGGTCAGCGCCTAGACATTCCGATAGTTCATTATACTGCGAACACGGATTATAGACAAAAGCGTCGAATTCATCTCTACCATTCACTTCAACATTATATTCCTCCTCACTATTACCCATACAAGACTGTCCGGCGCCACATCGGACCGCCTGTCCACTCTGATTAGTAAAACCGTTATCTTTGTTGTTTAGTGATTCCGAAGGTTGTTCTTTCCACATATAAACATTATGAACTTCACGGTTATTTTGACCAATACGATGTTCTACTTCTTGAATAGAGTTATTAACAGCATTTGCTGGAATATTTTTTTCTACGCTAACAACATCGAAGAAGTTTAGTTTATAACCACCTTGCTTCTGAGTTTGTTCTATAATTTTGTTCTGGACTTCGGACGGCATAATAATATAATCAACTACCATTTTAACCTCTTGAATGTTAACATCAGCATCTAAAGCAATCCCATTATTAACACCACCTGCTGTATAGTTAGTAGATGCTCCAATAAGTTTATTAACATATTTCGATGCTCCGTGAAATTCTATAGTAATTAGGATACGCTGTTTATCAAAAAGAAAAAGAGGAATTTTTTGACCTTGTAGCGCTGGGAAAAGTGTCCCTAAAGTAATACCATACTGATTATTTTGGGATGCGAGTTCGCTTAGAGGTTGAGAATTGATATTAAAGTTAGTTCCATTTACAAATTCGCCATAGTTAAGACCAGATTTGTCCTTATCAACAACAATACTACCAGCGACTGCGTTATCAAGTGCTTGATAGGTTGAGTTTCTTGCTGCGGTAGATGCTTCTACGGTTGATTCGCCTGCGCTCACCGCTTTAGTCCATAACTGGGACCCAATATAATGCCCAGTATACTGATTGGATACAGAACGGTTGCCGGCAAGAACCTGCTTAAGGGTTGCGTATTTGTTAAGGTCCTGAATATCGTTAATAATGTGGTCGCCAACCTGGAAAATAGCGCGTTTAACACCGCCTAGAACACCATTAAAAGCATTAACACGTAATGTATCGCTAAGTAATGTAGATGATGCGGCGAGTTTAAAAACAATAAGCGAATTTGTATCGAGATAACCTGCCTGGTCTAGACGAAAAGTATATTTTAATGGCGAGGAGGTAATTGGTTCTAAATACTCGGTTCGAATATCCATAGAGTTCGGAGCGATTGCGTCAGAGGAATAGTCGGCGAGTTGCGATAGTGCTTTTTGAGAGTTAGACATTTTATATATTATATGTAAGATTTTAATTTTAATTCTTCTTTTTAATAAAAATACTTTCAATATTAACTTTTTTTTCTTTTTTAAGAAGTTTTTTAGATTCTTTCGTATCTAATGCTTTCATTAATACATTATGTTCTATAGTTGATTTCTGTAGAGGAATAGTTAGAGTTCTTTTTTTTTTAGGTTTTACTTTGTTATTATTCATAGACATAGACATATATTATTACAAAAGATTTTATCTATGAGGGTCTAACTGATGCCGGTAGGTTCTTAAACCCTTTAATTCCGTTAATATTTCCTTTATAGTCATCTGGAGGATGTATAGTAAAGTTAATAACAGATTCTTCAATTTCTGTAGCGTCTTTATCGTCATTCATTCCTTTAATACTAACTTCAAAACTATTAACAATTAAATCTTGGTTATATAATTCAGAAACAATAGGCGTGTTAGGTGTAAATACACCAGTCGTTTTTGTATTAAAATGTTCCATACTATCTTTAAAGGGGGTTGGAACATTTGCTAAAATTTGCTTACCAAATCCACCACGTCTATGAGATGAGGTATTTTTATAGTTATTAAGAGGAAGTCCCTTTAGGAATATAGAATACGACTTACTTCGCCAACCCCTAGAAAGAGCGCTGTATAGTGTTGAGGATGGTGGTATTGCGGTATTGGGACTGTATACTTTAATAGGAATAGTAGGATTTAGTTTTGATACAAGTTCAGTTGCTATATTAAACATTTCCGCCATTTCTTCAGTTGCTGTTAAATTATATTGATTATATAGAGTAATCGGTCTAGTTTCGTAATCAACACCATTTACTGTTCCTTTTGGAACTCCTATATAGTTTACCTCTTTAAATCCGTGATTTATTGTATTAGACCATAAAATAGGACTAAATGGAATTTGACTTCTAATTTTGTTAAATTTGCCGCCGGTCCCATCTGCTTCGGCGCCGGTTGTATAGTCAATTATATTTGTATTATCACATTTTCCCCAAGCAATAGGTCGGAAATATTGGTTAGACGGTGATTTATTATTTTTACTATCAAACATAATAGCGTTATTCTGACCCCTAATAGGTAGTTGCGAATCCAGATTATCCAACCATAGAAGTCTAAAATAGAGTTTTTGTTCGTTAGTTCCATACCCTCTATCGTTTGGGTCAAAATAGGTCTGAAATCCAAGTTTAATAGTATCCGTCGGATTCGCATTAAATTTACTACCTGTTAGTGTTGGCGATTTATAAGACCTAGTATTATATTTTTCTTTGCCGACGCCACCCCCAGCAGGGAATATTGCCTGTGTATGGTCGTGAATAGACCTCATACCTCCAATTCTATTTTTTCCTACATTAACAGGTGTTGGCGATGGAAGCGCAACTGACCCTCTATAGTTTCCTAAATATACCTCCACTTTAACAACACCAGCACCATTACCATTTTTATCTCCTTCGCCACTAATAACAACGGATATCGGCGCTACTGGGATTTTTCTATCACCACCTGCGCCAATATCAGTTTTTATGCCTGTTGCTGTATCTACTTTATAATAAGATTGTTGAGGATTAACATATTTTAAACCACCGCTAGTGTTTTCGGTTGTCGTTCCCTGGGTCCTATTTCCTTGATTTAATGGGAAAGTTCCATCAGAAGCATTAATACCAACTGCTACTTCTTTACTATATAATCCAAATGCTACCGAGGCATTATCTGTCCCAATATCTTCTAGAGATTTTAGAGTTTCTACCCTTATAATATTACATTTTCCTGCTGGGGTATTGTCGTCTATGTCTGCGTGTCTATAATGTGTTTCTGCTATCGCATAACTATCAAACACCTTTTGGGTTGCCTGTCCGGCGGTTGTATCATCAAGAACGTTTGCGCTAGTTTTCCTAAATGAAACTGGGGTATTGTCTGTATCAAGTTGTGAATTATTTAGAGTATGGTCTGTGGTTGGTGCGAATTCAAATAGGAATGTTTGGTCTTGGTCTACATCTCTATTAACAATTTGGTCTACATTTTGAACTATACCAATTGCTATGCTAGTATTTTCGGTATTATCAACTTTTAATTGTTGAGAATCATCTACATAAATCGGATTTGCGTCAAAAATTTCTATTGCTCTATAAACATCGTTCCTAGTTGTAGTGTCGACTTTGGGCGTTGCGGTAGAGTCTGAGTATTCTAGACTATCGTTAATTCCTTTAGTAATTGTAGAATAAAATTTCTCGTATGTATAGAACCCCTTTGGAATTTTTACTGCGTATTTATTACCCTTTTTACTACCTCCATTAGGTTTTGTTTGCGTATCGCTATTGTCCGGTGCTCCTACTATAGGACAAGTATCTGGAAGGATATTTGCTACTGTTTCCACACCTCCACCTGTAGCGGTATTAACAAAAGTGGTTCTCGCATCAATATTTATATAGAGAGTTTGGTCTTCGGTAAAAGAAACTTCGCTTTGTCGTGTAAAGGTAGAAAAATTTAACATTATTTTAGACATAGCAGGAATAAGAATATCTTGTTTGAATCGAATATGGTAGTTATGACCGTTAGTTTTATTACTAGAATTTTTAACTACACTATCATTTGGACTAATTAGATTGATATTCATTTTATAATATAAGACAAAGATTATATTTTAAAATGTTTATATAAAAAGTATTTTTATAGAATAACATCTGTTTTTAATAAAAAGTTGCTGTCCTCGCGTTCTCATCCGCCTAGATGTAGGGAGTTTGGAGAGCGAGGACACCACCTCATTAGAGATTTAAAATGCGGTTCCTATATTATTTGTAGCGGCGGCGCCTGTCTGAAGTGAGCGAATATCTAAACCGCCACCTTGCGATACTGCGGAAGGTGCTGCCTGTATTGCTTTGTCCTTAGCGTCTTCCCCTCCATCGAAAAGATTATGAAAAAATCCTCCTATAGCGATTCCTGCGCCAACAACTTCTCCAACCGGTCCTAGAAAATCTAGTGCCGTAGATGCGGCGGTTCCAATATCACCTAACAAACTACTACCGGCGTCTGCTACATCATCTATACCAGCATCTTTAGTTAAACTTAATGGACCGGATGATGGGGTAGGTTTAACATTACTAAACATCTGTGCGCCCTTCTCAATATTACTAACCCCATCCTCTCCTGCTTCTCCGGCATTTGCTGGCGTAGGTGCGCTGGTATTATCAGGTGCTGGTGGTTTAGGTGCGCTAGTATCTGGTTGTGCTGCTGGTTGTGCTGCTGGTTGTGCTGCTGGGGCGCTAGGGGGTTCTGCTTCTGGGTTGTCTAAAGGCGATTTTCCACCTTGTCCTAATAAGTCTGGTTCTGGTCCACGTGCTACAGGGTCTGGGGTTGATGTATTTTGAACCGACCCACTTAAACTTTTTGGTTGCTGTAATGACCCAATATCGCCGCCGAATGTATCGCTTTCATCTCCAAGTTGACCGCTTGTATCACTTTGTCCTTCCCCTTTGAGCGTGCCTCTAGAAAACTTGTCTGGGTCGTTGTCTACTGCTGGGGCGCTAGGGGGTTCTGCGTCTGGGGCGCTAGGGGGTTCTGCGTCTAATCCATTCTTAGGTGGTTCTGGTGCGCTCTGGACCGGTGCGTTAGTATCTGGTTGTGCGTCTGTATCCGGTTCTCCTGCTTTGCTATCTGCTTCTGGGGTGCTAGTATCGCCCTTAGCGTCGTCGTCCTCGTCCTTATCATCGCCTCCGTCATCGCCCTCGTCCTTATCATCGTCTCCGGCATCGCCCTCGTCCTTATCGTCGCCTCCATCGTCGCCTTGGTCCTTATCGTCGCCTACATCGTCTTCTTGGTCCTTATCGTCGCCTCCGTCGTCGCCTTCTCCTTCCTTAGCATCTGCGCCTGTTGCTTTACCCAGCGCTGCTTTACCATCTTTAACTGTTTTATCTAGAGCATTCTTAGCGTCTTGAACTGCCTGTTTACCTGCTTTAAATTTTTTGTAGATTTTTCTAGTAAGATGAAATCCACCTGCTAGTCCGGTAGTATTTCCGCCGGCGCTTTCTAATAGTTGTGAATAACCTTCATACGCTTTATCAGATGCCGCTTGTTTTTGGTCTTTAATACCTTGTTGTGTATCTGCTGTATGTTGTTCTATCGCATCCTGTGTGCTTTTCCAATCATTTAAACTACTAAAATAAGACATATATATATATATAAATATTTTATTCTGATACATCTTTTATAACTCCATCTTCATTATTACCAAACTTAAATCCTTCCTTATGAGACCATAGTAGATTTTCTATATTTCTTCGTGCTTCTAGATGTTCTACAGATAAATAGAGGAAATCATACGGTTCTTTTCTACTTTCGTTGTATATATCTATAAATCCTTTATCATCACGTCCAAAAATACTTAATGCTTCACTCATTTTTTTTACTTCGCTTTGAGGAAAATGTCCTAATATAAAATATCCACTACAGTTATTGCGTGCTATAGGCGATAGATACTTAAAATACTGAACACAAATACAAATGGATAATTTACCTTCGTGATTTTCTGTTCCTATATGTCTGTATGTAGTTATAAGTTTTGTAAGTCCATCTGTTTTGCCTGTGCGCTTAAAGGATTGGGAACTATTGATAATATCATCAAAAATAATTAACCACTTATCTGGAGTGTCGTCATCTTTAACCATACTAATAATTTCTTCTAATAAATCATCTGTATAGTCTGTAAATATAAAATCAAAATCTTCAATCATATATTTGTTAACAGCATCGTTGTAGGCGGTAGAAGAAATTAAAATTTTATGTTGAAAATTATTACCATAAAACCGTTCCGATAGATACAGGTTAGAGCATAATAGTGATTTGCCTGCCTTAACACGTCCTACACATAGATGTAGATGCGTAGAAGGATTAAGGGGGTATTTTTCCATAGTATCACAGTTTAGTTTGTCTTCGTCTAGTTTTACTGGATATATTTTGTAGTCTTTTACCATAGAATCATCCATTTATAATAGTATAAGAAATTTAATTAGACTTCTTTTATATCACTTTCTGGAATTGTCTCTAGTTTTTCGGATTGTTTAATGTATTTAGACATAGAAGTTTTACAATAGGATTTGAGTTTTTCTTTATCGTGTAGGATATCAGGTGTTATTCCATCTAAGACAGATTCAATCTCTCTATATTCTGCGGTAGTTTTTGCTTTAGATAGACATTCTGCTCTATATGAGGAGACATTATCTTCTAGTTTTTCTTGTTTTTGTAGTTTTTGGAGGTGTAGTGCTTCTTTTTCTTTGTTAATCTGTTTAAGAGTTTTGCGTTTTTCTTTTAGTCCCTTTTTTTTAATTGTATTGTGTTCTTTTAATGCTTTAGACGTTTCTTTATCCGATTTAACACCTGCTTTAACCTCTGCTTTTTTTTTGTTTTCTTCTCTCTTAAGACGCATTTTTTCACGACCCTGTGCTAAAGATGCTAGTTGTTTTTCCGTTAGTTTGCGTTTAGGTTTTGATTTTGGTTCTGTAGTCGGTTTAATAAAAATATCTTCCATTATAATATATCTAAAGATTTTTTTTCTAGAGTCTTAACATATCCTAGGGTTTTGTCTGTGATGATACAAAGTGTTCTAGAGCATCTGTTTCTAGCAAAAAGTTGCTGTCCTCGCGTTCTCATCCGCCTAGATGTAGGGAATTAGCAGAGCGAGGACACCATCTTTTTCTAGGAATCAGATGCCCTGTAGGTTCCCTGTTAGTAGTCCCTGTTAGTGTTTATAAAAAAATATACTAACACTATATCACTCTACAAACTATTTATATATTCAGTCTACAAATCTTTCCAGAAAGGGTCGCATTCGCCGACTCCACAATACCAAATCTTATCAAACCTATTTTGATAGACCGAACTATTAATCGAACCGCACACACTACATTTTGGTTTCTTTTTGATAATTAGTTTTTTCTTTGTAGGTTTTTGGACTAGTTTTTTGACTAGTTTTTGTTTTTGTAGGATGCGATTTGCGGTCTCACATTCGATACAATTTATAGCAAACTTTCGAAACATACCAAATTCTCCTTCCTCATCTACAATTCTACAAATATTATCACATCCTACACAAATTGGAAAGTCTCCACTAGGGCGGATTTCCCAACGTTCTTCGGACTCTAGGGTGTCTTGGAACATCGTTCCTAGGATTTTCCTAGTGGACTCGCTAGAGAAGTCTAGGGTATTTTTAAATTGTTCAGCAATCTTGAGGACATCAGCATTTGTAGGGGTGTTTGTAGAGGACGACATCTTCTTTTTTGTTTGTGTTGATTGGGTTGTGGAAAATTTCAAAATCGATTTTATTTTTAATTCGAATTAATTTTGAATTTTTGCCTAAGAACGCCCTAGAAAGTTGGTAGAATAAATTAAATTAAATTAATTTAATTATTTTTTTATTTTTTTTCTAGATGAATTTTTTTCGCTCTAGGATATTTTTTTGCTAGGTGGGGGTCTAGTCCGAATTTTTGATTTTTGAATTTTCCTACTACCATCCACTTTCTTCTAGAAATTCCTTACCCTGTGTCCCTGTGTCCCTGTGTCCCTGTGTGCTCTCTAGGAAATTTTTTTCTCTAGAATCAGTCCCCTGTGCCCCTGTGCCCTGTGCCCTGTGTGCTCTCTAGAAATTGTTTTTCTCTATAAAAAAAAAAAAAAAATTAAATTTTATTAAATTTAAATTATTTTTTTAAAAAAATTAATTAAAAAAAAAAAATTAAATGAAATAAAAAAAAAATTTAATTTTAAAAT
>Ga0181418_1000117_pt1 | contig 23878 bp, 41 predicted proteins | sample 41SPOviralmetaG_FD_130143 | JGI IMG/M metagenome (GOLD analysis project Ga0181418, IMG submission 130143) | Marine viral communities from the oligotrophic San Pedro Time Series (SPOT) site, San Pedro Channel, CA, USA - 41 SPOT_SRF_2013-03-13 | ecosystem: Environmental > Aquatic > Marine > Strait...
ATATCTGTATTAGGACTAGGTGCTGTTTCTCCAGGATTAGAAGTAGTAGTAATTGCTGAGCCTGCATTTGTAGTAACAGCAGTTAAGTCAGATGAAGTTACACTTGGGTTAGTACTAAGTAAAACTCTAAATTCTCCTGCTGCACTTGGGTCAGAACTACCAAAGTTACCAGTACTTGTTTCTGATATATCTTCAAACATATTATCAGTTGCAACTACTCGTAATTTATCATTATTCCATCCAGTAATACTTTGAGCAAATCTATCTTCAGAAACATATTGTAATTTTCTAGGTTCATAGTCACTATCACCATCTACTATTTTTTTATCAGATATATATAATACACCATCTACATAATAATATACAGGCTCTACTTCTCCTGTAACTTGCATATCTATTTCTGCATTAGTTGCTTCTTGTGTAAATACCCCTGTAGAATCAAAATTTCTTCTAAAAAATTGTATAGTAGTATTTCCAGAATCTTTATTAATTGGATAAGCTATTATTTGAGTAGGTTGTGTTGCAGTTCCGTCTGTATCTATATTAAACTGAGAGTTGAACATAAATGCACCATTACCATTAGCTATATGTTTCATAGTAGTAGAACCACTAACTTTATCAGTAGATACTGTAGCTGCTGTAATTAATCCAGGATTAGATATTACAACATTCTCAACTAATTGAGATTCATTTGGTGCAATATCTCTTGGTGAAGACTTAGTATTCAGCCCTCCACTAAAGTCATTGAGCTGTAATGATTGTCTTGGCATTATGCAGACCTTTTAACTTTTTCAAAGCTACGCATTCCTCCAAGACCTAAAAGACCCATTAAAACAGTCATTAAGGTGCTCATATCAAATTCAGGTAATACAATATTGTATCCAGCTGCAGATAATCCAAATGCCATCATAGGCTGTAATACAAAATGATACCCTAATGCAAATGAACAAATCCATCCCACACTAGGTCTCCAGCCACTCTTAAAGAAACTAGTAGAACCAGCTTCTATTTTATTAACTTCTATCTGTGCTTTGTTAATTTCCATAATTAACTGAGCTTTTTCTTCTTTATCTAAAGTAAACTTGTCTACATGACCAGCTACTTTATCAATTATATTGCCTATCATATTTAACTTAGGCATATTCCACATCCACAATCACAATACATATTATCTCCTTTATCTACACTTCCATCTTCTTCGTGCTTGTCTAATCCTTGAATTAGGATTATTTCTAGTCTTTGCAGAACTTCTTTTTAATTGTCCTGCAGACCTTGCACAATAAGATTTTCTTCTTTTAGCTGCCTTGCTACCTTTTTTAACTTTACCAGTAACAGCAGTTTTTAATTTACTACCTGGATTTGCTTTCCTATAAGCTCTAACTCCTTTAGCAGTCATTCCTGCTCCGTCTTTAGTCTTTCTGTAGTTAGCTCCTTTACCCTTAGTAGTTTTACGTATGGCTTTTTTTCTTTTTCTTGCCATTATTATTTTTTTACAATTTTTTTAGTTTTACCGTTTTCAGTTCGTGCAAATATATATTTTTTAGTTTCTCTTATAAAAGTACCATAGTATCTTTTACCTCCCCACTTCCAACTTACTCTTCTAGCCATTAGTATATCAACCAGTTAAGTCCAACTTTAGATTCATAAGATTGAACATCATACATTGACAAAAATCTACCTTCTAAAAACACTCCAAACTTTTTAGTTAACTTCCAACCATAAACTAAACCTAAATCATAGTCCATACCATTGTCTACTACATCATAGTTAAATGAATAGTCAGACATACCTTTAGTTACTGGGTAAGCTGTAACCCACATATGCAACCAGTTTTTAGGTGTGTACTTGTAATAGTCTGCACCTACTGATAAACTTAATTCGTTTTGATACCCTAAATCTTTTGCATATTCTTCATTATATTGTTTAACAAGCTCTCCATATACCTGTTTATAGAATTGGTCATCTGTGTTTGCTACAAGATTACCTTCTGCATCATACCATTTAAAATCAAAGTAGCTATATCCATATTGTGTAAACTGTTCTGTAAACTCATCTGAGTAGCCGTAAAAATATGCAAAATCCCAAAAGGGTGTAAAGTTATCTGTGTCAATACCTTGTTCAGCCCACCATAAATCAATAGGTCTAAAATCTAAATATGCTGGATGCATTCTACCAGCTACACCTAACGATAGTGCAAGATTACCTATATCTTTTTTGTAACGCATATCTAAAGCTGCAAACTCTACGTCTTCTAATCCCCTGGAATCGTAATTGGCTTTTACCAAAAAACTCTTTCCCATATAACGTAACATATATTGTTCGTTTACAAACTCTTCTTCAAACTCTTTGTGGTCAGAGTATTGTATTACATACTCCCAGCCAGTAGGTACATTACCAATAGCAACACTTTCATTAATAGGTGCTTCATCTCCTGTGTACCACACTTCAGGTTTGTTTTCATATCCAAACCTTGCTAACTTTCTAATACCAAACGTCATAATGCTATGGTCGTCTAGTTCTTCTTGTAACTCTTGTAATTGCCCACCAGACACTTGATATTGTAGTTCTTTAGTTACAGGACTACTAAAGCTATATGCACCATATATAGTGCTAAACTTAAAAAAGTCTTGTGCTACTAAAGTTCCTAATAACAATGAACTATAAAATAACTTTTTAAACCATCTTGCTAAATATATCATTGAAACTTCCTTAGTTGTATTTCATCAATTTCATCTTTGATTGCTTTGATGATTTTATTTTTATCTAAATTGAAACTTAATCCAGCTTCAAATCTTTTTACTTCTTTACCATATTCAAACATAATTATTGTTGGAACAGATACTATCTTCCATTCATCTGTAATAATTGCACCATAGTTTTTATCATCTATACTAGCATTAAACCATACACAATTATTTAAACCATTTAAATCTAACGATGCTTTAAAGTTCCAATCTGCATTCACTTGGACTATTATACATTCGTCTTGACTCAATAATTGAATCTGCTGTAAATCTTTTAAACTACTTTGAGCATATAAGGGCGATAATGATAAACAAATACCAACCAAATATGTAAAACCATATAACCAATTCATCTCTATACCTCACTTTTGCATTAACATACGTTCTATGTTTTTAACATCTGTACGCATTTCTTTTTGTTCTTCTTTAATTTCCTGTACATCTTTTTCAGTTTCAATGATTGTATTTCTAATCATCTGGTCTTTTAAGTCGTACTCAGTTCTGCCTATTGGAGGTTCAGGTAATTCTTTTGCTTCTTTAATATCTGCTTGTAATGTAAACCACATACCTACAACTAACACTAGTGTAGTTGCTAATGATATTAATGTTTCTATACTAAATGTAAATTTACTGTCTTTACTCAGTTCTGCCACTTTGTTTTCCTTCTTTCTTGTTTTTGTTAAATATTAAATCCCATCGTTTTGCAAACTCTTTTTGAGAAATTTTCATATCTCTAGGCTTATCACCTTTACCTGCACCATTAGGACCACTAAACATATTATGTCAAGTTAGGTGGAACAATGCCTCTTGTTCCTCCTGTTTTATCGTTTTTCTTCATTCCAAATTTTCTTATTGCTTCTCTATAAGAAGCTAGTGCTTGTTGTGCTGCAGCCATTCTAATTTGTGCTATAGCAGGGTTATCTTCTCTAGCAGCTGCATCCATTAATGCTTTTGATTTTACATAGTCTATTAATGCTGGTTGTAATGTATTGTCAACATCTAATGCTGTAGTGCCATCTATAGAAGCTAATTTATCTGGCTCTGCATAGTAAGAAATTATTATTCCATCAGAAACTATATTTACAGTAAAAATACTACTAGCATTATCATGACTTGCTGCTGTAGTATCTCTATATCCTCTAGTAACAGTTAATGTATTAGTATTAATATCTGTAATTAACATTATTTCACTATCTATTTTTATCATTTGATTATCTGAAAATTGACTACCTTCATTTACATCTACAAATACTTCCGAATCATCTAAAGCTTCGTTTGTTTTATTTTGAGGTAATGGGTCTCCAGAAGATTGATAAGCTAATGTTGCTCCTAGTTGTGCTGGTTTATATTTACCCTCACCTGTTTCAGTAGTATTAGCATCTCCTTCTATAGTAGCTATTGCTATTCTATCACCTTCTATCCACCATACAAAGCTATTTGAAGGGTCTGTATATATATTAGAAATAGATGCCATTATACTTCAGTCCATACGAATTTATCACTTACTGATGTTTCGTTATAAAATCGTTTTATTTTTCCAGGAGTTAATCTAGGTATATCAATATATTCTCCGTCAGAATTTTTAATAGAGCACCTAAATACTTTATTAATAGTTATATTTTGATTGTCATCTAAATCATACCATAATTTATTGTCTAATAAAGTTGTTTTAGCATTTTCCATTTTTTGTTGATGCATTCCCATATCAACTAATGCTTCATTAATTAAATTTAATACATAATTTTGAGATACTCCAGGAACTGCCTGAAGAACTCTACTATATATTTCTTTTCCAGTAAGTTCTATAGCTGCCATTATTTAGGTCCTTGTAAAGTTTGTATTTGTTCTTTGTATTGTGCATCTACCATTTGATATTGTTGAGTATACCAAGTGTATTTAGCTTGTTGTCTATTTAATCTAGCTGTTAATTCTTGTATATATCCTCCAGCTACTGATAAATGACCTTGTACTTCTTTAATTCTCATATCACCAACAGCATTCCATTCAGCTAAATGAGTTTGTGCTCTTTGTAATTCTGTTTGTACTATAGCTAAAGCTGAAGATACTAATTCTGTGTCTTCTGCAGCTTGAGCACCATAAGCATCTGTTGTAGCTGAAGGTTCATCTCCATTTATGTAAGCTTTAGCTCTATCAATAGCTTGTTTAACATTTGTAAGCTGAGAATTCGCAGTTAAATATGTGTCTTCATCTCCAAACACTGATTCTTGGTCTGCTATTTCAAATTTATCCATAATATCGTGTGCATCATCTACTTCAGCTTTAATGTCTACTAAAATACCAGTAGCAGCATGGTCAATAATATCATCTGTATGTATATCATTCATTAATCTTTGTAATGCATTTCTTGCTGCATATAATACTACTGCATCTTCTGCTTCGTCAGGAAAATTATCTATACCACTAGCTCCGTCTCCGTGAGCTACTGTAATACCTGTATTAATAAAAGTTACAGCACTGTCATTTGAAGCTACACTAACAGGTTTAGTTTCTAAATTATCTGTTTGTATACAATATACTGGGTCACTTGCTTGAGCATATTCCATATAAAGTGGGTCTGATGCTCTATCTTTCATACTTACAGGTATTTTTCTACAAGGCATATGTCTAGATGCATTACCTGCATCTTTTCTAGTAACAGCTACTATTCTTTTTCCTTGTATATCAATAGTATTAGTAAATTCACTAGTAGAAGCTATTCTTTCTAATTTGCTTATAGGCAATATATTTAAAATAGAACGAGCACCTGCAGTAAGCCAATCAGACAACGCATCGTCTTCAAGGCTTGCAAAACCTGTTAAAGCATCTACTCTATTTTTAAATGTTTCAGCCATTATTTACCTCTGTAATTATAACCTTTTTTTGAAGGTGATTTCTTAGCCTTTTTTTTCTTTACTTTTTTCTTCATTTTACTGTAACCTTATCCTTTTTCCATATTTTTGCTACCGATTTATGTAATTTATCTTTAGCAAGTTTATCATTATTTGCTTTAGTCTTTTTCATGTGACTTTCCATGTCTACTCTGCCAAAATTAATTTGGTCTTTTCTAATAGCAGTTGCCATAGGAGTATCTCTTATAATAGAGTTTACTGTGTATCTTTGTGGAGAAGCTTTTTGACCACAAGAACGGCAGTTAAACCAATTTTCTGGATTAGGCTCGCTACAATGTTGACACTTACTCATGCTACATATAAGTAACTATGTAAGCAACTCTTGTTCTATCAAGTTTTGCTGTATTTATTGAAATAATTGTATTATCTGTTAATGTAGCTACAAAGGTTTTTACTTCTTTAGCTAATGAACCATCAACACTACTAGCTGCTACACTAATATCATTAATAATAACTTTTACTTCTGCTCCACTATAATTTGCCATTTTATTCTCCTATTAGTTTTAAATTTTTAGGGTGTTCGGGGTTACACCTTTTTACGAATAACCCCACAGTACCCAAAACTGTCAATCCTCACGGATTAGTTTATGAGTTGGTCCATGTACCATCTAAGGCTGCAACACCTTTAAAGTACCATCCTGAACCGTCACAACATAACTCTACATAGTCTCCTTTAATAGCATTTACTCCAATAATTAAATTAGAGAGACCTGTACCATTAACATTTGAACCATCTGCATCGTCTGATGTGTCTACTTCACCTTCCAAAATTCGACCCCACAGAATCGCTGAACCAGCTGCAATAGTAATTGCTGCTGTAGGAGTATTCTCCTGTACAACGAATTTGTAGTTCGTACCTGCTTTTAAAGATGTAGGCAATGTAATTGCTACTGCACCAGCAGCTGAATCTAGGTAAAACTCTTTACCACTATCAGCTACAGCATCTAAAGTACGGTCTGCTTGGATTTGTTCAACTGGGTTTAAAAACCCACCTGCACCACTATTTTGTTCTAAGTAACTACTTCTCATTTTATAGGTCCTCCACATTAAATAATGCGTGAGATTCTGGTAAGCATACTTCAAGTCCTGCTTCAGTCAGAATCATGTCTTTTCTTAAGTCCTCATCTGCAGCTTGTACATTTGTTTGAACTCGAGTATCACGATTAATGCCGTTTCCTACTAATGGTCTGTAGTATAGTTTACTCATGTCAGCCATAACCATTAACCCAGCTGAGTGACCTCTAAATAATGGTTGTTTAACCATAAATAGGTCTCCGTGTACTGTATTAATTGCCATTAGCTTATGACCGAATCCACCGTCTACGTCTTTCATGTTTACTTTATAAGGACTGTTAGCATAACCAACTGATGCATCAATAAACGCACCATTTCCCATTTTATTAAACAAAGTAATCATAGGTAAGGAAGCCATTGCTAATTTTTCATTAGAGCCTCCACGAGCTGGGTCAAAAATAACTTCCATATCAGACAATAGTCTGTCGTATGTAAGTTCTGCTTGTGTCATAGAACGAGCATAAGCTTTGCCTGAAGCATAAGCTAAATTGCTACTTCCTGAAACAAAAGTACTATTTTTGATAATTTGTCCAACTAGACCTTCAGTGTATTGAATGCCATTACTTCTTGCTTTTTGATTAAACAACATAGCTCTTTCGATATCTATTTTGTGTTCTCTCAATTTGAGTGCAAGCACTCTTTCAAACTCATTAGCATATCCTCTCATGTGAGTTGCGTATGCTGTGTTTGTTACTTCTGCAGCTGTTTTAAAGATTTGAGTATATCCAAATCCATCATCAATGCTGTTTGAAAAAACATCAGGTGAGCCAGTACCTTCTCCGAAAGCACTACCAATTACTTGACATTTATCATTATTTGCTAAGGTATTAGCTCCAGTTGCTCCTGATATACTTAAACATCTAGCTCTAAAGCTAGTGTCAGTTCCACCATCGGCTGGTGCAGTCTCTATTCTAAAAATAGCTTGACCAAACCCAACATTTGCTGCAGCCTTACCTGTTGTTCTTACTGCAAATACCATTCCTTTAATTAACCAGTCTACGGATGCTCCGTCTACTGTGTCTACTATTAGTTGGTATTCCGTGTCAGCTGCTACTGTTGTTACTGTAGTACCTTTAACTAAAAACTCTCTACTAGTGTAATCTACTTTGCTACGGTCTTCAAGGTATCGGAACAAAGAGTCGTCAGTAGGCAGTTTTGCAGTTTTGCTCAAGTAAGTAAAGAATGGTGATTCCTCTGGAGATAGCTCAGCTATCCTATCAGAGAAATTATACAATCTTCTTTGGTCTTGATTCTGACCAGCTGGAGCAGCATTACTAACAGCAGTGAATTGACCTGGATTATTCGCAGTTATTTTTCCACTTGTTATTGCCATTTATATCCTCCTAAGATATTATGATTTGATACCCTTGCTAATTTTACCAGCTTGAGAAGCTCCTATAATATTATTCCACATGTTATCTTCATCAGAGACTTTAGGTGGTTCTCCACCTTGTATAATTCCTGCTGACTTAGGTTTACGTTGTGTATTTTTAACATTTTGAATATTATTATTAGCTCTGTTGCCGTTTTTAGCATTCCATACGTTATGTAGGGTATCTAGAGGAAGTTGTTCTTTAGGAGTAGTTACAAAATTTACAAATTCTCTTGCTTCATCATTAGACATATTAAACTCGCTTTGAGCTCTATATTGTAAATTATCAACAGCACGTTGTTGCTCTAATCTAGATGTATAATCTTTCATTCTAGCAGAAACAGCTGTTTCAATTTCATTTTGTCTAAGTCTAAAAGAAGCAGAATTAGGATTTGTATACGCATCCCATGGATTAAATTCCTCTTCGGTTAACTTTATCTGTTCTTTTTCTTGTCCGTTACCCCCTGATAAATGGTCTCTTACTACGTCTACCAGGTCAGGATTATCCTGAAATAGCTTAGCTACTGGTTGTAGTTTCTCGACTTCAGCCTGTGCTTTATCATACATAGACTGGAATTTACGTGCATCATTAGCATCGTCGGAACTCAAATCTTCTTGATAATCAGACTCATTTATAACATTATTTTCAGAAGTTTCTGAACCTTCTAAAGGTTGTACATTTTCTTGTTGTTGTACTTCACTCATAGCTATTTTCTCCTTTTAGATGTGCTAATTTATTCACTACCATCTCCTGACAATAATGAATCCATACCAGCCTGCACCTGTTGTTGTTGTTGTAGCTTATTTTTCTCAACTTGGATTTTCTGTTGAGCACCAGCTCCTGTCATAACTTTATTAAGTTCAGATTTAAATTTCTGTACTTCTACTCGTTTTTTGTCACTCACTGATTCTCTTTGAGCAGTTTGTAAATCGCCACTAAGAATCTTTATTTGGTCTTGTAGTTGACCTACAAGTCCTTGTAATCTTGATACTTCACTAGTTCTTTCTAATACACCTTGTTTGTCGTATATCTCTGTTTTCTTTAATGCTTCTACTTTATCAATTAATCCTAATTGATATGCTTCTAAATACATTTGATATTCTGCATGTTTATTAGAAGGCATTGTTGAACCAGATATAATTCTAACATCGTATTGACCAAGGCTAATATCATTTTCTATTGCTGTAATAGCACCAGACTTATCATCATATAATCTAGTATTAATAGCAAACTCTGTAATATCATTGTTTGGTTGAACTATACTAAATTTCTTTTCATAAGTATAATGTCCTTTACCTAGTTGGTATAAAACTTTTCCTAATTGTTGTAAAGCCATTTCAATATCTCTTAGCTTACTTGCTCCTCTACCTTCTCCCATTTGTGCTAATAACATTGTACCTCTAACACTATTTGGAGCACCTTCTTTAAATCCTTGTAGTAATTCTGGTATACCAAAGTTTAAATCAATGTATTTTTCACACTGATTAATTAACTGATAAAACTCTCCTGACAATGGTTGTGGAGAAGGGAAATGTGGTTCTCCATAACTAGGGTCATATTCAATTACTGCATTAGGATTAGCCCAATCTTTTTCTAATTGACTAATACTTTCTACACTACCTTGTGGTACTAGTAATTTTAATCCTGCTGATGTCTGAGCATGAGATAGTGCAAGAGAAAATAGTTTATTCAATAATCTTTGCATATCTTTAACTTTATTTACATCTGACTTAGGATATGGTGTATTGGTCCATATATTAGGAATAGGAACAATAGGATAAATATCTGTATCAAGTACTTCTTCATATAGTAATACTTGACCTAAAGATGTTGTAACTTTAATTCTTGTTTGCTGTACTTCTACAAATTCATATAATTCATTGTCAAATAATCTTTCATTTTGCTCTGCAAAAGCTTCAAATACTGAAGCACTCATAATAGTTTCAGTTCCGTTTTTATTATCAGCTACTCTGTAAAATGGAACTTTTACTTTACTAAATCTTTCTATAAGACGATATCTTTCTCCAACTGCAGATTCATAATCTTTGTTATCTACTTCTGCTGGAGTAAATACTTGTTGTGAATTTTTATTTTGAGAGTTAGGGTAGTCACCGTACATATCAGACATATTATATGTATCTATATCTGGTAAAAATTCTTCTACATCAGGATATAAACTTAATAATTGGTCTTTAGTAAGAATGGTAGAAAGCAATACGTTGGCTGCATCTTTAAAATACCTATCTTTAGAGGCAGGGTCTACATACACACGAAATGGATTAATGTGAGTAAACATAACTTCGCCTCTTCCATAGTCTGCTTCAGGTTCTACATATCCATAGAAATAACCCATACCTGTTGTAGCATAATCATGTACAGCCTGTTTAAAATGATGAGCACCATCGGAAATATCATAGATATACTCTAATAATGTTTTCCAAACTTGTGCTACTTGTACATCGGAATCTTCTCTAGCAGTAATACCAAACTTTACTGGTCTAGATGTCATTAATGATTTTAACTTATCTATTGCTGCATATATTCTATCAATAGTAAAGTCTGCTTGACCAATAGATTGTAAAGCATCTGATTCTTGTGTGGTATAGTGATTTCCTAGAGTAAAGTCTATGGCATCTCTAGCTTCTATATCCCAATCTTTTCTTGCATCTGCGTATCTACGAAATAGTTCTCTATTATCTTTTGCTTTTTGGTCTTCTTGTATTGCCATAACTATCCTATATACGGTTCAAAAAATTCTTTATAAAATTCTTTATTTCTTGCTAAACGTCTTCTATTACCTTTTGCATCTTTAAATGTTCTTTCATAATGTTTGTATCCAGGTCTAGTAGGGTCTTCCTCTACTGCACCTTTTACATCATTAAACATTAAACATTTAGAAGTAGTTGGAAATCCTCTTAGATTACCAACATTAAAACAATAGTCTGCTAAAGCATACTTTAATCTTTCGTCAACACTTTTCCAATCTACATTGTTAGCATTAACATAGTTTTTAGCTTTTATTAAAGACAGCTCAGCTTCATGTTTTAGCTTTACTTCCATTTCTTTTTCAGAAATGCCTTTTGCTTCTAACAATAACTGCTCTTTGTCAGTTCTTATTTTATATCCATAACCTATAGTTTTTAATCCACCTTCTGGTGAATCGTATGGATAAAATATACCTTTAACTTTGTTTTTATATCCTTCTACCTTTTTAAGGTAATCTATAAATTCAGTTAAAGTATAGTCAGATGCCATTTCCCTAAAGAATTTACTACCTGTCATCATGCGAAATCTCATATTTTTAATCCTGTCATCCAATTAATTTTAGTTCGTGTTTCATGTACGAAGTCATCTGGACTTTGATAGTCTTCGTTTTGTATTGCTTTACTTCTTGGTGGTTTAGCAAAAAAGTCAGAATAGTATAGTCCATCTAGTAAGTCGTCGTGTCTTCCTTTAGGAAATTGAAACAACTCATCTATAAGTTCAGTATGTTCTTTTTTCATATAAAGCTTTCTACTGTTTACTATGCTACCAAGAGACATTTCTAATCTATCTTCTTTTTTAATACCATGTGGAGGTCTTACTCCTTTATTAATACCTGGAAGTAATCTTTTTTCTTTTCTTGCCATTCTTTCTACCATATCTCTTACCATTTCTTGAGCACCTACTGTTTCTACAGCACATCTTCTTATAGGAGAATATTCTTTAGCCATTCTTAGTATTTCTTTAGGTACATCAAATGCAGGTATTTTTTCATGGTAATAATCAATAACATATCTATTTTTATTTGCATCTATACCCATAATCATAATAACTTGATAGTCTGACTTGTTTGTAGCTGTATGAGCTAAGTCAACTCCCATATATACGTATATAGGTATCATTTCTTCGTTATTTTTTAAATAACTAAACTTTCCGTCACTAAAAAAATCATAGTTATGATATTTTAATCTATCCATTTGGAATGTAGCAGAAGCAACATCTCTAGCATCATTCATATATTCTTGAGCAAATTTGTCTATTTTACCTGCTTCTATAAATTCTTGTTTTTTTTGTTCTAATTTTTTTAATGGAAACTGTTCGTTCCATACTGCTTTACCATCTTCAATAGCTCTAATAAATGTTACATTCCAAGGATAGTCTTTTTTTTGTTTTTGTGCATCAGCATATCCATCGCATACATTTTGTAAGAAAGCATCATAATGTACAATAGTACCTGATAACCATATCCAACCTTCTTGACCTGGACTTTCTTCTAAAGCTGGATATACAGTAGATACAATCCATTGTTTAATTTCATCTCTACGTATAGCAGTTTTAGTGTTTAGCTCTGATTCAAAGTCATCAAGTATAATTCCTGTGTATCTTACATCTACTTCAGCACGACCACGTAATCGTTGAGATGTACCTTTAGCAATAATACGATGTCCTTTATTTGTAACTAAGTCTTTTTCTGTCCATCTTTTGCCTGTATCTCCACCACATAGATTTCCAAAATAGTATTTAATAGCATCATTATTTTCTAAATGTGAACGAATATATTTTAAATGGTCGATAGATTGACCTTGTTCTTCAGCTACCCAAGCCATGAACTGTGCTTGGTCTTTAGGTGTAAAACAAAGCTTATGCATAATAGCAGCTTTCATTAATACTGATTTTCCAAAACCTCGAGGCAAAATATTACAAATACGTGCTCCAGGTTTTGTACTAATCAATTTTTTACCCAAATCATAGTGAAAGGGAGGTGATTCGGACTTATGTAAAAAATCATTTGGTAAAAATAACTTACCAAACAGTATTAGGTCTTTAGAGGCTTTATGAAGTAAAAGCTCTTTATCTGTTATGTTAAGCTTCTCCATATTCCATAATAAAGCTTTTATTTATTCCTACTAAGTTCATGTTTTTATCATAAACACATAAACATCCAGAACAAACATAATTTTCAAAAGGTACTTCATACATCTCGTTTAGTATGTAATCAAACATAGGTAAGTGAGCTGTCGTTTTTTTAATCTCTTTCTGGCATATCATGCACTTGTCGTGTTTGCGTTGCAATTTCTTTGACACTATTACCCTCCAATAAATTTAATTGTTTCTCACTAAAACCTTTAAACAGTGTAAGTGATTCCGTTTTCTGTTCTTTTTTACCTAACATACCAGCTATTTCCATTAGCATCTTCAGCGACGATATTTTATCTCCATCTCTTGCTTCTTCGTTATCTACTATTTCTTTTGTCTTTAATAGTAAATATTTAGGAGTAATCTCTGTTTCTTCTAAAATTTTTTGTATTTCTGTATCAATCAATTTTTTTATCCTTTCAGTCTTTAATAATAGACTGCTTCTTTTTTTTATATAGTCTTCTGAACCTGCTTTTGGAAAAGCTTGTTTAAAAGATTCTAATATGCCATCTCCTTTAGCTACATATCTAGCAAACAAATATTCTTGTTTAGTAGGTTTTACCCTATCATAAACTTGTTGTTCTGCGTGCTTTCCACTAAAGTTATATATGTTATTACGTAAATCTCCCTCAATTTTCTGAGAAGGAACACAATGAAACATTCCGATAGCTGTTCTTATGTATGGATGCTTTTGTAATAAGCCCTTGTCAAGAATCTGACAAACCTGCTCATCATCCGTCAATACCCAAGAATACAAGGGAGCACTTCTCCAGTCATCATACACTTTTTCATTTGGCATAACCTGCCTAAGTTCATCGATGGTATCATATACTACGTGCTCCTTCTCTTTAATTATTCTTTTTTTCATTTGCGATGTACAATGTACTGTGGGTCATCTTTACCTAACTTTACTTCTACCCAACCTTTAGTTTGTGGTTCAAACATAGCATAACGTGCATACTCTGCATATCCTATAAACGAACCTCCTCTTACAAACCATTGTCTTTTTACTTCTTCATCATCTTTTAATATTTCAAAAGAATCTATTGGTTTTGCGTAAAGTTGGTGATTATGACCTAAATAGTACATATCAGCATCAGGAAAAATGTTTCTTAGTCTGATAAGCTCCATATCTCCATTTTTTGCTCCACTTTTTCCATGTCCACTTGCAAAAGTAAATGTACCGTTTTTATAATTAAGTACGGTATATCCTGGGAAAGGAAAGTATGGTATTTCTAAATCATCGCACATAACTCGAACAATATCTATTCCTGCTAATCTAACAGACCTTAATGTATCATGATTACCACCTCTAACAAATAAACATTTATCTTTAATAGGTCTAATCATATTAACGAACTGTTCATACTGCTCATTATTATCAAATGCTTGGTCACCTTCTGGTATATGGTAGTTAGGTGGAATAAATTCCAACATATCTCCATTTCCAAACCAAACAGCATTAGGGTCTTTTTTAATTTTGTCTATAGCTTTTAAAAATAACATTCTGTCAAATACTTTACTACCAACGTGAACGTCAGTAAGACAATGTATATTGACTTTTTTCTTTTTCAATGTTATTTCTAGTACTTTACCTGGATGTATCATAACTGTCTTCCATATCTTCTAATAAATCTAACCTATCATTATTGTATAAATGATAACTAGTAAGAATTATACTATAATTTATTAAATCTAATAGGGTGTCTTCAAGTTTTTCATCTTTTATTGCAACTTTACCATTTCTCTTCTGTAAATTAGCTATTCTAGCTAGTTTATCCGATATTCTTACTAAAATACCTGTAGGCGTATCGCAAATCTTAAGAGATTCTACCATTTCAAAGTTAGAGAACGGTTCATCTTGTTGAGCATAGTCTATATTCTTGTTATCGCATAAGGACTTAGCCTTTTTAACGATAGCGTCGTAGTTAGGAATCATATTTTCCTCCTGATTTTTCCCATAAGTAATTACCAAAGCCTAATTGGTATAGACTATTAGCAATAACCTGGACTTGTGTTTCTGACATTTCTAAACTAGTGCCATAAGTAATAGCATGTAGTACTTCGTGGCACAATACTTCTAATATTTTACTATCTTCCATATCTGTTTCTATAATAATACTACACTGTCTCATGCTTACAGCTCCTAGTATCTCACAATCATCTGACCCATACTCAGCCTTGCGACCTTCAATGAACCTTATATCATATATATGACCGTTAACAGGTAATTTAAGTAGTTTCTTCGGAATTGTTAGTTTTTTCATCGGCTTCCTTATCAAATTGGTCTTGTAAATATTTATTAAATTTTGTTGTATCTTTTTTCATTTCTATATATTTATTAATAACAGACTCAAGTATTCCTATTTGTTGGTTTAACTCAATAATCATTCTCTTATTGAGGGCGATGTTATAAACTAAATCTTTCTTGGTAGGTTTTTTCTTAGGTTTTATCATACCATAGCTTAAACAACTAATTTCTTAAAAGTCAAGAAAAAAAAATAAAATATATTTTAGGTGTTTATTTATATATTACTTGACAAACGTCTTTTTTTATATTAACTTTAAGTTATAACTAACGACTAACCAACTAGCTAGACTAGCTAGTTAGTTAGTATAGTTAGCCGATTCCCTATCTTAAGCAATATCTTGACTTACGACACAACCCAAAACTCTAAAAATTTTATAAGTATGTGCGTGGTTCTTTTTTTTGGTGACGACCCCCCCCCTCGACTTACATTGGTTTTTAGGAATCTAGTTGAGAATCCTACTAAGTGTTGATATTGCTAGACTTACAGACCAGACCGACCAGTCGGTTTGTTTGGTGCTCAAACCATTTCAACTGAGCACCTTTCACCACCTATCCACGCATACAATTATCATTTTGCACCGAGGAAAGAGCACGCTATCCCTAGCAATAAGTAGACTTAGCCGAAACCCCTTGCATCTCACCCCTCGTATATATAAGTTTGCATATGCAAAACGCTAGACAGACCGACACAGCCACCGAGACAAAAGTTTCGGGGATTGCCAAGGATTGTCGACTAAAAAACAACATGATTTGTGACGATAGAGCACATTTCATAAAACGCCTGACGATGTCAGGAGAGGAAATAAAAATGAAAACACAAGTAGCATATGAACAGACCCACAGACTAATAGACGAGACTGCATACGGCTCGACAACTTTACAGAGAGAAACATTCTCTGAAGAGGCAGTCCTTTTAGCGACTCTTATTAAGGGGAGCCAACAGGGAGTAGCTCAGGCATTGGTAGAAATTACCGACGAGGCTCAAGAGAGAGCACTTCAGGATATCCTGAAAGCAATGCCGTCGGTATTGGTAACGGACATTTTCGATGCCGAGGAGAAATGTGAGATAAACGACATCTATGCCGTCGGTATAGTCGTTGACCTGTTCACTACTGCCGACGAGGTAGAGTATCAGTTTTGTGACGAGAACCTAGGGGAGGATTTCGTTTAACTGACGGACTAACCGACATAGAACCCCAAGCAGTTTGTATCGACAACTGCCACTGATTCGAGGGATTCCCCTCTCGAGACCACCGACGAAGATTCGGAGTGCTCGAAATTCGAGCCGAGGGAGAGGTGCGTCCTTTCCCGACACTAAAGGAGATGCCCTTGACTGAATTTCGACGAAAGTTCGACGGAGACCACCCTTCGCACGAGGGAAAGAGGGTTCTTTCCCTTTCCCTTCAAAGAGGGATAGCTCCACATTTCAACGGAGCACCAAACTCTCTTTTATATTTTATTATTATTCCTATTACTTTGTTTGTGAATAATAATAAAAGATATAAAAGAGAAGATAAGCAAATTAACGACCGAGGAGATAAATCCATGAGAAATACAAAGAAATCATTTAATTCACTAAAAGACTTTGGAACGGCTTTTAAGTCAGGAGCTTTAGACAAAGACTTTTATGCTAATGTTACCGAGAATAACAATAAGCAAAAGAAAGAACAGAAAGAATCAATAGATAATTTCAACAAAAAGTTCGGAACAACTATAACCTTAACTGAGGAGCTAAGATAATGAGAAACTATAAAATAACTGATAAAATGTCTACTGCGTTTGCTAATGGAGAGAATGCAGAACAAGGAAATGATAAGGTAACTAAATTGAAAGCTTTAATAACTTATGAGCTTTATGGACATATGATAGCTATGATTTGCCCTATTGCTAAAAATGAATGCAAGAATCTAATGATTTCACTCTGTGGTAAAAATACTTATACCACTAGAAACCGAATCAATGGAATTATTCAAGCTATGGGATTAAATGCAAGAGTATTTCAAAAGAATTTCATTCCTTACATAGAAGAGAATGGAAAGATTAGAGAGATAACCAACAACGGATTCCACTCCGTAATAACTAAAGCCGAGGAGGTTTAATAATGAAATTAACAGAAGATTATAAAGCAAATACATCAGAGCAAATAGCAAACGAACTAAGAACAGATTTAGAAAGTTTTCTAAATCTATATTTAAGTCAATCTACTTCTTTAGAAGAATTAGATTATATAGCAAAAGAACTACAGACTCAATGGAATCTAACTAAACTAGAGGAGGTTTTATAATGAAGAGAAAAGAATACTTATTACATTTAATAGTAATGCTAGAACAAGCCAAGAGAGACATTGACGGAGATATAAAACATGCTAATATTATTCTCTCCGAGAATGAGTTAACAGAAGATGAAAAACACTTTTTAAACTCTAGACAGAGTCTAACTACTGAAATAGAATCTACTTTAAGAATAAATGATAATGATTTTAAGTCATTAATTGAAATATACGGAAAGGAAGTTTAATATGAGTTTTGAAGACGGAAGAACAATAGATAGAGAGCTATTAAATCACCCTAGAGACACACATAATGTCTTTAGGCATACATTATCAAGCCTACAGGATTGCTTGACGATAATCACTGAAACAGGGAGCATCGAAGATGCTATAGATTATCAGGGAGATGATGAACTAAATGCAATTATGCAATTAATGGAATGCGTAGACCACCTACACTTTCATTATGAACAAGAATTAGGGGAGGAATAATGATAGAATCTATTGCACTAATAATATTTATGCTACTACCTATAGTAGCAGAGCACTACTACAGAAACAAGGAGGACAAATGATATATCTAAATTTATTTATATTGGCACTATTTACAATAGTGGTTTGGGAAATAATCAAGAACATATGGAACGATTAGATATAGATATTTTAATTATTTCCCCATATTCTTTTTATATGGGAAATAATAAAATATATATAGCAATCAAACAAAACGAGGAAAAATTATGAGAAATGCAGACATTGTAGGAGACAACATACAAAAGAAATTCGAGGAGGGAGACTACCTGTCTTTCTTCGTAGACGAATTTATTAAATATTTACAGGAGCAAAAAGAGGAGGGCGAAGATGTCGACACTATCTTAGAACAATTAAGACTAGATACCGACCAATATCTACCTTTTAATAATTATTCGTTCCGAAGATTATGTTGGATATTCGCAAATTCTCTTGCGTATTTATTAAAAGACGAGGATTTGTCAGACATTGACAACTACAAAGACATGGAATTTTATACTAAAATTGTTCAGGGTCATTGGCACTTAATGTCACAGGAGGAGGAGTAGATATGAAAATATCTAAGCTAATAGAATGCTTACAAATTGAGCAAAATTCTCACGGAGACAAAGAACTAATCTTAGTCAACATGAGTAGCGAAGAAGAGGGTCATATATATATGGACTTTAAAATTGCCGACAGAGATACTAATGTCGGAGTTATAGAATGTTTAGATGCAGACTTAATGGACCTATCAGACGAAATAGAAATTTACATAACGGAGGAGTAGAAATGAAATTAATTACTAAAGATATTCAAAAGAAACTAGATGCTAATCTAAAGATTAGCGAGGATAAGAGAAAACCTTACTTAAAGTTATTTAACCCGTGTGGACAAGCTACATGGCTTATTTCCGAGCATAATAAGGAAACAGGTGAAATGTTTGGCTTGTGTGACTTAGGCATGGGTTTTGTAGAGTTAGGTTATGTTAGTCTCGACGAGCTAAAAGATATTAAATTACCTTTTGGCTTAACTATAGAGAGAGACATGAGTTGGAAACCTAAAATGACATTGACGGAATACAACGACGCAGTATTAGAAAAATCAGAATATGGTGCTCAGACTATAATGTCTGTCATATATTAAACAGGAGAAAATATGAATATATTTTACTTACACGAGTGCCCTATTAAGTCGGCAATAGCACAACCTGACAAGATGTTAGTTAAGATGCCTCTAGAGACGGCACAGATGCTATCTACGGCACACAGAGAGCTAGACGGAGACAAGTATGCAGACATAGTAGGCTTATATAAGAGAGCATATTGGAATCACCCGTGTACAATTTGGGCTAGAGAGACTAGTGAAAATTATATATGGCTATACAAACATTTCATTGCCCTCGGTAATGAATACAAACACAGATATGGGAGAGAACATGCTAGTATTACTAAGCTAAAAACTCCTTTACTTGTAATACCTAATAAAATCATTCAAGGTAAAATGACACCACTTGCTCAGGCTATGCCTGACGAATACAAGAATGATGACCCTATACAAGCATATAGAGACTATGTTATTAACGAGAAACATTATGCTAAATGGGAGAAAAACAGAGATAAACCTGAGTGGTGGAGATAATATATATATTTTAATTATTTCCCCATAGTTTTTAATATGGGAAATAATAAAATATATAATAACATAAAAAGCATGGGAGCAAAATTATGATTATAGAAAATAAACCTACAACGAAGTTGTACAAGGATATGAAAGTCAAGACGGAGTTACGACCTGAGGCTAGAAAGATTATCAATAAGTTAGTCGAGTTAGGCGAGATATCTCGTAGCAGAGCATCTGATTATCGTCGACAAATCAAGTATGGTTCAAAAAATACGATACTAAACCTTATGACTAGTTTAGAGGAAAATATGATTTACACAGAAGACGAGAGTGGCTCAAGCCAAGGTAACGGAGAATCACAGGGTAACGGAGAATCACAACCTAGACCCTTTCCTGAGGGTAATACACTACCAATGGAACAAGGTGCTCAATCTCCACAAGTAAAGAATGGAGATAAGCAAGAGCAACGAATTGACGGATTAGAGCAAAAAGTTGACAATATAGCCGAGATGATATCTCAGGGTATGCTTGGTGCTCAACAGGGCAATCAACAGAATCAGGCGATTCAGTCAGAAGAAATAAGACATTGGCAGTTTGACAGGGTTAAGCTATTGCTCGAGACTAATAAACTTGCACTCTGTGTCGGTGAGGCAGGTACAGGAAAAACACACATGGCAGAGCAATTATCCAAAGATTTGAATTGTAAACAATTCCATGCTCTATCTCTGACCTCAGGTATGTCTGAGGCTCACTTGACAGGTAGAATGAATGTAATGGGCGAATTTATCGACACTGAATTTTTAAATATTGTCGAAAATGGTGGCTTTTTACTACTTGACGAGTTTGATAACGGAGACCCTGATGTAATGAACGGATTAAATTCGTTACTATCGAATGGATTTATATCAGTTCCCCTCAGGAAAGATAACGAGTTAGCACTACTCCATGATGATACATACATTTTATGTACTGCCAATACATGGGGTGGTTCTAATTCGTCAGGTGGCTCAGGATATGTCAGGAAACAAATTGATTTAGCGACACTAAATAGATTCACATGCTCAAAAGCTTATGTAGGATTTGACTCTCACATAAATAATTATCTTATGGGTCTACCTAGAGACGAAAGTATTAAATACCCTAAGCCGACTAAGTTGACTAAAGCCGACATGTTAGATATTCTTCCGAGCATCAAAGAAATGCAAAGAATATTTACACAGGTTAGAAAGTATATCATGTGTGAGAATATGCAACTTAGACAATTATGCTCACAGAGAGCCTTTATACAGGGTTCGCTACTTGTTAGACAGGGTTGGACTCCTACGGAGGTTCTGAGAACCTACCTGTTGGATTGGTCTGACGATGAATTAAAAAGAATAGGAGCACGAAGAGACAAGTCTCGAGAAGAGAATGGAATTATATCTGTCAAGATAAGTATGACTAAATTTTGGAACGGCTTGAATGACGGAAACGGAGATGACAATGAGTAGAAGTAGACACCTTATAAGTCAGGACATGAAGACGGATAAAAACAGACCCCTCACATTTACTAATATGAGGTATAAAGGTGAGCTCACTCCTGTTCAGAAAAGAATGCAGAAAAGAAAATACCCGACATTTATTCACGAGTTTAATAACCTTGAGCACTTTATAAATGTAATTGTAGGTGATAGTTACGACAATGACAGAAACTCTTTCAATACCCAGTCATACAAACGAAATAGTGGTGGGTATTCTGATTTTGAGAGATTGTTTGACATTCGCTCTAGACAGAATCTGTTAAAATCATTTAGTAACGGGTATTCTAGCCCTCAACTTTGGAAATACTATCAAGATAAAAAGCAAAAAATTTATGCTAACCCTGATAATGCTAAAAAATTAGGTGAAATGGGTGTAGATAGTCGAAGAAAGAGACGAGCAGACATGTCAGGCTCTATTATCAATATAGATAAATACATGGGTGGTGAGATGCCTTTCGAGAGTATAAAACGCAATAACGAACAGAGATGTATAAGAATCTTTATTGATTATGGTCAGTCGTGTGGTGAATTAGGTACTAGATTAGCCGATAAATGTTGTAATGCTATAGCAGTTGCTATGCAGTTAGAAAAACAGGGTTTTGCTACCGAAATAGCATTTGGAGATGTAAATTGTTCTACTATGAGCACCAACGAATTTCCACCTGTTAAACTTAGTAATGGTGATTTTCATGAATACAACCAAAAAAGTATTAGTATCATTAAATTTATTGCTAAGCCGTCAGGTGTACCAATAGACGAAACTAGTATTGTAAATTATGCAGTTCCGTCAATGTTTAGAGATTTAATCTTTGACTTTAGAAGAAATTGTTTAGGTGCAAATAGTGGCATAGGTAGAATATTATGTTACGAGGTATCACCCAAGTCGAATACAAAATTCTATCAAGATATTACCGAAAGTGATATCTATATAGGACATAATGACGAGCTACATGACATAATGAGTAATGTAGTTGGAGTCATAGAAAAAGCCGACAATGAATAAATTGACGGCTTATATAAACCCATGCAAAAGATGTCGTAGCTTTAGACTTGATGCTTTAGCTACGGCATCTACTTTGAGCACTTTAAGGAGTAAAAAATGAATAACTATAAAGCAGTAGGCACACATTCAAGTTTTGGTATTGACACAGGTTCAGGTGTAAACGGATACCCTGAGCACATAGAGGAGGGTAACATAGCATGTGCAGTTTGTGAAGAAGAAATAGATGTTTTCTATTGTGGCTATAATGTAAGCGAGTATGATGCACAAAATCTAGTGTGCGAGGAGTGGGATTGTTGGAAAGACATTTGTTTAGAGAGAAACTACGATAGTTTACAATTTGATGATTACCCTGAATTAGACCCTGATATTGATGATGACTTATATCATATAATAGAACAAGAAATGTCAGGAAATGGTTCTTACAAAATATTATTAAGTGAAGATAAGAAAAAATATTATTGCGAAGAATGTCCGAATGAAACAAGTGGATTTTATTTGTGCGATGATTGTGAAGAAGAACAATTTAATAAAGACGAGGAGATGAATAACGATGAGTAAATCAGAAAAACAGACTTTTGAATGGGGAGTATTTATTGAGCTACATGATAGCACAGGTAGTCAATATGAGGTCATGTTGGGTAATGCAATGTGTGAAATATTACATGACGAAATACAAAGACTCTTAACAAGTCCTGAAACAAGTAAGTCAAAGTTGCTTGGAGGTGGGCATGATTTAGGAATTAAATGGTAGTAAATATAACATACAGGAGAAAATAATGAGCAAATCAGAGAAAGCCTTTGAAATACAGGAAAAAATAGGCAAATTAATAGATAGGTTAGATAAACTAGGTTTTGAGTTTATGTTTTTTAACCAACAATCATCTATAAGGAGAAAAAGAAATGAAAAATAGTAGAAATCGTGAGGATACTTGGGTATGTAACTATTGTGGTAGTGACGATATATATGAAACCTCGTATGTACCCATGAATTCCATAAAATTAGATTGGAATAATGTTAGATTCCCTAAAAATTCTGAGTATTTTGCAGATTGTTGTGATGACTTTGAGCACCCTTTACTATATCAAGAGTGGGAGGAGTTAATTATAGAGGAGTGCAATGGTAACAAGGATAAGTATATAGCTATACTTGACGGGAGCAGAGCATGAGCACAGGTAAAATAATTATTGACATGAATGACATTATGCTTAACAAAGACCCAGAAAATATTTGGGTGCTCAGGTCAGTTTTAAAGCGAGAACTTTATACTGCATCAGAGCCCGATGACGCAATCAATAAAATTTTAAGAGAATTAGAATTAGTAAACACAAATGAGCACATGATATATGTATTCTTGCGTGAGTTAGGTGATTCATACATACTTGAGAACCTAACCCCTGACCAAAAAGACTACATATCTGAGTGTGATAGAGAAATAGCAAGTAAGTATTTTATTTAAATATAGTTTTATATTGTTTGTATAAACTATATTTAAATAATAATACTACTTAGGAGGTAGCAAAATGAAAAAATCACAATATCCACACCCTATGCAGAATCAGACACAGGACGACTTTATGAATTATGCAGAGTACATAATGGAAATGCCTGAGGAGGAGTTTAACACTAACGATTGCTCGGAAAA
>Ga0181418_1000120_pt1 | contig 23503 bp, 24 predicted proteins | sample 41SPOviralmetaG_FD_130143 | JGI IMG/M metagenome (GOLD analysis project Ga0181418, IMG submission 130143) | Marine viral communities from the oligotrophic San Pedro Time Series (SPOT) site, San Pedro Channel, CA, USA - 41 SPOT_SRF_2013-03-13 | ecosystem: Environmental > Aquatic > Marine > Strait...
CACCCGCACCAGCACCCGCACCCGCACCCGCACCAGCACCAGCACCCGCACCCGCACCAGCACCAGCACCCGCACCAGCACCAGCACCAGCACCAGCACCAGCACCCGCACCAGCACCAGCACCCGCACCCGCTACCACACCACCGACAATATTACCAGAAGTACGTGGTCAAGAAGGCGTTGTAGACAGCTGTCCGTTACCGTCAACTGGCCCGAATAACTGAGTCGCCAACGCTGTCGATTCGTTGTCGCGTAACAATGCAATCTCTGTCACCGCATTGATTGCTTCTGTCGTAAGTTTGCCATCGAGCACGGCTTTGATCATCACTTTCCTTAGAAAGTCGTTGTTTCCGCGGAATACTTCCATTCCTTTGAACAGTCTTTTGTTGTCGGCACGCATAATCGACATGGCACACTTTGCTTTCTTGATCCACACATTCATCTTGCGTATGCGATTGTACATCTTCTTGTTGTCTTCCCACAAGCTTTTTTGTTGTTGCTTAGTCGTCTCAAAGAAGCCGTCTTCGCGCAGTTGCATCAACATTTTGGTACAGTTGTGAAGATCTTCATCATGTGTCGGTTTCTCGTGTGACTTTGGTTTTGTAGGCATTTTGATTTTGACTTTGTTGTCTTCAAAATTTTGGATAATGACCTAATGGAAAATTTCTTGGAAAATTTCCCGGAAAATTTCCCGGAAAATTTCTTGGAAAATTTCTTGGAAAATTTCTTGGAAAATTTCTTGGAAAATTTCTTGGAAAATTTCTTGGAAAATTTCCTGAAAAATTTCTTTCTTGCCGTGTCCATTTTTCAAAAAACGTGGTCACCCAAAAATGTTTTCCAAATCATTCGAAGACCCGAGCGAACCACCTCCAGAGGTTTTTCCAGTTGAGGATGAAAAGAAAGCACAGAAATCAAACCATCGTGAAAAGAGAAAATTTCTTCTTGTGGAAAATCTGCGCACGGACCTTCGTGTCGCCAACAAGCGAGTAATTCAGCTAGAGTGCCATGTGGAAGAACAAAAGACCAGAATCGAGGAACTGAAAGTCGGTGTGAGCGACATTCTCAAAACATCGATGGAGGTTCAGGAAACAATTGGCGCAAAGGAAGACGAATATCGAGCCACCATCACAACGCTCCGAGCCAAACTCACCCAATGCAAGATCCGGGCAGGTGATGCGGAATTCGAGAGGGACGAATACGAAGAGAAATATCGTGATGCCATCTACCAGATGGGTGAACTCATCAAGATGTGCAAAGAGGTGAACAAAGGGTTCCTTCAAAAAGAAGACATGACGCTGCTCATGATGGCACTCGAGGATGTGTGCCGCGGTACATGCGAAAGGAATGATGACCTGGATTTCGACGCTACGTTCGAAGACGACGAAAAAGAAGAGGACTAGACATGCGCTCAAAAATTATGTGCAGAAACCATTAAAAACTCTCTTGTTATTAAAAACTCAATATAATACACATGACCAACTGGAGCGAATTAGGCCTATTTGTAAGCGCATGTGCCGCCAGCCTAGGGGGGCTCTTTGCAGCCACCCGCCACAGCCGATGCACAAACATTAAAACGCCATGCATGTCATGCGAGAGGGACCTGGAGTCGGGCAACGACGACCTAGAGTCTGGGGTTGTTGGTCCCCCTGTGCCCATGCGATCGCTTGCAAAGAAACTGGAACAGGCGGTGGACGAGGGGCCACAGGTGCCTCGAAAACTGCCGGGCATGGCACCTGCGTCGGCCGTTGCCCCGGTGCCAAAGCGCGTTAGTGAACTTCGGAAGATGTATGGGGGCAGTTAGGTCGGGTCAGCTGCGCTTGCCTATTGTCGACGCAAACTGGTTGGGGACACGGCTCTTGCCGATGCGGCGGCGGTTGGGGGTGTGGTTCTTGCCGATTGAACCGTCGCGGAAGATGTTGTGGGTTGTAAAGTTGGGCATTTGGGTAAGGTTGGTCGAGAGGAGGGTTGTTTGTACGAAAAAGGGGGTATGAGTATATTTCTGACGACGTTAGAAAAAAGTTATCAGTTATTAAAAAAGGCTCCTGCGTGCACCAGTTTGTCTTTTTTTATTATTATTACCAGTACGAAGTATTTCGGCCAATGTGCTTGAACGCTGAGCAACATTACCCACTGGTGTCGCGTTGGGCTGATTAGATGCACCTTGTTGTTGAGGTGTCGGTTGCGCTGGCGAACGCCGCACATTGACTGGTGTAGCACGACTCTGTGCACGACGTGGTTCGTTAACCATTTGTATAACATTAGCCGCCTTCTGGCCCACTGGTGGAAGGTTTCCAAGACGCCTTCCGGGAAATTTATTCACAAGACCCTCTATATCTACAGTACGATCCCGTGCACCTTCTCGACGTTTACGAGTTTGGCGAGTGCCACCCCTTCCTCCACGCACACTGGCAGTGCCTTTTAGCACAGACCGGGCAGCATTTGCCTCCAAACGATCACAATGCGTACCGGTACCAGCACCAGCACCACTACCGGCACCAGCATCACCACTCTCAGCCATACCCTGCCACCTGGCCAGTCTCTCTTGTCTAAAAAACGGCCGTTCGTGCATTTCGACATTTTTTGGAGATTCCATGTTTAATCGCACATCCTCGCCCCCCATTGCTCCGTGTTCTGTGAAAGTTGCAGTCATTTCCTTGATCTCCGATAATAGTTTTTGTTGCATCTGTGCCAGTGTTTTGATTTCTATTTCCTTGTCATCGGAAGACTCGTCTATTTCATGTTGTATGTCCAATGCAGTATCTTGTGCCTCTTCGTATTGTTCACGATTTTCATCCAATACTTCGCCTAACTGATCAAGAAGGCCTCGTACACGACCAAAACTTTCTTCAATGTCATCCGCTACAGGGTCTTCTGTCCCTGTTCCAGCATCGACTGTTTGCACGGTGGTTCCGGTGGGAATGGTGTCGGTCTGTGTTCCAGCATCAGCTCTATCGTCCAGTAGGTCTTCCAATTCGTCTTCCACCGTTTGTAATTCTTGAATGATAATAATCTCATCTTGTTCAGTTTCGGCTTCTTCGTATCTGTTTTCGAGGCGAGCTATTTCTTTTTGCATGTCTTGTAAACGATTGCGCTGTGCTTTGATTACAGATGATGAAGCCTCGAGAGCTGCTCTGTTGGCCTCCAATGCAGCGCGGTGAGCAGCAACCGCTGCGTCAAACGCTGCAGGGTCTTCTTCTTCGACTATTGTTCTCTCGGCGATTGGGAGAGTGTCCGTCCCTGTTCCGGCATCAACCGTTTGCGCGGAGGTTCCGGTGGGAATGGGGTCGGTCCCTGTTCCGGCATCGACCGTTTGCACGGAGGTTCCGGTGGGAATGGGGTCTGTCCCTGTTCCGGTATCGACAAGGTTAGCAACTGCCTCCTCTGCAGCGGCTACAAGTTGTGGGAGTTGAATAATAACCAACGGTGCTGCTGGAGGGGCTGCGTCGCGTTGAAGGGTAGGGTCGATGAAGTTCGTCACGGTCACCGCACGCTGACCCGTCGCAAGAGCCTCTCCGGTGCCCGACAGCTGCAACCCGGTGTTCGAGAGGAGGCTGTGGGGGTCCACGTTGGCCATGCGCTGACCGGTCATGCGGTACATGTAGTCGGAGCGGTCCTGCGCGTTCTGCATCGTGGTGGCCTCTCCGACGATCGCCTCGCGCTTGCGACGGATGGCCAGGTCGCCACTCACGACATTGGATTTGCTGAAGCGGGCCTCTCGGATGCCCACCGCATTGCGCCGGTAGTCCTCGTCGGCTTTGGCGGAGAAGCGTCCTAGTGGAGACTCCTGTGGGCAGTAGCCGGGTTTGCGCCAGAAGGGGCGTTCGTTGAGCCGGGTCTCGTAGGTGTGGGTGTATGCGCCGAAACCTGGCATGTGTATTCTTGGTTGTGACGTGAAAAGAAAAGGTTAAACTGGTTGGGTGCAGAGATTTTTTACCACACCTCTTTCTTGACCTTGATGGTCAAATTTAAATTGTCCTTGTTGCCGCTACCATCTGTGGTGGCGGCAGTGAACAGCATGTGCACTTCCCACGGATTCTGAGAGGATGTGGTTGGGTATTTTAGGAAAAATTGCACGGCTCCGTTGTGCTTGTTCTGATTCGTAAAAACCGCGCCATGCAGTTGCTGCAAAGGACCGTTCTGATCACTTGTAAGACTGCTTGAGATGACCAAGGGAAACCGCGCTTGCAAGTGTTGCACTTTGTTTTGTGCTGATACGGTGTAAGCACCCGATGATCTTTGAAACACGTAAATTTGGTACACCCCGTTCCCAAGAGGGTTGTTTGGGGTATCGTTCCAGTTGGAATTGGCGTCGAACAGCTTTGTTGTCGAAGAGGTGGTCGTTTCGATGGTGACACCGTCGCTGTTGCGCTCGTAAGTGTCCAGTTCGAGAACGCTCAATCGCTGCTCGGCAGGCGTAGTTGAAGTAGTGCTCAAAAACAGGTCGCCGGTAAACGTTTTGTCGCCTGTTACAGTTTGGTCCGTAGCTACTGTGACCCCGGTGGTGCTGTTCAACGAGCTGTCTTCTAGATGCGTTATCCGCTGAGCCACATGGTAATCCAGGTTGCCACCGACATACACATTGTCTGCAAAGGTTTTTTCACCGGAAATAGTTTGATCCCCTGACGTTTCGACCGGCGTGATGTTCTCGAGAGCAACTACCCGTGCATTTACTGGCGACATGTGATAGGACACTGCAACGCCTTGAACCGACATTCGCACTTGTCGAATGACGTGAGCTGTATTGCCTTCTGGGTCATGTGCCAACTTTGAAGCCAATCCATCGAACTTGACCTCCCCTGTCGGTTCGATCAGCACAATTGCGTCCCGGTTACGCGGTGCATCGAGACTGTCATTGATGTAACCATCGCAGACAAACCGAAGCTGTACATTTGGTCGAAAGGCAGATGGAAGGGTGAACATGACCTCAGGAAAATCTGAAGGGAATCCTGCTGTCGGATTGGGTTCTTGATGTTTGAAAATTTGTGGTGTTCCGGTCACAGAGAACGAGACAATCTCGCCGGGTACCGTTTTGGTGACAGTGACACTGCCTTTGTAATACGTATGATCAGTAGTGATCACATTGAACGCTATGTCGCTGTCACTTGTGGATGCGGTTTGCTCCCGACTGGCAACGTCGGCTTCCACATCCGTGAGTCGAGTCTCGAGAGCGGTCACATTGCTGTCGTCTTCCAGTGCAGTGACGTCACTCTCAAGCACAGTGAGCCGGCTGTCGATCGCAGCGGAATCTGTTTGGGTTGCTGTGGCAGAGATGGAGCGGGTGCGCATGGTATTTGTTGCTTCGGATTAATGTCACAAAAAAAGGAGGAGGTTATTTATTACATATTATTATAAAAGCAATTGCTGGCACTGAACTTCAACGCATAGATGCCTGTGAAGGGGGTTGTTAGGTTTTGCATCTCGACTCTACCGTCTGTGTACACTTTAACTGACATGTTTGCAGTCAGGGTGGTGGCGTTTGCATCAGAGTATGCCTCTATTTGAAACGTGGTGTCCGCTTTGGGGGCGTAATCGCTATCCACGGTGAAAAGAAGCTCGTCGCTTGTCGGAAATTCGATAGGATTCTCATCCAAATCACGGCGGTTGAGACGTCCTTGGATGGTGACGACATTCGCGGAGGGTATTGAAAAGGGTGACAAATCCACGGCTGCTTTGCTGCTCACAGTGCTACTGTCGTAAGTTGATAATGCCGCGGATGCTGTCGTGACCGCTGCAATGCGACGCAGTTGGAGGGAATTGTTGAATGTCGAAGAATTGTTAAATGTCGAAGAATTGTTAAAAGTTGAAGCACAATCGACCGTGAAGGCGTTGGGTAGTGGTCCTAAAGTGCCTTGTGGAGTTTGAATTTCGGTGGTCAAATGGAATTGGAACCGCTTCTCGATCTCAGGGGTTTTGTCCGACATGTGCGTCTCGTTCACAAGGTGCCGGTGAGCATGGATCGTGATGGGATTGCGGAACACGGTCTGGTTGTTGCCGATTCCTACGGGCGGGATCATGCTGTTGTCGAACGAGCTGATGCACCCTTCGATGGCGAAGTGGTGGAACGGTTCGAGCACCTCGTTCGACTCGAGCACCCATTGGCGTGTGGCCACAGGTGTGAAATTCTGGCTGTCACGGAGACCCCGCACAAAGTCGCCGTTTTCGTCTAAGATGCGGTATTTGGGGTGTGCCTCGTTTTCGTCGGTTGTGCCCGCAGAGAAAGGTGAGAAGTTCTGTTCCCGGATCATGCACCCGTACGTGTAGTGGGGGCTGGTGCCCAGGCGCTGGTAGTTGTTCTCGTACGGCCCTAACTGCTCGCGCATGCACTGGTACCCGCATTTCAAAGTGTCTAGTAACCCTTGATAGGTCTGTGCTTCACCGATTTTCACTGAGCCCCTCGGACCCGTTCGCAGTTGCAACGATTTGTTCTGTTCGGTGTCCGCGACGACGTCGGGAATCACGCCAGAGGTGGCTGTTTCGACTACATAGCTGCTCCCATCCGTCGAGTCCGATCCGTCTTCGTTTTTGCCTTCGCCACTGGAGCCATCAGGTAACGTAGGCACGCTGTCGTGGAGGTCTTTATTAGGCATTGCACCAACAGCCGGGGACCCTTTGAAGTTGTCTGAAAAGACCAGTCTGCGATGTCGGTTGGCATGTGCGGAGGCGTCAATCAGAACAGACCCTTCGTGGGACACGATGTCGGGTGTGGAGGTGCTTTGGCCGGTCAGAGAGCGGGTGCGCATGGTTGGGTGTCACGGGGGGATGGAATGTGTACGGTGAATCTATGTGGTGCAGACGTTGATTTAAATTACACAGAAGAGATAAGAAGCCCGTCCGGTTGGAGCCTCAGGACCGAGTCGATCTGTACGAAACTAGTGAAATTGTCGGTGTCCTTTCGGGGAGCGTACATGTTGGACGCAGCCGGCTCCTGGTAGTCGAGCTTGAGCAGCAGAGGGGTGGCTTGTGTGAGATCCGACCCTGAAACGAGTTGGGGAGCGGCGCTGCCGAAGGTCTCGAAGGTGTTTCCGAGGAAGAACTTGTCGTCGTCGGGGATGACGTCCACCCAACCCTTCCTGCTGACCCACGGCTGGGCGCTGAAAACCGGCAGGTTCTGGCCATCGACAAAAGGAATACCCAGGCCTCCAATGTAAGTGTCTGCAAGATTTTCTACATCTTCGTCGTTGGCGAAGAATGCAACCACTCCGGGTGCGCCGGCGTACAGGCAGTTGTCGCGCGCAGTAACACTGTCGTGTGTGTATCCGGTTGGTAAATTTGCAAGGCTGTGCTTGTAAAAGCGTTCAAGGCCAATCATATTGTCGATAGAGCTATCGCCATGGGTGTTGTGGAGTGTGGGTGCGCTAGCGCCGCCACTTTTTTGGAGTCGCCCGTCGGTGTCACGGGACAAAACAGCCGACGTAAACGACGAGTCTTCACCGGGAATTTCAAACTCCACACCCATTTTGCACCGTTGGCCTAGTGAAACAAGGCCCACTTGAGTAGGATCGTGTGGTACGAAGGTGAGTGTTCCTACACCCTTGACAAACAGATGTCCCTGCGTCGCAGGTGCCGTTACGTCCAGAAGTGTTCCGTCGGCCATGTCATCAGGTTCCGAAACAGGGAGATGTGAATCTGTGCCATGCATAATTACTCCCTTCACAGCAGCGGTTGAACCCGCTACAGATGCGTCATCACCATTTGCATCAAGTAGTTTTACTCGACTATCACGCGTGGGTCCGTATGCAAACTTGGGCGCGTTGGCCACCCACGTACCATACACCCTCTGAATTGGGCGTGCCTTGTATCCGGTTCCTACCAGTCCAAGAGGCGTGTCTTTTGTCTCCGTGGTGTCGTAGTTCTTGCCGTCGATCTTGGAACCGAAGGAGTGGTTCCTGAACATGTTCCAGCTCTGCAGCATGTGCGAGTAGAGGGAGGTGGTGCCGTCGTCCTCTGTGCGAATGGCAAGCTGAGGCGTCAAATGGCCACCCATATCCCACTGGATAGACCGAATGTTCCCCGACTTGTAGGTGGAGAGACTGTCCTTCTTCGTGTCGGTCACTGTGGTGGAGTCGCGGAGCACGTGGTAGGTGCCGCGCACCGAGGAGGCGTTCTGGCTGATAGGCAGGTCCTCCTGGTTGTTCTTGATGACCTGGTTGTGCGTGCGGGTGGTCACGAAGGCGAGGTCCACGCCGGAGGTGCGCACCTGCTCCGACATGCGCGCGCTGTACTCTTCGGCCATGGAGAGGACGGAGGCGTGGTACTGCACGTTGGCGATCTCGTACTCGGGGGTCTTGCCACCCTTGCCCTCACCGATAAAACACTTCTAAAACTCCTCGAGCTCCAGTTCGATCACCATGGGTCCCTGGCAGAAGGGCAGAGGGATCACCTTGACGTCGCCTCCGAGGACGCCGGAGCAGTCGAAACCGCTGTTAAACATGGATCCCTTGGGGTGGCTCATACAGGCATTACGCTCGGCCTTCGTGCCATGGTTGTCCAAAACCGTGCCGATGGTCTCCGTGTACTCCTTGCCACCGGTGGCCTCGTGCATGAGGCAGCTCAAAAGATTATAGTGTTCGATCTCTTCCAAACGTGAACCGGTACTCGAGTAGATGGTGAACTTTCTGACCCAACTGAGACTCGACTTGTCCATGCGGCACTCCTTCGTGAGGTCGATGCTGTCGTCATGGGGACGGACGCGGAAGCTCAGGAAGGACTCGTGGGTGTCGAGGTAACCCAGGCTGGGGGAGAGGGAGATGCGGATCACGCGGTTAGAAGACGGGTAGTAGGGACCCGGGCCGTTTTCGGGGATCACGACAACCTCGCGACGGCTCGCGGCAATGGCGACCTCATTGCCACCGGACTGGTACAGGAGCTGGCTGGGTACGACGGGCATGGTTTGAGAAGGTGTATGAAAAAACGATGTGATGCGTATTCTACCAAGAAAAAGAGATTTGGTTTAGGTGTCGGAGAAAAAAATCAGCGCAGCAGGGTGCCGAACCCGCGGTTGCCCGTTTCGGAGAGGTAGAGGGAGTTGATGGGCTTCTTAGTCTGTTCCGAGAACGTGGTACCATCCGGGATCACGGCGATTTGGATCTGCAGGGTGTGGTCCACGCCGTGGAAATTGAGCTCCCTGCCACTCGAGTCACAGAGACGGAAGTGGATCTGCGTGAGCGCGGTCGCGTTGCAGGTCATGGGGACCGGCACCGGGGGCTCGAAGAAGCTGTCCTCGAACGCGGCTCCGTAGTGGGGGATGACCGCAAGGAGGTTGCTGACGTTCGCGATCCCCGCCTTGGTTTCGCCCGAGGTGGTGATGGAGTCGGTGCCGATGGAGCAGTGCACGTAGATGTCGTCGTCCACGTGGAGGTTGATGGTCTTGGTACTGGTGATGACGTTCTCGGCTGCGTTCACCTTGTAATCATTCACGTATTGGTCCCCGTTGAAGACCGTGACGGTCTGTGCGGACAGATCGCGTGCGTGGTACGACACGTGCTCACCGGGTTCGAGTCCCAGTGCAGCAGCGAGGCGTTTGCCTGTGATGGTAATCTTGAAGTGCCCTCTTACCATCTTGCCACCAGGATCAGTGCGTCTGATTGTGCAGGTGTTGCGCAAGGTAGAAGTGGGTATGTCAAATACAGGTGTAGACAAGAGCAACGTCGCGCCTGGTGTGGACTCGGGCACACCGGAGTCGGCCACGTCCTCTAGCCTTTCTGCAGCGTCGGCGCGATACAACGTGGCCACATTCTGTGTGAACTCGTTGTTGATGGCGGTTGTAAGAGCCGCAGTAAGGGTGTCGCGCGTGTAGTTGCCAGCAAGAAGACCAACCGTCTTCGACGTTCCGTACACACCAGACAGTTCCGACAACTCGATTTTTACCTGGCGGTCCTCCTCCTTCTCGAGGTACCAGGTGGACGCCGGGACACGTGCGCCCACGAGGGTGGCCTGGAAGAGGTGTGTCTCGGTGCACCGGAGGTTGGTCGTGACGGTGTAGTTGGAGATGGTGTCGGTGTCTCTGCGGTGCGCCGAGGACACGTGCAGGGTGTGGGGGCGGTTCGGGCTGATGGTGGTCATGGTGAAAAGGTTGCGGCTGCGTGGGTGGTGGTTGCAAGAAACAGAGTAGTTTGTTTTTGTTTACAGCAAATATTTATTCACAGCACACGTCACACATTTTCTCCCTCGCTGCTGTCGTCGCTGTCAGGGAAGGGCTCCTTCTCCATCTTCGGCAGCGGGTCAGAGGGCTGCATGGTCCGGGTGCGGTTGGCGGTGCGCCGGTCTCTCACGCGCCGCATGTTCAGCCGGAGCTCGCGGTTGCGGGCACGCAGCTCGCGGAGTTGCACCTGGAGCTCCTGGCAATTGGCACGCTCGTCCATCAGGCGGCGCATGGTCGCACACGCCAGGCGCTGGCTCGTGTGGCAGTAGATGGCTGGTAGCGAGAGGCTCCTGTCGATGCGGTCGGGACCGTAGAGGAAGCTGTGCACAACCAGGTCCACGCCGCAGGGGAGCAGCCTCTGCATGAGGCCCCTCTTTGGGTCCCACAGCACCCGGTAGGTGTACTGGGCGTCCTGGTTCGAGACCTCCTCCCGGAACGCGTGCTTCTTGAAGTTGGGGATGCGGCAGCAGTGTGTGGGGAGGTCGGCGGTCGGGACATTGGCGATGGGGTGGGTGGTCATGCGGGCAAAGCTGGGTCTGGTGCTAAAAAAAGTTGTTGGTGGAGTGTATTCAATTGTTTTTTGATACCCTTTCCTGCCGCACAATCGTCTGTTATTGAAAATGAGTTTGGAACTGCCTGACTTTTTGGGCTTTGACCCTGACCCCAATGACCCAATGAATCCAGTGAATGGAGCTCAGGCCGCGCAGGCTATAGCACAACTTTTCCCCGACCCGAACGCCGCAAACGTCCAAAATGTACCGGCTAACCCCCCGGAAGAAGACACCGAACCAAATGTCGGTGAGAACCAAAGCGCTTTCATCATGAGAACCCGCAGGTACTACAGCGACTCAGCGCGACAACAAATGATCTCTAATGCAGAGGCAGCGCAAAGAAAAGCTGAGGGACTTGAAATTTATAGAGACTCGTACCGCCAACGACTGACGCGTTTTCTTCAGGATCAAGGGAGAAACGAAGTAGGGCAAGATGGTCAAGGACAACGCAGACGCCACAACATGGACACTGCCAGGTACGAAAATACAAATGATTACGGCAGCCCAGCGGACCAGGCCGCGTTCGCTTTTGAGACACAAGTTATGGATAAAGAAGTGTGCCGAGTGTACATGGCACCGAGCCGACAAGATGACAACTTCCCATGGGGTGCACGCATTGGCCCAAGAGGGTGTATCGTACGTTATTACAGACCGGGCGGCAATAATGGCCAGATATTCGATCGTATGACGGGGCAACCTGCAATGTTTGCAGAGGATGGTAATGCTTTTGTTGCTGGGGGTGGAGGTGGTGGAGGGGGGGGTGGTGGTGGTGGAGGTTTTGATGGAGGTGGGGGTGGTGGTGATGGAGGTTTTGATGGAGGTGGTGGAGGTTTTGATGGAGGTGGTGGAGGTTTTGGTGGAGGTGGTGGAGGTTTTGGTGGGGGTGGTGGCGGAGGTGGTGGAGGTGGTGCAGGTGGAGGTGGTGGTGGAGCCGGAGGCGGGAGTGGGATCGGACCGGGTAACTCGAATCAAAATCCCATGCCTCCCCGAAGACGGAGCAGTCGGCGTCTACAAAATGAGAATCCCGAATACGGCGGAATTGGGGAAAGGCCAGCTCGGCGCAGAAGTGCGCGGATACGAAACCAGAAGCGAAACGGATGATGGGTTAGGGGGTGGGATGTGTGGTGTTCGATACATTTTGGGGGGTTGTGCACGCATGTGGGGTGGACATTGCTGCAATCTCTGAGAGGCACTTGGCGAAGTTGCGTTTGGCTTTCTGTCTGTGGTAGTAGTTTCTCTGGGCAGCTCTTTGAGCAGCCTTCCCGCGCTCAGATGTTTTATAGGCTTTCCGGAGAGCTTTGACCACAGCCTTCCCGTGCTCTGATTGTCTGTAGGCTTTCTTCCAAGCCTTGACGCGCTCAGGGTACACTCTCCTCCACTCGTTGCGTGTCCTTCCGGGGATTTGCTGATTCACACATGGGATGTTCTCAATCCACCACCGCTCCCGTGCGCGGAGTTCCTCGATGTTCTCACATGGGCACTCCTCCACCAGTTCAATGGTACACTCGCCCGCATCGACGATGGCCTTGGATGTGCAGTGATGGCGTAATTTCGTCTTTGCTTCGGACACATGTTGACTTAGCCTCTGCTTCAGCGTCTTTACAGTACTTCCATAGTACACCTTGTCTGTATTGGGTGAAGTGAGCTTGTATATCTTGGCCTTGCTGTAGTCGGGCATGGTTGGAAAATGGGAAATGAATGTGATGGACACTTCTTGGATGTTGTTGTTGTTGTTGTTGTTGTTGTTGTTGTTGTTGTTGCTGTTGTTGTTTTGGTGTGTTTCGAGTGCGAGAACACGACCATCACATCATTCCTCAAAATCCAACATCTCAACAAGAGCACACCCGCAACCATGAACCACCACCCCAACGGCAAGCGGACAAAAGGCGCCAGTCAAGGTTCGCCAAAGAGCAGCAGTGGCAGTGCATCTAACGTGATCCAGGTCGATGAGAAGAGCCGGAAGATCAAAGTGGGTGTCATGTGGTACAACAATCACGTGAAAGAGAGTTTCCACGACATGCATTTTGTGAGGATTGTTGACCCAGTCAAAACAGAAATTACGAAGCCTGTGTCACCAGCACCACCACCACACGCAAAACCAGAATATGAGCTTATTCCATTCCCAGCGGAACTCTTGCTTGATTGAGGGCTTGGGATATTGTTGCAACGCTACAGTAACTTATAACAAATATAATAGAATTGAACGTCACGAATCCTCGCTTGAATCGCGCACAGTGAACGGGTCCCAGTTCTTGCTCATCTGCCCACCTTTCTGAAAGTTGATGGCCAGAAAATTGAACATGGAGTCTTTGAAGACGTAGTTCAGAATCTGCTGAGCCTGCTTTTCAGTGTAGGTGCCCAGATACTCCTCGTAGATCTTCTTGAGTTCGAGTCGGTTTGAAATGCCTCCAAACAGCAGAACGGCACTGAGGTTCTCTCTGAACGGGTTAGAGATCTGTCTCAGAGACTGCGTGTCCACAATCAGGCTGATGTTCAGGTGCCGGCTGTTGAACGCCAGGCGATTCACGACAGAGTCCTTTCTGGTCGTGAACAGTGACGACCCTGCCAGGTCTGAAAAGATGATCAGGACCGGTTCAGCCTGACCATCCTCTTCGATGTCCTCCACCTGTGCATCGACAATCTCTTGAAGCACCTCCTCGTACTGTGCTTGCTCGTCGAACACCTGGTCGTCCGGGATGTTGCACCGGCCAGTCTTGCCCTTGTCGAGACGCCATGTAGGAGAGAACACGAAGATGCGTGAGAAATAGTGCCTGTAGAATTTGTGATACGTGCTCCCTTTCGGGGTGCTCTTGCATTTGCGGTTCCCGTAGATGAGGCGGATGATGTTGGTAGATTTCCCTCCCCCTTTAGGACAGCAGAGCATTAGGGTGAAGGGTGGTTGCGGGAGATCCGGGTGGATGGTGTCGGAGCCGGCGAGTTGGTTGTCGAACGGCTTGATCACCAGTTCGGGGTTGTGCTTCTGTTCGAAGGTCAGGGACATGTCTGTGGGGTCGTGTTTGAAGGCGCTGAAGGGATGCTGTGTTCAGGTGCAGAAATATTGTAAGAGGCGAAGTGGCACTTGTTCACGAGCCCCGGGTGGTGTCCCAATTTGTCGATCCACTCGGCCTCCTTTTCGAGGAGCTCCCGCTTGGTGGAGCACGGGCACGCCTCGAGCAGCAGCACGTGCGCATGATCAGGCTCATCGCACAGCAGAGCAAAACTAGTGCAGTAGCGGTAGTTGCCTTTGCAGTGCTGGTTGTAGTTGGAACGGTGTCGGTAGAAGCGGTCGCGCACACCGAGTGTCGTCGAACCTACGTAGCACAGTCCAGTGCGAGCGTTGTGCATGAGGTACACCTTGCCATTGTCGAAGTTGGGCATGGAGGAGGATTCGAGGACAGGGGGGAAGCGTGTGCAATCATGACCAAGAGAATTGGTGTACGGATTCAAACGCACCTTTCATCGGTTCTTGGTATCAGGCTAACTGCGCCTTCGCTCTGTTTAGCTTCTTCATTTGTTTTGTCATTTTTGTGCGGTTTTCCATTGCTTTGGTCGACGGCTGCATGTAACGCTGTCGTGTGCGCTCGTGACCCTTGCCTGCAAGGTTGGTCACACGGGCAATTAGTTGCTTTTTTGTTCCGCTCACACGTACACATTTCTGCTTTGTGCGGATGGCACGGACGTAATCGGCTTTGGTGGGGGGCAGTTGCGACATGTGGAAAAATTTGTCAAAAAAAAAATGTTTTCGAGGTGTATATTTACCATTAAACATTTTTTTTTGACGATTTTCTTGATTAAACATGTCCCGAGGAACCCCTCTCAGTCAGCGCGAAGGCATCAAACAGAAGAGTGTCGCGGGTTTGAAAGCTACCATTCGGAGTCACAACAAGATTCATTGCCCGACACAAAAAGCACTGAACAAAATGTCCATGTCAGAACTCAAACAACTTGCGAAGAAGCGACGTGTAAGTGTGACATCAACGCGGAAACGCAAACCAAAAAAGTAAAAAAATATTGCGCACACATGAAATCACATTTCAAAGTAGTCTACCAGACACGACACCATGCAATTCCAGGCCCCAGTTCCCGTGCAACCTAACCTGAACCACAATGCACCCACAGCCACACGCGAGCTTTCGGTGGTTGACGCAGACAAACCAACGTGCAAGTTTGTTCGTGTTCCCGGCAAAGGAGCGCGCGTTTACCCAAAAGGGTGCCGGGTGCGATACGAACTGGAAACCGTGGACGGCCGAGATGTTGTCCGCAAGTACAAACGAGGCACCGGATCCATGAAACCGTACAAGAGAACGTTGAACATACCAAACCGAGAACTCGTACTAAACGTGCGGTTTGGAACCAAAAAAAAACAAACTGTACGGAAATCGTTCCCGTTTGTTTACGACACGGGTGCTACGGAAACAACGGGCCCGCTAAAAACGTTTAGAGAAGCGGGCATTTTCGACGAAGAGTCAACCACACTGGACATTGCAAAGCTAACAGAAAAGGCAGAAACCATGGGGTTCAAGTTTCTCTACGAGTCGGAAGTCACATATGCAGATGATTCACGTGCGAAAACGATTGTATACGAAGGGCCTCTTTACTTGCCCGTATCAGGCGACGAAGTGATGACTATATTCTCTATTGTAGAAAGTGACAGCGCATCGCATTTGTTGGGTATTAGTACGATTAATAAACTAAAACGTCTAAAGGTGAAATTCAGACACATGGAAAACACACAAGACTACGCAGACGAAGACCCGGCACAACTTGTCGAGGATGATTATTATTACGGAGTTTTTGGATCAGATGATTCGGATGACGACGAAAACGAGTAGCCCTGGCGCCTTTCACTCACTGTTCGAGTCCCATGTGCATGGTAATCTGTGACATGGTCCGGGAGCTGATGGCGGTCGGGAGACGCAGCATGCTGATGCGTTCGGCAGGTACGACCACAATGAGCTGGTGCTGCAACGTTTTGGCCAAGTAAGAGGCGTGCTGTGCGTCTTGCAAGATGTGGCGCACACAGGTGCCATGAAACATCTGGAGGAGGGTTGCCACGTCCGCCAGGTCCTTCTCGGTGAAGTTGGGGTACGCGAGCCGGATGTTTTCGCTGGTACACCTCGACGTCATGATGATCGTCCCGTTGTAGGCAACCGGCGTGTCGTTACCTTTCAGCTTGAAGGGCTCGCATGGGCACAGGCCCGAACCAGTGAAGGGTGTGAACGGTAGGAGACCGTATCTGGGGAAGGTTGGCGCCGCAGTTTCCACCACAGCAGGGGTAGCCTCCGGTTGCTGCCTCACCTCTTCCGGGGCGACCTTTTCACGACGGTCCTTTTTGGCCCGCTTTTCCTTCTTCTCTTTCTTCTCCTTCTTCTCCTTCTTGTCCCTCTTGTCCTTCTTGGGTTGTTTGCCCGTTGGTGGTTCCACGGCCTGGGCGATTCTCTTTGCCACGGTGGGATGAGGGGTCCAGGACCTGACGGGGCATGTTTGCGTGGAAGAGTGTCCCGGACACGCGGTGGAGACCGAACTCTGCGATTTCAAGACGACTGGTTCGAGTTTGTCGTCGTCTTCGCTGTCATCCTCGTCGTCCGATGCATGGAACACCGAATCGTCCGATGCATGGAACACCGAGTTTGCGGCTTCGTCATCATCGACGACACCAATCTCTTTGACCATGTGCGCGGCAGGAGGGAACGTGTCCTTGGTGTCGGTGACCTCCTCTTCACTGACATAGTGGGGGTCGTTGTCGCTTGTCTTCTGCTTCTTGGGGGTAGCAGGTTGCTTGTCCCACGTGTCGAAGTTCGCTTGATCGTGTACCTCGGGTGTGTAGAACTGCTCTGGGGTTTGTGGCTGCCGCGGCGTGTCGTTGTCAGAAGCATAGTCACCGTAGCGTTTTGTTGCCTGGCGTTGGCGTTTTGGCCTGCTTGAATTGAGGTCGACGTTGTTCACGATGTGATTGATCATATCGTGTTCTGGGAGTGATGGTCTGGGTTCAGGCTCGGACTCGGTCGCGGGCTGGACCTCGGCTTGTGTCTCGGGTACGTTGCGTGTGGCCGACAAGTTGCCGAAGTGGTCGCCTCCGTATTCGACCAAAATCTCTTCTTGTGGGTTCACATCGCGTTGCAGTTCCAGAAAAACAGGACAGTAGGTGCCTCGGGTTACTTTACTGTTGGGACGGGTTTCCCACGGGATCTCTACGAAGGTAGCGTTGCAGCGGTTCTCGTCGGCTTTGTAATAGGTGCCGTCTGCCCCCTTTTTCACCGTGCCGTCGTTCGCATAGGCACCCCACGAGGCAGTGGTCGGAATGGCCGTGTACCGGGTCCCATCGAGGAGGGTGTAGTTGTACTCGTCGTAGTTCTCGATATGCACACCTGCCGTGTAACCCCCTCGCATGTACGGGATCAGCATGCCCCTTTTCAACTTTCTCCTTGCAATCAGCGACAGGCCCTTGCGATTTGTTCGGTCGATTTGTGCGATGGAGAGGTCTTCCCACATAGGGAAGGCTTTGTCTAAGTTGATCTCTCGTCCCCGCTTCTGCATGTACGAGCGGCACACGTTGTCTGGGGCAATTTCCCATGCTTGGTCGGGTGTGATCTTGGTTTCAAAGCGGTGCCCGGTGCCGTCCTTGCGTACAGGGTTGTAGGCGATGAGGGTGTGCATGTCGCCGCATATCTTTTCGATGAGGTAGATGGATTTTGTTGCATTTGGACGACCTTTAAAATTGTACAGAATCACGACCGTACCAGGTTTCATTCCCGACATTTTTTTTTCCAACTTTTTTTTATTGATTTTTTTCGATAATGACCCTGATGGAAAATTTCTTGGAAAATTTCTTGGAAAATTTCCCGGAAAATTTCTTGGAAAATTTCTTGGAAAATTTCTTGGAAAATTTCCCGGAAAATTTCCTGGAAAATTTCCTTAAAAATTTCCAGTCAAAAATTACACAAAGTCATTTCCAAAAAAACAAAAAAAATGGAACACCCCCCAACTGACAAAGCATGCAATGTCATCAGAGCCATGCCTATTTGGACAGCTCGCAAAGACAGCCTGTTCGCCAACGCAGATGTACCGTGCATGAACATCCTCTGGAACCAGACCGTGGACCAGGTTTTCAGCAAAATCCGCAACAACATCTTCCACAGTGTCGCCTCGTACCAGCACTACGCCGAGATCAAGGCGACCGCTGTGTGGAACCGCATGTACACAGGCGACTACGCCTCTGAGCGCATCTTGGAACTGTGCAACCTCTTCGAGAGCACGCAGCTGCAAGGGCGCATCGAGACCTCGTGTGCCCTGGAGTGGGGCATCTTGCAACTGCATTCGAGCGAATCTGCTTCCAAGCTGGCCCCCGAGACGCTCCGCAACTACATCAGCTGCTGGCAGACGCTCATGCACCACGACAGGCTTCACCCGGACGACTTCGGTGTCTACATCCGCCCGAGCAAGTACGACAAAGACGAGGTGACCAGCTTCTTGGAGCACCACTGCATGCACTACTGCACAACGCGCAACGACTGGACACCTAACACCAAGAAGACCTTCGCGTTCAACGCCCTGTCCGCGTGCAAGCACATTGGCTACGTTCTCCCTGAGTTCTACATGTATTGCAAGAAGCTGTCGTTGCAGGCACGTGCGGACACCGCTTTCTCGCGCAAGACGGACGCGGAGCTGGAGAAGGAGCTCATGTGCAAAGACGGCAAGCTGCTGACTACGGGCAAGATCTTGGATACGGTGAATGCGTTCAACGAGCTGCATGACACCGGGGACCTGACAGACCCGCTTCACGGGGACATCCAGCCGTATTACCACAACATGCTCCTCGCCCTCTTCGCCTGCAATGGCAATCGGCCACAGGACTACATCGCCACCCTGGCCTGGACAGAGGACGAGTTCGCCAAGCACACAAAGGGTGCCGTGTTCTGCCTCTCGACGGGCAAGTTCTGCTGGAGAGAGTATGGCAAGACCAAGAATTTCTACATCGAGCGCACGTCCAATGCAGTTCCGACACTGCTGACCGCCATCCGCATGTACCACGAGCTCTACGAGAAGACGACGTCCAAGAGATCTTCCGTGCTTTTGCCTCTGGTCAGCAACAAGCCCAGGGGCACCGAGACCCTGCGCAAGCACCTGACAGAGGCTCTTGAGGTGCACGGGTTTCCTAGAGTCACCCCGACCAACCTGAGGCACCTGTACGAGACCCACATGCTGTACTTCGAGAAGGTTGCCCCCGACGTGTTCAAGCAGCTCATGGACGCCATCGGGCACAGCGCGGCCACCTCCACCGAGATCTATTCTCAAAAGTACCGCGGCCTCATCTTGCACCCGCTGGGCTACGGCGTCGACGGGACGACGGTCGCCATGGAGGCGCTGAGCATCGAGGACGTCATGGAAGATCCCACGACCAATGAGGAGAAAATGGATACCGAGGAGAAAGAAGAGGAACTCGACAACCTGCAGATGGAAGAACGCTTCAAAGCCGCCTTGCGTTGCCACCTGAGCTCACGCAGGTTCCTGTCGTTGTAGGGTGACACCAAGTTTGATGCGCACTAATCAAAGCGGACCACAAAGGGCCCTTTCACGATGCTGAATTTCTTGTCTTTGGAGAAAGGCGGGTTCGGTTTGGCTTTCGGGTCAATGACATTCACCTGATTCTGTTTGGTAGACGAGGGCTGCGTGGTGGGCAGTGGTTCGGGCATGGAATGTTGTTAGTAGAGGTGGCGAGGGATGCGAGACGATGTCGAAGTGCGCTTGTTGGTGGGGCGAGATGTTTTGCTTCTCATTCTGGACGCACCGGACTTGCTTTTGTGGCCCTTGCAACCGCAGCCGCAGCCGCCCTTTTTCTTTGCGTGTGACATGTTTTGTTTGTTGTGATCGTTTAATGCGTAAAAAGAATAATAACGTAGAGGGGAATAACTTCACCAGGTCACAAATTATTTTTAAAGAAAAAAAAACCCGGGCATGGTTTTAACTGTATACCGAGACACCAACTACCGCGGCAAGACCGCCACCTTCAGCGTTGGCAGGTTTAACCTCGCCGCACTCAAAGCCGCTGGTATCCGGGATAATGACATCAGCTCGTTGAAAATCCAAGATGGGTATGAGGTATCGATCTTTCGTGACGACAACTTTACAGGGGTCGAAAGGGTTTTTACCTACAACGTCAGGAACCTGCGTGACGAGTTGAACTTCGTGTTTCGCAACTGGAACGACGAGGCGTCCTCCCTCATTGTCAGAAAATTTGTAATCATCCCATATGTCAACCCAATAATCCCTCCACCCCCAAAGATTCCACCTTTCCTCAAGCATTTCAAAAATGACGGTGTCTGGTTTGCAGATGTACACGGACGGTTCACTCGCATCGTTATGAAAGCCGATGGCCAACTTGCTTTTGGTGTGCACACGTACAACTCGAACACGGACACACTCGATCCCGTGCTGCACCCCGGGACACGTCAGACCTTGTTGTCGGGTACGACACAATTCCCGGTGTCTTCTTCTTTTGATTTTATTGATAGGGAGATAAAGATGAGTCCAGAAATGGACGCATCATTTCTAGGCCACGTCGTGAGAGTGTACACGGACACCAACTACAACGGCAAATACGCTGATTTAAAAGTTGGGTCATACACTGAAAGTGATCTGACCAAATTAGGCATAGAACCAAAATCGATATCTTCGATCAAGATCACGAACCACTTTGTCGTTGCCGAACTGTACGAATATGACGAACAAAACGGTGATATGAAATCTTTTGATAACACAAGGTCCACTTTGACGAATTTGAAGTATGCTAAGTGGAACGACAAAACAACGTCAATTTCCGTGAAGATTACGCAATGGACAAGTCGGGGCGATCTTTACTACAAGTACACGCCAGTATTGTTCGACCAGTCTTCGTTCACGGTTCAGAGGTATATGGCCGCGCTCGACGACAAGTTTATGGAACTCTTCTGGGGAAGACAAGGTCGTGATGTGCGCCCCGTCCAACGAGATTACAAGCACAAGGAGTGGAAACCACTGACATTCGAAGCAGCCGGCATCGAACCACCCCTGGACCACAACGGGGTGCGCATCCCGGCCGCAAACTACGTGGACGGGTTGGGGAAGCCGGGCGAAAAGGGGACTGGGGTGTTCTACATCAGCTTTGCAGCCGACCCGATGACAGGAGAATCGGGCATCCGACATGTGGTCCCCCAGGGCACGGACATGTCCATTCGTGGGGTGCACTCGTGGGTGAACATGAAAGCGGATGACTACAACATCGCCAAGAGCCTGAAGATTGGATTTACTGGCTTTTGGAGAACCTTCGTGGACCCTCTTGGAAGCATCATCGACGGTGCCAACCACACGTACTCCGAACACAACCTGAACTATGATGCCACCGAGTTTGCCATAGATGTGGCGTTCGAGGCGGTCACTGGATTCGACGGCTTTAAACTGGCATTTCGGGCGCTCAAAACCGCCGCACGAGTGAACGTCAGGGCAGCGAAAGCAATGTTCGACGTAGGCTACATTGGTCTCCGTGGTGCACGAAACGTCATCAAACTGGCATCCACGTCTTTCAGCAAGGACATCGGTGACCAGTTTGCAAAGAATAACATCAAATACGACATGACGGTCTTCGAAAACAACCTGAAAGAGAGTCTGTTGGATGCAGATGTGATGACCTCTGTGATGCGAACGGAGGTGCCCAACATGCCCAGAATCGAGGCAAGCAGCTTACCAGATGAGTTTTTGAGTGTGCCAAATGGCGCGTACGCCTCGTTTGACGACCTATCGGAGGCAGCCGTGCGCCAGGCAACGGAGACAGCGATCGACAACGCCGTGAAACATGTTCAAGATTTAATCGCCTACTCACCTTTTGCTGTGCGGACCATACTTGCTGTGGGCTTTCGAGAATCTGTGAAGCGGTTAAAAGCAAAACTCGGACTCACTGTCACACGCGAGGTTTTTGAGGAGGTTGCGGAGCAAACAAGCAAGGTTGGAGTCGTCGATCCGCAGTACGGGCGGCATTGGCAGATGTCAGAATTTGCGTACAAGCCCCCCTCCGAAAGGCCAAACATAGGAGAGTTCAAGTACGACGCCGAGTTATCGACGGAAGAAGTGGCCATCTGGCACCGCGCCACCCCTGGTAAAGAGCGGACGGTTGTTGCACATCGCGGGACAGCGAACGCATCCGATATGAACACAAATATGTCAATTTTCTTTTGGACACAAAAATCCAACAGTCGATTTGCGGCTTCACAAGAGGTAACCCGATCGGCAAAGCTGAAGTACGGAACAGAGGTCGGCCCAACGGGACGCAACCGAACAAAGGATGGTTGGTCGATGGAGATCACGGGACATAGTCTTGGTGGCTCGCTGGCTCTGGCAGATGCAGCCGTTTACAAAGACCTCGACTGGGTGAGTAAAGTAGTGACGTTTAACCCAGGAACTTCACCCCAGTTCTTGTCCTATTTGAATAAAAAACACACCTTCAGCTATTTTGACACAAACGCCCCGTGGTTTAAGGAACGAGTCATCAATCTCAGGATAGCCGGTGACTTATTATCGATGAACACGCCACCAATAGGCAAAACGTTGACCTACCAAATTCGTGACATGGATGCGCTCCAAAAACATCTGCTGGCCTCGTTTACAGAGCCGGGTGTTTACACAACCTACAAGAATTGGTTTGCAACGAAACTCTTGGACCATTATGTACCCCCCCAGATACAACAAGTGTTAAGATCACCTGTTTCATCGACGGCAAAAACCCTTGGGGTCAACCAGGTGAGGTCCCTGTTGAAATCGCATGAAGTGTTCACATGGCTGGACGAAGACAATACACAGTATACCTTTGACACGAAAACCGGGGTAGTGACGCTCACCTTCGAAGAACAAACCATACCTCTTGCCCAGCTTTTTGACATAGACGAGATCATTGATACTCTTGTGGGTACAGAAACTACATTGACATCACGCCCTGCTTTCTACTACAACCCCTCGTGTCGGTTCTCCACCGCCCTCTTGCAAACCGAAGCCATGTCTCCAGACAAGGTGGACCGCATCGATGTCACCTCACCCGGAGATGCGACCATCCCGTCTCGGGTGACGCGCACTCCAACGGTGATCCACAAGAACGCGCTGTACGTGGGTGCAAGTGCCATACAAACATGGGTCGCTCAGCAACCGGCTACATTTTGAGAGGGGGTGCAAAATACTGGGGTGGGCCGATGTAAAAATGAGGCTTGTTGGGGTTTGGCTTGCGCTTGCGAGGGCGTGGCTTTTCGCATGGGCAGCGTGGGGCGTCGTCGGAGGCGTTTGGCGTGTAAGGCATTTTTTGTGTGCGGTTGGGAAAAATAGTTGTATTATATCATTTTAATTTTATCCAGGTTCTTCCAAATCAAAGAGGAAATGGTAGAGCCTTTCATCTGGCTGGTCGTCCCGTCGGACCAATCGACGATGTAGTAGCCGTCTCGATTGGCTCTAGCCTTGACAACGCCTTCCAAAACTCCGATTCCAATGAAGTTCCTTTCGAAGGTGCGGTGCAGTAGTGATCGGGTGCAATTCTTCTTCAGTTGGGTTTGGAGGTCCACCAGGAGTTTGCTGCATTGATACACATCCTTTGTGGGTTTCTTGTTCCTTTTGCTTTTCGGCATGTGGTCTTTGTGGTAATTTGAAAAATGATTTTTTCCGGGAAATTTTCCGGGAAATTTTCCAAGAAATTTTCCAAGAAATTTTCCAAGAAATTTTCCAAGAAATTTTCCAAGAAATTTTCCAAGAAATTTTCCAAGAAATTTTCCAAGAAATTTTCCAAGAAATTTTCCAAGAA
>Ga0181418_1000122_pt1 | contig 23389 bp, 18 predicted proteins | sample 41SPOviralmetaG_FD_130143 | JGI IMG/M metagenome (GOLD analysis project Ga0181418, IMG submission 130143) | Marine viral communities from the oligotrophic San Pedro Time Series (SPOT) site, San Pedro Channel, CA, USA - 41 SPOT_SRF_2013-03-13 | ecosystem: Environmental > Aquatic > Marine > Strait...
AAGAGGTTTTTATTCTTTCTGTCAGACCACTGGAATGCTTTTGTTCCAATTATGCTCCAGTGAGGAAGAGATATGGCGAGAATTGCAAAGAGAAATGGAGGATGGCAGGCCCGTTTAAAAAGAAAGGACTTCCCGACCCAAACAAGAAACGCGACCTTTGGGCCGCGTTTCTCACAGTGCTTGAGCATCAAAATCAGGAATTAGTAGATTTTACCGGAACGAAAAGCGGCATAATGCAAAAGGCCAACGCAATAAGGCCGATGACAAATTGCAGCGGATTTCCCATGAGGCTAAATTCAGGAACAGAGTTGCCACCACCCATTCTTTCAATAAAGCCGAGCGATGTAGCGGGCAATTCCATGCCCTGCAAAGCAAACTGTTTAAGCGAGTAGGCGTGGTTCTCAAGTTGGAGAGCCAAATTCGCACTGATCGTCACGTAGTTCAAACTAACTGCCAAACCAAAGATAACGGCCAGCGCCTTTGCCACTATATTGTCGGTTTCGCGTTCTACCAAAACTGAAGTGACGCGCATCCCAACCCACAATAAAAACGATGAGCCAATAAAAGCTAATCCCATGAATTGATAGATTTCTGCGTAAAACATGTTTGTTTCTGTGAAAGTCATTTATCTCTCCTTTAAATAATTACCATTGAATATATGAAGCAGCTACTTTCCAATCACAGCGGGATTGTCCATTATTATTTGAGCCTGAGCTTCTGCCGATGGGTTTTTGCCTGCTTCATCAAAGAATTTTTCATTGTCATCTCTACCTGAGTCCCACCAAGAACCCATCGCCGCCATATCGGCCATTGAAACATTGTAGCCAAAGCAGCCATTATAGCGTCCGCCATAAACCTGATAGGCCCGAACAGCGCTCGCACCGTGCGCCATATGCATGTCTTTGGCGATTGCCATGCCTGCTTTTAGGTCAGCTAACCTACCAGGATGGGGACGCCACATGTTAACCATTATGACACCCTCTGATAGTGACGGAGCTTCATCAAAGCCAGGCATAACTTCGGCTATAAAATTGTCGACTGGAATGATCGCGGCACTGTTTCCTAGGGCCATGTAGGCGTCCACCCATGTTGATGACTGGCGCATATTGGCCGTGGCCTCTGCAAAAGCGCTCATATTAGGAAACACACTATTAATGAAAATCTCTGTCGTGCTAGTCCCCGAAATCGAGACCTTTATGCTAGCCCGAACATTATGGTCATGCATGATACCGACCATGTTGGCCATGAGTCCGGTGAATTCATTTGCGTGCCCAGGGTTGGCTGCAAACACGTTTGAGGCGAATATCATAATCTACTCCTTATCTCTTATAAAAAGCAAACTGCGCCAGACAGGTGATTAAAACCCCAAAAAAACTGTATGTTCAAACTTTAACAACGAATGTTTTGCTGGTAACTCTCCTAGATAACTTAAAGCAGGTGCAGAGCAGGCATTCTCAGACGGTGAGGTGAAACTCTGCTGCTCCAATTATGAGCCGGCGAGGTAGAGATATGGAAAAAGATATAGCCATTCGGTCAGTCGGTTTAAGAGACACCATGAGGTTAAAAAGGGTAGATTGGCAAAACTGCCCGAGCTATTTTGGGCTAAGCAGTCGATGAATTGCGGTGCGGCCAAAGCCGATAGCACCGGCACGCTCTAGTGGAAAGAACGACCCCAACTCGTTAATTTATTCAGAGCTTATGGCGCGTGGGGAAACCCGAAATTAGGCGGCTTTTAAGACTTATGAACATCCAGAATGATTGCAGTATTTGCAGCAGTGATTAATGAGACCTTGCCATGAACTACCTCCGAGATATATCATATACAGACTAAAATAGGAGTTATTATGTTAAATAAACTTTCAGCCAGTGTGCTGGCACTACTGACAATGAGCGGTTTCGCCTATGCGCAAGAAGCGACATCACAGGGAAACTCAACGAATTTTATCTTGGTAGATTACGGCTTTAATCTTTCAGCTGATGCGGACGTTAAAGAAACCAAGTCCCTAGGGTTGGCGGACGACGAAACATCATTGCTTCTCACTGGAGAGGCTGTTGACGATACATCGGGCTTCATCGGGATCGGTATTGGTCATCGCTACGACAATAACATTGCCGCCGTGCTGCGATATGAAACAGGTGAAACAGAGTCAGGAACATTGGGCACAACCATCGCTGAGGGTGCCATGATGGGTGATGAGAACGACGCTGATCCACTTACAAGTGCTACTGTTTCGTCTATTGATATTGACATAACGACATTTATGCTGGAGGGAGTTTACTTTATCCCTTATTCAGAACGTATCGAGCTTTGGGGTTTGGTCGGTGTAGGCCAATCCGAAGTTGAGACCAACAACGTTTCTATGACCCTTAATGGCACAGAAACAGTTCTCGGTGTCTGCGGCGACAGTGAGGATAACACCTCAACACGCCTAGGTGTCGGTGGCACGTATTATATGAACCAGACGCAAGGTTTTTATGCTGGCATAACCATGAGCCAATATGGCGACGCAAGCTATAAAATGAGCGCTGACGAGGACGCCGGCGGTTGCACTAATGAAGCTGAATCATTGTCCATAGATGATATCGAAACCACCGATTTTCGGATTGGTTACTTTAGAAGCTTCTAGAGCTTAAACCTTACAAAAAGTCCACGGGCGGGGTTTGAACCTCGCCCTTGGGCGAAATGCCTGCGGACATAGCAAACAGAAGCGCGATGATGGCGAGAGTTTAGAGTAAAAATTTTCGGGCAAATTCGATTTTTTATCCTGCGCAGCTCTACCCGATTGAGCGACGGGTGCGTCGGCTTTATATAACCGCTTGGCGCACGGACTTTGCTTGCGTTGCCTTTTCGTTTTGACTAGATTAAATGAATTGATTTCACGTTTGAGGTGGGTTGTGAATTTATTTGATAATGAAAATTTGAAATGGCGCCGCTTTGTCGGCGACAAAAACTTTAATTACCCGATTGATTATGAGGCGGCGCTATTAAGCATGCGCGATGATGGCCGTGTCGATTTCTTGTATCGCTGGGCGCCCAATAGTTATTGCCACTTCCATCGCCACACGGCAGACACAACATCGCTTGTATTGGCCGGTGAGCTGCATGTCATAGACGTTGATCCTGAAACCGGTAAGGAATTATCGACAAAAATCCGGAAGGCCGGAGATTATGCCGATAAAGAACCGGGCGATGTGCATATGGAGCGGGGCGGCCCTGAAGGCGCGCTCGTGCTGTTTAAACTCAAAGCCGTTGACAATTCACTGGCTGAGACCCTAGCTCAAGATGGCTCGGTCATTGGTGAATCACGCTTTGACGATATGCTGGCTCGGCAGCGCGCCAAATAGATTGACAATATCTCAGCACCCCAAGCAGGCGGGGCGGCCTATCGCGCCAGTTTCGCTTGATAGAGGTTTTTCTTGATAGAAGCTGTGGCCAAATGATGGCACGGGGCGACGCGCCCGGCCTTTTTCGGGTAAAGTCGAGGCACATTCAGGAGTGATGCCCCAATGGAAGACAAAAAAATTTATCTCAACTGTCCTTTTGACGATAAGGATGCCTGCAAGTCACTTGGCGGTCGCTGGGATAGCGACGCCAGAAAATGGTATATTACCGATGCCATGGCCAGCGAACCCTTCTCCCAATGGATCGAGGGGGCCGAAGCGCCAGCTGAAACCGGCAAGCCCCAAGCCGAGGCAGAAGAGGGCGAGAAGAGCTATCTCAATTGCCCGTTTGACGACAAAGATGCCTGCAAAGCACTGGGTGGGCGATGGGATGGCGACGCCAAGAAATGGTATGTGCCGGCCGGAAAAGATACGGCACCTTTTTCCAAATGGATGTAACCTCTTGCGAGAGTTGATGTCTCGCGCATCATCGATCGTCTCCCTTTTGAGCTTCAGCCGTTTGCGTCGGCTCCGGGTCTTTGCATCAGCTCAATCAGCACGCCGCCCATATCTTTAGGATGGACGAAAATAATCGGCGTGCCATGAGCGCCAATGCGCGGCTCGCCCAAAACGCGCGCGCCTTTTTCAACCATCTCATCGCGCGCGGCCAGCAGGTCTTCAACCTCAAAACACACGTGATGCTGACCGCCTTCAGGATTGGTTTTCAAAAACCCGGCAATCGGGCTGGTCTCATCAATCGGCTCAATCAGTTCAATCTGGCTATTGGGCACATCAACAAAACACACAAACACACCCTGCTCTTCCATCTTAAACTTGTCATGAATTTTGGTCGCGCCCAACACATCGCGATAAAGCGCTACGGATTTTTCAATCGACGGTGTTGCAATGCCGACATGGTTCAATCGTCCAATCATATTCGTCAACCTATTTCTGTTACGAGGTCAGTTTCATGAAAACATTTTCAAGTTCGGCACCTTGCGTATCCAGGTCCCTTATCTCAATTCCGGCGGCTTGCAATTTTGCCAGCACCGCACCGGCGGGCATATCGCCCGGATTATAAGTCACCGCCAAACGGCCATCCTCATTCAACTTCATATCCAGCCCGTCAATGTCCGGGGATTGGCTCAAAGCCGAGCTGGCGCGCACCAGCAGCGTCTTATTGTCAATCTGCGCCAGCAAATTTGCCGTGCTGTCGCAGGCGCGCAGCTCGCCCTGATCAATAATCGCGATCGTATCGCATAATTCTTCGGCTTCTTCGAGATAATGAGTGGTCAAGACAATGGTGACACCAGCCTTATTCAGTTCAATGACATAATCCCAAAGCTGGCGGCGCAATTCAATATCGACACCGGCGGTCGGCTCATCAAGCACCAAGACCGGCGGATTATGCACCAGCGCTTTGGCGACCAGCAAACGCCGCCGCATACCGCCCGACAACGTGCGCGCATAAGCATTCATCTTATCATCCAGCCCCATAGCGGTGAGAATTTCCAATGTGCGGCGTTGGCTTTTCGGCACACCATACATGCCGGCCTGTAAATCCATAATTTCGCCCGGGGTGAAAAACGGGTCAATCGACAGCTCTTGCGGCACAATGCCGATAGAGGCGCGCGCTTGGCGAGGGTTTTTATCAATATCAAAACCCCAAATTTCCGCCGCGCCACCGCTTTTCATCACCATACCGGCCAGCACATTAATAAAGGTTGATTTGCCTGCCCCATTCGGTCCCAAAAGGCCGAAAATTGAGCCACGCGGCACGGCGAGGTCAATGCCTTTCAGCGCATGTTTGGCCGGCGCATTGCCCATCGCCTTATAGGTTTTTTGAAGCCCTGTGGCTTGTAATGCAAATTCACCGTCGCTCATTCATCTCTCCCGCAGACTGCCGACCAATATGGCCAAGCCGATGGGTATGAGTAGCATTTATGTTCTGGGGAATAAATCGGCAAATGCTTTTTGTCACCTTGCCAATAGGCCAGTGCGTCTTAAACTTGGTCAACAGATTCGGCGCAAGCCGGGGCGGAGCCAAAATACAGCCAAGACGGGAGCACAAAGTGGCGGGCACACAAGACAGCGACACATTATGCAAAGACGATCACCTCTATCTGGTGGATGGCTCGGGATATATTTTTCGCGCCTATCACGCCCTGCCGCCTTTGACGCGGAAATCGGACGGGCTGCCGGTCGGGGCGGTGTCGGGTTTTTGCAATATGCTCGTCAAATTGCTGAATGATATGGGGGCCGAAGGCTCGCCGACCCATTTGGCCGTCATCCTCGACGCATCGGGCAAAAGTTTCCGCAATGATATTTACCCCGACTATAAAGCCCATCGGCCACCTGCGCCCGAAGATTTGGTGCCACAATTCCCGCTCGTGCGCGAGGCGGTGAAAGCGTTTGATATTCCGGCGATTGAGCTGCAAGGCTTTGAGGCGGATGATTTAATTGCAGCCTATGCCACACAGGCGGCCGAGCATGGCGCGCGGGTGACGATTGTCTCATCGGATAAGGATTTGATGCAATTGGTCGGCGATAATATCGACATGGTCGATACTATGAAGGATAAATTCATCGACGCGGCCGGAGTGGTGGAAAAATTCGGCGTCGGCCCTGAGCGGGTGATTGATGTGCAAGCCTTGGCCGGTGACAGTGTTGATAATGTGCCGGGCGTGCCGGGCATTGGCATTAAAACCGCCGCGCAATTAATCGAAGAATATGGCGATCTCGACACGCTATTGGCGCGCGCCGGTGAGATTAAACAAAATAAGCGGCGCGAAAATTTGATTGAATTTGCCGAGCAAGCCCGTATCAGCCGCGATTTGGTGACGCTGAAGCGCGACACGCCCATGCCGGTCGGGTTTGCCGATATGGCGCTCAGCGAACCGCAAGGCGATAAGCTCATCGGTTTTGCCAAGGCGATGGAGTTCAACACATTAACCAAAAGACTGGCCGAGCGTTATGGCTGGTCAGCCGATGATTATACCGCCAGCGATGCGCTGGCCGCCGATAATGCGCCGCCGCCAAGCGCGGAAACCGAAGGCGATTATCGCGACCTACCCGCCGAGATGGGCACGCTGGACACGCAAAAATATGTCTGCATCAATGATGCGGATGTGCTGGTCGATTGGCTGGCGCGCGCTTATGAGACCGGCCTGCTGGCCATTGATACCGAGACCGATGGGCTGGATGCCATGCAGCGCAATTTGGTCGGCGTCTCGCTGGCTGTTGCACCCGGTGAGGCGGCCTATATGCCGCTGGCGCATGGGGCCAATGAGGGCTTAATGCTGGGCGATGAAACGCCGCCGCAGATTGATATGAAGGCGGCTTTGGATCTGCTGAAGCCGGTTTTGTCTGACAGGTCGGTCAAAAAGATTTTGCAAAATGCCAAATTTGACGCGCAGATTTTGCAACGTTACGGGCTTGAGATAGACGGTTATGACGACACCATGCTGATGTCTTATGCGCTGGATGCGGGCAATCATGGCCACGGCATGGATGCGCTGGCACAAAAATATCTGAGCCATAAGCCGATACCGATTAAAGAGCTTTTGGGCAGCGGCAAAAGCCAAATCACCTTTGACCAAGTGCCGATTGAGAAGGCCACTGAATATGCGGCGGAAGATGCCGATGTGACTTTGCGCCTCTATAAGCATTTACGACCCCGCCTCGTCACCGACCATATGGTTGCGGTTTATGAGGGCACTGAGCGGCCTTTGGTCGGCGTGTTGCGCGCTATGGAGGCCGAAGGGGTGCGGGTTGACCGCGCCGTGCTGTCGCGCCTGTCGGGTGAATTCGCGCAAAAAATGGCGGCGATGGAAGCAGAGATTTTTGAGCAAGCGGGCGAGACGTTCAACATTGCCAGCCCCAAGCAATTGGGCGAAATCCTGTTTGATAAAATGGGCTTGGAGGGCGGCAAAAAAACCAAAACCGGCGCTTGGGGCACCGGCGCTGATGTGCTGGAGGGTCTGGCCGCCAATGGCATCGGGCTGGCGCAGCTTGTGCTGGATTGGCGCGGGCTGGCCAAGCTGAAATCGACCTATACGGATGCCCTGCCGGAGTTTATCAATCCCGATACGCAGCGCATTCATACCTCTTACTCTTTGGCCGCGACGACAACGGGCCGCTTATCCTCATCCGAGCCGAACCTACAAAATATCCCGATACGCACGGAAGACGGGCGGCGGATTCGCACCGCCTTTATCGCCGCTGACGGGCATCAGCTGGTCAGTGCCGATTACAGCCAAATTGAATTGCGCGTGCTGGCGCATATGGCCGATATTGAGGCGTTGAAATCGGCCTTTTTAAACGGCGATGATATTCACGCCATGACCGCCTCTGAAATGTTTAATGTGCCGATGGCGGAGATGACGCCGGAAGTGCGCCGCCGCGCCAAGGCGATTAATTTCGGCATTATTTATGGCATTTCGGCTTTTGGACTGGCCAATCAGCTGGGCATTTCACGCGCCGAGGCGAGCGATTACATCAAAGCCTATTTTGAGAAATTCCCGGGCATTAAGGATTATATGGAGCATGTTAAGGCCGAGGCGAAAGCGCAAGGCTATGTCTCCACCCTATTTGGCCGCAAAGTGCATGTGCCGGAAATCAACGCCAAAATTCCGGCCCGCAAGGCCTTTGCCGAGCGCGCCGCCATTAACGCGCCGATTCAGGGCACGGCGGCGGATATTATTCGCCGCGCCATGATACAAATGCCCGCCGCGCTGCAAGCCGCCGGTTTGCCCGAGGCGAAAATGCTGTTGCAAGTGCATGATGAGCTAATTTTTGAAGCGCCGACAAAAATGTGCGAAAAATTGATTGAAACCGTCAAAACCACCATGCAAAACGCCTGCGCGCCGCGTTTATCGCTATCTGTCCCACTTTTGGTTGACGCCCAAGCCGCAAATAACTGGGAAGAAGCCCATTAATAGTATTATTAAGTATTATTAGTATTATTATTAAAATTTAATCAAAAAAAGGCGGGGTAAACCCCGCCCTTTTCATCGAATCCTGCGTTGACTATTCAGCAGCCAGCGCGGCGGCTTTCACATTATCGTCAACATGCTCGATAAATTTATCGAAATTGGCGACAAACATGGCGACCAGCTTGGCGGCTTGTGCGTCATAGCCGTCTTTATCGGCCCAAGTGTCACGCGGATTGAGAATTGAGCTATCAACCCCCGGCACGGCGACCGGCACATCAAAGCCGAAATTCGCATCGGTGCGGAACTCAACATTATTCAGGCTGCCATCCAACGCGGCTGAGAGCAGCGCCCGGGTCTCTTTAATCGGCATGCGATTGCCAATGCCATAAGCCCCGCCGGTCCAACCGGTATTGACCAGCCAGCATTTGGCATCATGCTCGGCGATAAGGTCGCGCAGCAAATTGCCATATTCTGACGGGTGACGCGGCATAAACGGCGCGCCAAAGCAGGTTGAGAATGTCGCTTCCGGCTCAGTGACACCTTTTTCAGTGCCCGCCACTTTGGCCGTATAGCCGGATAGGAAGTGATACATGGCTTGGCTTGGGGTCAGGCGCGAAATGGGCGGCAAGACGCCAAACGCATCGGCCGTCAGCATGATGATGCTTTTCGGGTGACCGGCCGTGCCGGTAGCTGAAGCATTGGGAATAAAGCTCAGCGGATAAGCGCCGCGTGAGTTTTCAGCCAATGAATTATCATCAAAATCAAGCTCGCGTGTGACCGGATCCATCACAACATTTTCCAGCACTGTGCCGAAACGTTTGGTCGTGGCAAAAATTTCCGGCTCGGCTTCTTCCGACAGATTAATCATTTTGGCGTAGCAGCCGCCTTCAAAATTAAACACGCCATTTTCTGACCAGCCATGCTCATCATCACCGACAAGCTCGCGATTAGGGTCGGCAGAAAGCGTTGTTTTACCCGTGCCCGACAGGCCGAAAAACACCGCGCTATCGCCATCATCGCCGACATTGACCGAGCAATGCATCGGCATGACGCGCTTGGCCGGCAGGGTGTAATTGAGCATGGAAAAGACTGATTTTTTGGTCTCACCGGCATAGGATGTGCCGCAAATCAAAACCATTTTCTTATCGAAATTAACCGCAATCATGGTCTCCGTTCGGCTGCCATGGCGCGCCGTATCGGCTTTAAAGCCGGGGAAATTCATAATCACAAATTCCGGGTCAAACCCGTCAAGCTCCGGTGTTTCCGGCTCAATCAACAGATTTTGAATAAACAAAGAGTGCCATGCCAGCTCGGTGACCACGCGGGTGGCCAAGCGATGCGTCGCATCAGCGCCGCCAAACAAATCTTGCACCAGCAGTTCCTTGCCACCGGCATAGGCCAGCATGTCTTCATGCAGCGCATCAAATTGCTCTGAGGTCATTGACTTATTATTGTCCCACCAAATCGTGTCATCTGTGGTCGCGTCGCGGACAATGAATTTATCCTGCGCCGAGCGGCCCGTATGAGCGCCTGTCTTAACCAGCAAAGCGCCGCCCGCAGCAATTTCGCCTTCGCCGCGCGCCAATGCCATTTCATAAATTTCTGATGGCCGTAAGTTCCAATAAATGGCTGCCGCGTCGCCCAAACCTTGTTGGTCAACGCCGTTTTTGCTGATGTGAAAGCCGGTCTGCTGCATGATAGAAATCTCCCCGTGACACCCGATTCTCGTGTGGTGCAGATGCTGCACATTAGGCGACACGGCGCGCCAGTGCAAGTTTAGCGAATGTCGCAGTGCCGCATGGCTGCCACATTTCTGTTGATGGTTAAGAAGCGCTTTTTCAATCATCTTATTTGGCGCAAATGTCTTCTCATCAGGCGTAAAAAATGCCTAAACTTAACGGCGAAGGGAAACACCATGCCGCAAATTATTCTGGTCGATGATGACGCCAATATTTTGGCCTCTGTGCGTATGGCTTTGGAGGCTGAGGGCTTTCAGGTGCGCAGTTTTACCGATGGCGAAAGCGCCCTTGAGGCGCTGGCGCAAACGCCGGCCGATATTGGCGTGTTTGACATAAAAATGCCGCGCATGGATGGCCTTGAATTGCTCAGAAAACTGCGGCAAACCAGCCAAATGCCGGTGGTTTTCCTAACCTCAAAAGATGATGAGATTGACGAGGTTTTCGGCCTTAAAATGGGGGCGGATGACTATATCACCAAGCCGTTTTCACAACGTCTTTTAATCGAGCGCATCCGCGCCATATTGCGCCGCACCAAGGCGCGCAATCAAGCCGCACAACACCATGGGGACGCCAAAACCGGCGATGCGGCGCGTCCCGCCGGAGCGATTTTGGAGCGCGGTCGCCTGACCTTGGATGCCGAGCGCCATGATTGTTTATGGGGGGGACAAACCGTCGCCCTGACAGTCACCGAGTTTATGATTCTCGATGCTTTGGCGCGCCGCCCGGGTGTGGTGAAAAGTCGCGACTCGCTGATGGATGCCGCCTATGACGACCAAATCTATGTTGATGACCGCACCATAGACAGCCACATAAAACGCTTGCGGCGAAAATTTCGCCAAGTCGATAAAAGTTTTGATGCCATCGAAACGCTTTATGGTGTCGGCTATAAGTTTAAAGAAGTGAGTTAAATGGCCGATACGGATGCGCGTAAAATTATCAGGCCTACCGTATGGCGGTCGCTTATTGCCCGTCTGGTCGGGCTTAATATGTTGGGCCTTTTGGTTTTGGTCGGCGGGTTTTTGACCTTCCAAGAAAGCCGCCAGCTTTTGACCAATGCTTATCGCCAAAGTTTGGAGACACAGGCCAATCTGATTGCCGGTGCGCTGGCCCCGACCGCGCAAGCCGGTAATCCGTTTCAATTTTTCGAACCCTCCATCATGAACCGGCTATTGCAAAATGGCGGGCGCTCGGATTGGCAATTGCGCGATGCCGAAGCCATTTTGGCGCGCGCGCGTTTGGTTTCAGTGGCGCGGCTCAGACTTTATGCGCGCAATGGCAGGCTGGTGCTCGACAGCGCCCATATGGACCGCTCGGCGCGGGTGATTGCCAAATCCCTGCCGCCCATGCCGGGCAATGACACCATGCCCGGGCTGATGCAAAATCTGATGAAAGGGCTGACCTCGCTTTGGCGCGACCCGACGCCTTTATTGAGCGAAATAAATGCGGCTGACGGTTTGCGGCTGGAAGAAGTGACGCGCGCGCTGCGCGGTCAATCGGCCAGCGCCCAACGCCAATCCGAAGAGGGCGGCGATATTTTAACCGTCGCCGTGCCGGTGCAGGGCTATCGCGCCGTGGTCGGCGCGCTGATGGTCTCGACCCAGCCCGGAGAAATCGACGCGCTTTTGGCCGAAGAACGCCGCTTAATATTCCAGCTTTCCGCCATTGCTTTGGTGGTGAACATCATCACCTCGCTCTTGCTGGCCGCCACAATGGTGGTGCCGGTGCGCCGCCTCGCCGCCGCCATGCGCGGTTTTGGCAGCACCTCGCCCAGCCTGCCCGGGCTGGATACGATTCCCGATTTATCGCATCGGCGCGATGAGATTGCCGAATTATCGGGCGCGCTGCGCGATATGACCGAGCGGCTTTTGGCGCGCATTAATACGATTGACCGCTTTGCCGCTGATGTGGCGCATGAATTGAAAAATCCGCTGACTTCGCTGCACAGTGCCGTGCAAAGCCTCGACCAGTCAAAATCCGGCGACCGCGAACAGCTTATGGGCATTATTCATAATGACATTAATCGGCTCAATCGGTTGATATCCGATATTTCAAAAGCCACGCGGCTGGATGCGGAACTGAGCCTTGAGCCCAGCGAGCCATTTGATTTAAGTGCTTTGGCGGGTGAACTGTCAGACGCGCTGGCACCCGGTTTTGAGAGCGACAACCAAATCAGCTTGGTGGCGCGGGTGGATACGCCCTGTCCGGTTTTGGGGCAAAAGCCGCGTATTGCCCAGATTATCGATAATTTATTGACCAATGCCGCCTCCTTCACCCCGACCGGCGGGCGGGTGTTTTTGACCACCCAGCTGCGCGATGGCGAGGCGCTATTGCTGATTGCCGATGAGGGGCCGGGGCTGGCTGCCGATACGCAGGAAAAAATCTTTGAGCGGTTTTATACCGACCGCACCGAACAGCCCGCGCGGCCAAATGAAAAAGCGGGCGACACGCAAGATGGCGCGCATCATGGAACTAAAGCGCAATTGGGCCATTCAGGTCTTGGCCTGTCCATTTCGCGCCAAATTGCCCGCGCCCATGGCGGGGAATTAATCGCCGCCAATCGCCCCGATGGCACGGGCGCCTATTTTACCCTCAGCCTGCCTTTGGCCGAGGCCGCGCCGCGCCGCAAACGCGCCAAAGAGGCCGCCGATGAGTGACGCCAAAAGCGCGCCATTGCATGGCAGTGCGGTGCTGATGAAGACCGGCGGTGTCTTGCTTTTGGGCGCATCGGGCAGCGGCAAATCAAGCCTTGCCGCGCAGTTGATTGAGGTTTATGGCGGCCAATTAATCGCCGATGATCGGGTGCATTTGCGCGCCGCAGACGGCGCTTTATACGCCGCCCCGCCGCCCTTATTGGCCGGTCAATTGGAATTGCGCGGATTGGGGGTGGTGGCCCTAGCGCATGTGAGCGAGGCGGCACTGGCCCTTTGCGTGCGGCTGGTGGCGCGCCAAAATGTGCCGCGTGTCGCGCCTGAGGCGTTTTTCACCCATCAAGACGCCACCCTGCCCGAGCTTGCGCTGCACAGCCATGACCGCGCCACGCCCAGCGTGATTATGCAGGCGCTGGCGCATTTGCCGCAAACCGGATTTCGCCAAAGCGGCATATATGGCGCTGATGATGACCCCTCAAATTGCAAGTGAGGCGGCGGCTTGATTGAGGCGCGAAACTCTTGCAAGGTGAAACAAGATAGGAGACGCATATGATCGGTTTGGTTTTGGTAACCCATGGGGCTTTGGCGGATGAATTTCGCGCCGCGCTGGAACATGTCGTTGGCGCGCAAACGCATTTGGCGACCATTTGCATTGGCGCGGATGATAATATGGAAAAGCGGCGACAAGATATTGTCGATGCCATTGGCGAGGTCGATAGCGGCAGCGGGGTGGTTTTGCTGACCGATATGTTTGGCGGCACGCCGTCCAATCTGGCGATTTCGCTATTGGAAAAAAACCGCGTCGAAGTGATTGCCGGCATTAACCTGCCCATGCTGATTAAACTGGCCTCAGTGCGCGAGACCATGGCTTTGGGCGATGCCGTATTGGAAGCCAAACAAGCGGCGCAAAAATATATTTCCGTGGCCAGCGAAGTCTTGGGAAATGCATCTGATGAATGAGCCTGATATGGCGGGGCGCGGCCAATATGACCGATAAGCCCGCCGCGCAGCGCGATGTCACAATTTTAAACAAGCGCGGCCTGCATGCGCGCGCCTCGGCCAAATTCGTCAATATGGCGGAGGGGTTTGACGCCCATATCAGCGTCTCGCGCGGCGATGAGACGGTCAATGCCACTTCCATTATGGGGTTGATGATGCTGGGCGCATCGCTGGACACCACCATCACCATTGCCGCACAAGGCACTGATGCCGAGGCGGCGATTGCGGCTTTGGCGGCGCTGATTGCCGATAAATTTGGCGAGGATTAGGCTTATGGTGCCGCATTGCGCCCGATAAGGCCGCCCTTCCGGTATATAAAGAAACCTTTATATGTTTCTTGCCCCACGGCCCTCAAACTGCTAGAACAGCCGAAATCGCAGGAGATAAACGATGAGCCAAGATTATAAAGTCGCCGATATTTCACTGGCCGATTGGGGTCGCAAGGAAATCGCCATTGCCGAAACCGAAATGCCCGGTCTGATGGCGCTGCGCGATGAATATGGCCAAGCCAAGCCGCTCAAGGGCGCGCGCGTGACCGGTTGCTTGCACATGACCATTCAGACCGCCGTGCTGATTGAAACATTGACCGCTTTGGGTGCCGAAGTGCGCTGGTCATCGTGCAATATCTTCTCGACCCAAGACCATGCCGCCGCCGCCATTGCAGAAACCGGCGTGCCGGTATTTGCCTGGAAAGAAGAAACGGAAGAAGAATATTGGTGGTGCGTTGAGCAAACCATTAAAGGCCCCGATGGCTGGACACCGAATATTCTGCTCGATGATGGCGGCGATTTGACCACATTGTGCCATGAGAAATATCCCGAGATTCTTGATGATTGTGTCGGCGTATCAGAAGAGACCACAACCGGCGTGTTGCGGCTTTATGAAATGGCCAAGGACGGCTCGCTGAAAATTCCGGCGATTAATGTCAATGACAGTGTCACCAAATCGAAATTTGACAATCTTTATGGCTGCCGCGAAAGCCTTGTCGATGGCGTCAAGCGCGCCACAGATGTGATGATGGCCGGTAAAATTGCCGTTGTGTGCGGCTATGGCGATGTCGGCAAAGGCTCGGCAGAAAGCCTGCGCTCTCAAGGGGCCCGCGTCATGGTGACCGAGGTTGACCCGATTTGCGCCCTGCAAGCCGCCATGGAAGGCTATGAAGTCACCACTATGGAAGAAGCCGCGCCGATGGCTGATATTTTCATCACCGCGACGGGCAATAAGGACATCATCACGCTGGAACATATGCGCGAGATGAAAGACCGCGCCATTGTCGGCAATATCGGCCATTTCGATAGTGAAATTCAGGTCGCCGCGCTGAAAAATATGGCTTGGCATAATGTGAAGCCGCAAGTTGATGAAATTGAATTTCCCGACGGCAAGCGGATTATCCTTTTGGCCGAAGGTCGCCTGCTCAATTTGGGGTGCGCCACCGGCCACCCAAGCTTTGTGATGAGCGCCAGCTTTACCAATCAGGTTTTGGCGCAAATCGAGCTTTGGCAAAATGGTGATAATTACGAAAAGCAAGTCTATGTGCTGCCCAAACATTTGGATGAAAAAGTGGCGCGTCTGCACCTTGCCAAGCTGGGGGCCAAGCTAACCGAACTGTCAACCGACCAAGCCGATTATTTGGGCATTGAACAAGCCGGTCCGTATAAGCCGGAGCATTATCGCTACTAGCTTGCCGAAACCCTATCGGCTTCGTAAAAGCAGATATGGCAGAAAGCCGATTTATTTTTGACAGCGCCGATGAAGCGGCGACAGCGCGTCTGGCTGCATGGCTGGGCGCGGCATTGGACGCGCCTGCGCTGATATTTTTAAACGGCGATTTGGGCGCGGGCAAAACCGCTTTCGCGCGCGGGTTTATTCGCGCCCTGCACGGCCAAGAGACCCAAGTGCCCAGCCCGACCTTTGCGCTGGTGCAACCCTATGACGGCCCACCGGCCATTCTTCATGCCGATTTATACCGCCTTGGCGCGGCTGAGGAATTGGACGAGTTGGGCATTATGGATGCGCTGGCCGACCATATTTGTTTGATTGAATGGGCGCAAAACGGGGCCGGTATTTTGCCCGCGCCGGATATTAATATTCATCTCGCAGCCAATGATGCACCTACCGGTGAAAAAAGTGCCGATGATGCAAAAACCGATAATGAAAGCCGCATCATCACCGTAACCGCCGCCCCGCAAATTTGCGCGCAGATTGAAAAAGCCGCTGCCCGCGATGCGGCCTTATCGGCTTTTCTGGCCGCCACTGATTGGCACGCGGCGCGGCGCGCACCGCTGGCTGGCGACGCCTCAACGCGGCGTTATGAGCGTTTGCATTTGGAGCAAGCCCCAAAACCCCAAAGCGCCGTGCTGATGGATTGGCAAAAGACGCCCGACGGGCCGGCGGTTTATGACGGCAAGCCCTATAGCCAAGTGGCTCATTTGGCCGAGGCCATGCCGCGCTTTGCCGATATGGTGGGCTGGTTGCGCCAAAGCGGGCTGGCCGCGCCCCAGCTTTATGCGCTTGACCGCGACGCCGGATTTGCCCTGTTGGAGGATTTTGGCGACCGCACGATTGCCGCCAATAGCGGCCTTGATAAAGCCGTCTTTTATTTCGAGGCCGTCGAGACCCTGTTGCATTTACACGCGCAAGAACCGCCGGATTTTCTGCCCGCCTATGATGGCGCGGTGCAGGCCATTGAAGCCTCGCTTTTTACCGATTGGTATTTGCCCTATTGCGGCATCACACCAAGCGAGGCGGCCAAGGCCGAATGGCATGAAATTTGGCAGGAATTGGGTGCCTCATTAATGGACGTCCCGCCGGTTACGGTTTTGCGCGATTATCATTGCGTCAATCTTATTTGGCGCGACCACGCCCAAGCGCGCCATCGCATCGGGCTGATTGATGTGCAAGACGCGCTGCAAGGCCATGCCGCTTATGACCTCGCCTCGCTGCTTTATGATGCCCGCCTCGATGTTGCCGCGCCCCATCGCGATGCGGCACTGGCTCATTATCTGACCCGCCGTTTTGGCAATCACAAAAAGGCGCGCGCGCGGTTTGGCGAGGCTTTGGCGATATGCACCATGCAGCGCAATCTCAAAATTGCCGGTATTTTCATCCGTCTTGCCCAGCGCGATGCCAAGCCCGCCTATTTGGCGCATATGCCGCGCATTATCGGCTATTTGAAGGCCCAGCTTGAGGTGCCCTGCCTGAAGCCCGTCGCCGATTGGTTGCACGCCCATGCGCCGCATGCCCTAAACCCGTCTATATTGGATAGGGACGCATGATAGATACGGCGATGATATTGGCCGCAGGCAAGGGCACGCGCATGCAAAGCGCGCCCGATGACCCGCCCAAACCGCTGACCGAGATTGCCGGTCAAAGCCTGCTTATGCGGATGGTGGCGCGGCTGGAGGCGAGCGGCATAAAAAAAATAATCATCAATCTGCATCATAAAGCCGCCCATATTGAACGCGCTATGGCGACCTATGAGGGGGCTTGCGAGATTATTTTTTCGGATGAGCGCGCCGCGCTGCTGGAAACCGGTGGCGGGGTGAAAAAAGCCCTGCCGCTTTTGGGAGCCAAGCCGTTTCTGGTCGCCAATGGCGATGTCTTATGGCGCGAGACCGATAATGCCAATGCCGCCCTTCCGGCTTTTCTCGCCGCCTTTAAAGCCGCCCAAATGCAAGCGCTGCTGATGCTCTGCCCGACCCAAAAAACCACCGGCTATGACGGCGCGGGCGATTATGACCGCCGCGCTGACGGGCAATTGACGCGGCGCGCCCAAACCCCCAAAGGCGCAACAGCCCCTTATGTTTTTGCCGGTGTGCAGATTTTGACCCCGGCGCTGTTTGACGCGCTGCCCGAGGGCGCGTTTTCGCTCAATCTGGCTTATGACGCCGCCGCCGAAAAACACGCGCTTTACGGCTATGAGCTGAACGGGCAATGGATGCATGTCGGCACGCCCGCCGGACGCGCCGCAGCCGAGGAACTTATGATAAGCAGCTGATGCCAAGAAGCTGATGCTGAGAGACTGATGCTGAGAGACGATGACGGGACGCAAAACAAGCGTGGTTAATCTGACCCTGCCTTATCAGCATCAGCCCCATGCCATGCTATAATGCGGCATGACTGATTCCGATGCGCCCCAAGACAAACAAGAAGCGGCAGAGCTCAACCTCTATAATATCGCCGCCGGACAGGCCTTTTTGCCGCGTCTGGCTACCGCCCTGCTTGATGATACACATCGCGCCACCTTATTTGGCGCGTGCCGCCTTGAGGATGTTCACATTCTGCTGCCGACGCGCCGCGCCGCGCGCATGTTGGCCGGTGAGATGGTTGGGCAAGCCGCGCAAAACGGGCGCGATGCGCTTTTGCTGCCGCGCATTGATACGCTTGGCGATCTTGATGAGGATATGCCCGATACGCTGACGGCCAGCATGGCGGCAGATGATTTAAAGCCCGCCATTGACCAAATGGCGCGGCATTTTCATCTTCTGCCACTGGTCGCCGCCTGGGCCGAGCAAGGCGGGCTTGGCGGCGCGGCGGGCGAGACCCTCAATCCGGTCAAGCTTTCCGCTTTGGTGCATGATTTGGAGAGCTTTCTTGACCAGACCCAAAACGAACAAGCCCGTCTTGAAAAACTCGACACGCTGGCACCCGAAAGTCTTGCCGAAAACTGGCAACATATTGTCTCTTTGCTGAATATTGTTGTGCGCTATTGGCCCGACCAGCTGGATGAGGTTGGGCAGATGGACCCGACCGCACGGCGCAATGCGCTGCTCGACCGACGGCGGCAAAATTGGCAAGACACGCCGCCCGATTATCCGATTTTGGCCGCCGGTTCGACCGGTTCGATTCGCGCCACGGCTGATTTATTGACACTGATTGCAGGCTTGCCGCGTGGTGCCGTGGTGTTGCCCGGGCTGGATGAAACCGCCTCGCCCGCGCTTTGGCAGGCCATCGCCAAGGATGAGGTGCATCCGCAATATGCGCTGGCGCAATTATTGCACCATATGAAAACCACGCCGCAAGCGGTGAAGCGTTTTCCGCCCAGCGCGCCCGAAGCGCCGCGCGCCGCTTTGCTTAATCAGGCGCTTGTGCCTGCCGCCCATACCGCGCAATGGGTCAATCTTGAGCGTCCGGCAAAAAGCGACACGCTGCACGGTTTGACGCTGATTGAAGCCCCCGATATGCGCGCCGAGGCCGGTGCGATTGCCTTGGCCATGCGCGAGGTTTTAGAGCATGACACCAAAACCGCCGCGCTGGTGACGCGCGACCGCAATTTGGCGCGGCGCGTTTCGGCCGAGTTAAAACGCTGGGGCATTGATATTGATGATTCCGCCGGTCAGCCCTTGGCCAATTTGCCCCGCGCCCGCCTGATGCGTTTGGCGCTGCAAGCGCATGGCGCGGGTTTTGCGCCGGTTGATATGCTGGCTTTGCTCAAACATCCGCTCGTATGTTTGGGGCAGTCGCGTGGCGCGCATATGGCGCATGTGCGGCTTTTGGAAAATGCCGTCTTGCGCGGGCCGCGGCCCTTTGGCGGCCTCTCGGCTTTGCAAGCAGGCCTTAGCCAAAATGACACGCTCACCGAACCGGACCGCGCCGCCGCGCAGGCTTTATTGACGCGGCTGGAAACCGCCTTCGCGCCGATGATGGCGGCGGCAGAGCGAACCGACATATCTATGGCGACGCATTTACATATGATTTTGGCAACGCTTGGGCCGCTTTTGCGCGATACGGATACGCAAGATGAGACCGATAATGAAGCGCGCCAAGCGGCTTTTGCCGCCCAGACCTTGTTTCAAAATGATGAGCAAGGGCGCGCTTTAGCCAATTTATTTGAGACATTGGGAGCCCATAGCAACCTTGCGCCGAATATGGCGCAAGAGGATTTTCCGGCGCTTTTTGATATGTGGCTGATGCGCCAAAGCGTGCGGCGACAAGTGCCCGGTCAACCGCGCTTGGCCATATTGGGGCCACTGGAAGCGCGTTTAATGCAAGCCGATGTGATGATTTTGGGCGGGCTGAATGAAACCGTTTGGCCACCCATGCCGGAAACCGGCCCGTGGCTGTCGCGCCCGATGCGCGCCGCTTTGGGCATGAGCCAGCCCGAGCGTCAAATCGGCCAAGCGGCGCATGATTTCGTGCAAGCCGCCGCCGCGCCGGAAGTTTATGTGACCCGTGCCGAAAAAATTGACGGCGCACCAAGTGTCGCGGCGCGATGGTTGCGACGGCTGGAAACACTGGCAGGTCATCTGCCGCGCGATAAGGGCGATATTTTGGTCACTTGGTGGCAGGCGCTCGACCGGGCCGATGGCCCGGCCCAACCCGAAAGCGCGCCGCGCCCGACCCCGCCCAAAGCCGCGCGCCCGCGCCGTTTATCGGTGACACAAATTGAGACGCTGCTGCATAATCCTTATGAGATTTACGCCCGTAAAATTTTAAAGCTGCGCGCCTTTGAGCCGGTAGATGCCCCGCCCAATGCGGCGCATCGCGGCATTTTCCTGCATCGCCTCATGGAACGCTTTATCGCCGCCAAGCAGCATAAAGCGCCCGATGCGGTGGCGGCTTTTCTCAGGCTGGCGCGCGAAGAAGAAAGCCATCATGCGGGCGGTGCGGCGTTGATGCAATTTTGGCAGGCGCGGCTGAAGGCTTTGGCCTTTTGGCTGGCCGATTATGAAGCCGGACGGGCCGATATGGTGACAGACAGTTTTGTCGAGGTGAGCGGCAAGCTGGCATTGGGTGATGTCACCGTGACCGCCAAGGCCGACCGGCTCGACCGCCATGCCGATGGCCGCTTTGAGATTATTGATTATAAAACCGGTGCCGTGCCGCCGAGCAGCCGCATTAAAAGCCATTTGGCCCCCCAACTGAGTTTGGAAGCGGCGATTTTGCGCGATGGGGCTTTTACCCATCAAACCACCGCCCTCTCCGGCACATGTTCGGCCCTGACCTATATGAAATTGACCGGTCGCACACCGGCTGCCGAGCCGACGCATTTTGATTGCGATGATGCGCTGATTGATGGGGTGCTGGATATGGTGCGCCGCCTAATGGCGCGCTATGACGCGCCCGAGCAACCCTATTTGGTGCATATTCGCCCGCGCCCGCGCTTTGGCGCGCAAAATCTGGCCGATACGCCATTTGACCATTTGGCGCGCAGCCCCGAATGGCATGATGAGGATGAGGCATGAGCGGCGCGTCCCAAACCCCGGATACGGATTTAAGCCAAGCGCTGAACCCGCATGGCTCGGCTTGGGTCGGGGCCAATGCCGGTGCGGGCAAAACCTATATTCTCGTATCGCGTCTGGTGCGCCTCATGCTGGATGGGGTCGCGCCTGAAAAACTGCTTTGCCTGACCTATACACGCGCCGCGGCGGCCGAGATGCAAGGACGCTTGTTTGACCTTTTGGCCGAATGGGCGCTGCTTGATGATGCGCGCTTGGCGCAAGAAATTACCGATAGGCTGGGCGCGCCGGTGGATGATGGGGTGCTGACACAGGCGCGCATATTATTTGCCCGCGCGCTGGAAACCCCGGGCGGTTTGCGGGTGCAGACGATTCACGGATTTTGCGAAAGCCTGCTGAAACGTTTTCCGCTGGAGGCCGGATTATCGCCGCATTTTGACCTGATGGATGACCAAGAGGCGCGCAGTCTTGAGGCCGGTCTGATTGCGGATTTATTATTACACACACACCGGCCCGACCGCGCCGCCGCCATGGCCGTGTTGACCCGCGCCTTGGCCGAGAGCGATTTAATGGGCTTGGGACGCCAAATCATTGCCGCGCGCGATAGCTTTGACCCACGCCGCGCCGCCGATAATTTGCGTGCCTTGGCGCACGCCATGCAGCTTGACGGCTTGCGCGGTGCCGACGGTGCTATGCCCGCTGCCGCCACATTGATTGCCACGGCAGGTGAAACAATCAACCCGCTGGCGCGCGCCGCAACGCCCTGGCTTGCCGAGGGTGGTGCGAATGACCAAGCCCAAGCCAAACGCCTGACGCAATATTTGGCGCTGCAAAAAGAGGATGCGGAAAGCGCATGGCCTTATTTGCGCGCCGTGTTTTTCACCGAAAAAGGCACACCCCGCGCCACGCTTTATACCAAGCCCCGCGCCGCGCAAGAGCCGGAACTGGCGCACGCATTTGACCAAGCGGCTGATGAGATGGCGGTGTTGAATGAGCGCCTGAAGGCGCTGGCCAATTATCAGTTGACCGCCGCGCTTTATGTTTTTGCCGATGCCTTGCTGGAGACTTATCAGGCTGAAAAAACCCGCCGCGCCGTGCTGGACTATAATGATTTGGTAGCCATGACCAATCGGCTATTGGCCGGTGAGGGCGCGGCGCAATGGGTTTTGTATAAAATTGATAATGGCCTTGAGCATATTTTGGTCGATGAGGCGCAAGATACCAGCCCGGCGCAATGGCAGGTCATTACTGCTCTGGCCGAGGCGTTTTTCGATGATGCCGGACTGGATGCTAATAAGGGCGCGCGCGATGACCGCCCACGCACGATTTTTGCCGTGGGTGATGAAAAGCAATCCATTTTCAGTTTTCAAGGGGCCGATCCGGACGGCTTTGACCGACAACGGAACTATTTTGAGCAAGCCGTGACGGCCATTGGTGGGCAATTTTCTTATGTGCCCATGACCAAATCATGGCGCTCAGCCCCGCAAATTCTGGCCGCCGTTGATTTGGTTTTTGCCGATGAACAAACCCGCAAAGGGGTCAGCGCGAGCCATGCGCCCATCATCCACCAAGCTGAGCGCGCCGCAGATATTGGCCATGTCGAGTTTTGGCCGCCATTGGTGACGCCGCGCGAAAAAGACGCGCTGGAGGCATGGCAAATTCCTGACAGCACGCAAGTGAGCGGGCGCAGCAAGCTGGCCGGACAAATTGCCGAGAAGATTTCAGAGCTGCTGGCGGATGCGTCGCAAAACATCACGGCCGGAGATATTTTGGTGCTGGTGCGCAAGCGCGACGCCTTTGTGTCGGAGCTGACGCGCGCGTTGAAACGCCGCGACATAAATGTTGCCGGTGCCGACCGCATGGTGCTGCTGCAACAATTGGCCGTGGCCGATATGCTGACCGCGCTGGATGTTGCGCTTAATCCCAGTGATGACATGGCTTTGGCGATTTTCCTGCGCTCGCCCTTGGGCGGGTTAAACGAAGATGCGCTGTTTGATTTGGCGCATGAGCGCAGTGGCACCTTATGGCAGGCCATGCAGGATGCGTTAGACAATCACCCTGATGATGCGCTGCTGGCGGCGCATGAGCGGCTGGATTGGCTGCGCCGCAAAAGTGATTTTCTCTCGCCTTATGATTTGCTGGCGCAATTTTTGGGCGCGCAAGGCGGCCATAAATTACTGAGCCGCCGCTTGGGGCCGGAGATTGACGACCCGCTTGGCGAATTGCTGCGTCTGGCTTTGACCTATGAGGCGCGCCATGCGGCCAGCCTGCAAGGCTTTGTGCATTGGTTGCGCCAGGGCAGCCAAGATATTAAACGCGATATGGAAGCCGGGGGCAGTGCCGTGCGCATTATGACCGTACATGGGGCTAAGGGCTTGGAAGCGCCGATTGTCTTTTTGCCCGATACATGCCGACCGGCTGTGCGGCAAGGGGGCAGCAGTGACCGCGTACAATTTGAGGTCGCCGAAAATGGCACGCCGCGTGTACCGCTATGGCGCGCCGCATCGGGC